>CETZ01125044.1_pt1 | contig 10032 bp, 5 predicted proteins | sample 531441 | NCBI WGS metagenome assembly CETZ01 (sample SAMEA2623098, study PRJEB7988) | marine metagenome | isolation source: saline water (ENVO:00002010), including | reverse complement strand
CGAGCCGTTCGTCTTCCTGCACTTTCCCGTTGAGGCGAACTTTTTTCAGCGGCTCCATAGCACCTGCTGTAGCCGTACGTACGTTGGCCAATTGCATGGCTGTAGGCGACATGGATATTGCCATAGGATCCATCTCCGAACCGGCTTCATCCTCAAGCGGAATGAGATCCATGCCGCAGATGGGGCAATCACCGGGTTCACTTTGCCGGATCTGAGGATGCATGGAGCAAGTCCAGATGGTTTCTTCCCCAGCGGCCATTTCGGTGTGTTCATGTACTTCTTCAGTGGGCGTATCCTTGCCAGGAAAAATCAGCCAGCCCGCCAGCATACCGACAACAAGTGTGGCGGCAAGGCTTATCCAGAATGTTTTTTTATTGATAGTCATTGTCTTAATTTTTAGAAGTGATGTAATTCAGTTTTGCTTCCGCTATTTTGTATTCGGAAAGGCTGGTAGCCTTCATCATTTGGTATTTCAGCAACTGTTGTTGCATGCGAAGCACTTCTTCAAAATCATTTCCGTTATTGGAGTAGGAAGTGAACAATAGGTTAAGTGCCTGGCTCGTTTCATCGATCTGCTCACGGTACAAGTCGAGGTTCTGACGCTGCTTTTCCATCTCAAACCAGACCATTTCGTAAGCACTTCCCAGGTTGTTGGCCATTTCCTGCCGCATATCCCTGTACGCTTCCTGCATGATTCGCGCTTCCTCTTTGGCTGCCTTATACTTACCCCTGAAAATGGGCAGGCTCACGGTCACCATAGGCATCAATGCATCCTGCCCATTGTCCGCAAGATCCATATCTGTCCGTTCACCTACCAACACATAATCGAGACCAAGGCCAAAACTGGGGAGGCCTTTGCGAATGGCCGCTTTTTCCTGTTCCTTCATTGCTTCCTCCTTGAGACTCAGCTCTTCAAGCAAGGGGTGGTTTATCAACAAGCTGTCCCTGCGATAGCCATCTGGTAAAGGAGATACATTTATAGTATCCACAATGCTGACGGTTTCCGAAGCATCACGGTTCAACTGGTTGTTGAAACGGGTCAGCAGCGGTTGGCGCTTATCCTCCAGGATATCGATGTTAGTGCGGGCATCCTTAATCATGATATCTACCCGCAGCACATCTACCATACTGCTCTGGTTGTTTTCGTATTTGCTTTGGGCCAAAGTCATAAATGACTCCAGTATTTCAAGGTTTTCCCGCTGCAGGCGCAACTGCTCGTCTAATTCGTAGAGCGGATAGTAGGCATCTGCAACATGGTAATAGAGCTTGTTGCGGGCATCGATGAAACTCTGGTATTTGGCTTGTGCCATAAGGGCAGCGGCATTACCTTGTGCTTCAAGCGTACCGAACCACGGAAACATCTGGCTCAGCGAAAACTTAGCTTGCTGAGGTCCTACCCGTGTTTCTACCGGTGATATAAAATACCCGAAAGACAAAGTAGGGTCCGGCAGACTGCTCACCTGCGGGACCTTTTCAAGGGCAGCTTTGAACTCTTTGTACCTGCCCTGCAGGCCGGGGTTGTTCTCTGCCGCTATTTTCTGGTAATCCTCAAGGTCCTGGCCCCATGCCCAAAGTGGCAGGGCCATTACCAGGAGTATTATGACATTCTTTATCAGTTTCATATTTCTTTAGCTTTTTGCTTCTAATTTTTTCACCTTTCTTTCTTCCCGTATAGAGTAGAGCACCGGCACAATGAAAATGCTCACCAGGGCAAAGGCCATTCCACCAAATGTGGGTATTGCCATAGGGATCATGATGTCTGCCCCGCGTCCGGTAGAAGTCAATACCGGCAGCAGCGCGATCATGGTGGTGGAAACTGTCATTAGTGCCGGACGAATTCTCCGCAAACCGGCCTCTAAAACGGCCGCCCTTACCTCATCATGGCTTGTGGGTTTATTGCGCTTAAAGCTCTGGTCGAGATAGGTGGCTATCAGTACGCCATCATCCGTGGCAATACCGAAGAGCGCGATAAAACCTACCCATACTGCCACACTCAGGTTAATGGTGTGCATCTGGAACAAATCCCTGAAGTTGGTATCAAACACACTGAAATCGGCAAACCATCCCTGCCCATAGAGCCATATCATGATAAAGCCACCACTGAAAGCCATGGCAATACCACTGAACACCATTAGGGAGGTAGTAACCGACTTGAACTGGAAATAAAGAATAAGGAAGACAATGACCAGCACCAGAGGAACAATGATAGAGAGCCTTTTCTCTGCCCGTACCTGGTTTTCGTAGCTGCCGGAAAATTTATAGCTGATACCGGCAGGCACTTCCAGGTTACCTGCATCGATTTCCGCTAGAATAGCCTCCTGGGCATCATTGACTACTTCTACTTCGGCAAACCCATCGCGCTTGTCAAAAAGTACATAACCCACCAGGAAAGTTTCCTCACTTTTGATGGCCTGGGGCCCCCTTACGTATTCAATATCCACTACCTGGCCGATGGGTATTTGTGCACCCGTGGGAGTGGGAAGAAGAATATTGCTCAAGGCCTCAGGATCATCGCGTAATTCGCGTGGGTATCTCACCCTTACGGGGAAGCGTTCCCTGCCTTCCACGGTAGAGGTGATTTTCATACCACCAATCGCAGTCTCAATGGTTTGCTGAACATCTTCTACATTGAGGCCATAGCGCGAAATTTCGTCACGGTCAATATTCAGGTGAACGTATGGTTTGCCCACAATACGATCCGCAAAAACGGCTTCTTTCTTCACAGAAGGCACGCCTTTTAATATTTCCTCAAGTTTCAACCCAAAGTTTTCGATAGTAGGCAGGTCAGGACCGTAAACCTTAATACCCATGGGGGCTCTCATGCCGGTTTGCAGCATCACCAACCGGGTTTCGATAGGTTGAAGCTTTGGAGCTGAGGTGACTCCAGGTATCTTGGTCACCTTTACAATTTCGTCCCAGATGTCATCAGGGGAGTGAATGTGATCTCTCCAGTTTCTGAAGAATTGCCCTCCATCATCAGGAATAAGCTGTTCCTTATTAACCCCTGCCTCAAGAGCCGCACTGTTGCTAAGTGTGTCGCCTGAAGTAAGGATAAAACGGTCTTCATCATCCACTTTATAGCGTTGCCTGAAGCCCTTATCATTGACCATGTACTCAGGCTTATAATTAATGATGTTTTCATACATGGAAATAGGTGCGGGATCCAGCGCAGATTCTACACGGCCCAGCTTGCCAACGGTGAGGTCCACTTCTGGTATATTGGTAAGCAACATATCCAGTTGGCCCACTACCTTTTTATTGAACTCAATACCTGAATGAGGCATGGAGGTGGGCATCAACAGAAAACTGCCTTCATCAAGTGAGGGCATAAACTCTTTACCTACGCCAGGGAATGTGTGAGTTAATCCGCTCCAAACGCTCGTGGAACGGATGTCCACACCTAAGGTGTCAAAACCTTTGGCTACAAAACCAAACACAGAATTGAAACCCATCCAGATCATTACCCCCAAGAGCATAAGTGCGGTGGGTATGGCAAGAAACTTCGCTTTGTTATTGAGGCACCACTTGAGAATGGATTCGTAATAGCGTTGCAAGAGGGAAAAGCCTCCAAGAATGATGCTCACCAATAAGCCAACGAAAACGAAATTGAGCAACAAGCTTTTCTGGGCTCCAAGAGGCAACCAGTACTTCCCAAGCAGCCAGGTGACGACCAGCACCACCACAATGACACTCATATTGCTGGTAAACCAGTTTTGTTTGGGGCTGTAACGTTTTACAAACCATGCTGCTCCAAAAGCTATCAGGGCAATGCCTGCCCACAACACTTGAAAGATGGCCACTATCAGCCCTACAACTATAAGGCTTGCATTGAGAAGGCGGGCTGTTTTTTCACGCTTTACGCGTATTCCGAAAAACCAATGAGCCAATGCCGGGAGTATAAGCAGCGAAACTATGAGCGCTGCTATCAGTGCAAAAGTCTTGGTAAATGCCAGCGGCCCAAACAGTTTTCCCTCGGCAGCCTGCATGGTGAAAACAGGGATAAAACTTACAATAGTGGTAGATACGGCAGTAACTATAGCCGTTGCTACTTCAGCACTTCCACGATAAATGGTTTCAATCAACTTATCCCCGGGTGAGGCTTCATCAACGTGCTTGATGATGTTTTCCGAGAGTATGACCCCAAGATCTACCATTGTACCAATGGCAATGGCGATGCCGGAGAGCGCCACAATATTGGCATCCACACCAAAGTAGCGCATAGCAATAAAGACCATGAGCACTGATATGGGCAGCAAGCTGGATATAAGCAGGGAGGCCCTGAGGTTAAAGACTGAAACAATTACCACCAAAATGGTAATTAGCACCTCCAGTGAAAGTGCCTCCTCCAATGTTCCCAGGGTTTCGTGGATCAGGGTGGAACGGTCGTAAAATGGAACAATGGTTAATTGGCTTTCCACTCCATTGTCTAGAATTTTCTTGGGCAGACCGGGCGCAATCTCCTTGATTTTATCTTTCACATTGTTAATCACCTGCAAAGGATTGGAACCGTAACGGGCTACCACCACGCCACCAACCACTTCCGCTCCATCCTTATCGAGCATACCTCTTCTGGTGGCCGGGCCCAAGGTTACCACGCCAATATCTTTTATCCGGATTGGCACATTGTCCTCAACCGCTACCACGGCTTTTTCTATATCCTCCAGTTTCTTTATATAACCAAGGCCACGTACCAGATATTCCGCCTGGTTTATTTCAATGGTTTTAGCCCCTACATCTTTATTGGACTTACGGACGGCCTGCATGACCTTGTGCAAGGGGATATCATAAGCCTTGAGGGCATCGGGGTTCACATCTATCTGGTACTCCTGCACGTAGCCTCCTATAGAGGCTACCTCTGAAACACCACCAGTAGCGTTGAGGGCATATTTCACGTAAAAATCCTGCACCGTACGGATTTCATGTAAATCCCACCCTCCGGTTGGGTTGCCCTCTTTGTCCCGGCCTTCGAGCGTATACCAATACACCTGCCCAAGCGCTGTCGCATCAGGGCCCAGGGCAGGTTGTACATCTTCTGGGAGCAGATCGGTAGGCAAAGAGTTGAGTTTCTCTAAAATTCTGGAGCGGCTCCAGTAAAACTCAATATCCTCTTCAAAAATGATGAAGATGCTGGAGAACCCGAAGATGGAGGAACTACGGATAGATTTTACCCCGGGAATACCCAGGAGGTAAGTGGTTAAGGGATAGGATATCTGATCTTCGATGTCCTGTGGTGAGCGGCCCGGCCACTCGGTAAAAACGATTTGCTGGTTTTCGCCAATATCAGGAATGGCATCTACGGGCACCGGGTCGGAGGGTAACGCTCCTATTTGCCAGCCAAAGGGTGCGGTAACGATACCCCAGGTTATAAGCCCTATGAGGAGTAAAGAAGTAACTAACTTATTCTCCAGAAAATATCTGATGATTTTATTAAGCATAATGCAATTAATGTTTTTGTTGAACAAAAAGGTGTTCGAGAGCGCAAACAGGCGCTTTTACCCGCGGCTCAAATTCTGAGGCGGGTGCTAATAGACATTATGCTTTCTAAATCAGGAAGGACTGAAACAGTACCTGTATATCCTGTTTCAGTAAGGGAGGGAAGTAATTAAGGTAAAAGGACTCTTTCTTTTCAAAAGAGAAAACTTGAACTACAAAGGTGTGAATGAAGGCAGCAATGAAGGTCTTATTGATCTCGGGAGCTTGCTGTAAAAGGGTTGCATCTTCATCAAGTTGCAACAGTTCATGTTGATTATCACAACACGGTTTTGCGTTTAGCTGGTCGTGACCATCTTCTGAAGAACAAGACTGCTCCGTTTCTGCCATACCACAATCCAAATGCTCAATACCTAATGAAAGGGTATGCTCCGCGGCCTCACCACCACAGAAGTGAGTGTTTGAAGCTATTCCGATGTTGGAAGCCAACATAAGAATCGCGAGGAATATGGAGAATGCTTTTTTCATTAACGTTACAAAGATAGCTAATTGGATAAATGCTAAAAAATGACTTTTGTCATGTTGTAATATGATCTGAACCTGCTACATTTGACCGGACACTAAGTTGAGGCGCAGCTGCCATTTATTAAATTTGAAATTATGGCAAAATGCTTCTGTAGAAATAACCAATTTATCTAGCCGGGTGGTTAAAAGGATAAAAGGCCTGCAGGACAGTGAGGTGATATTGTTCCGGGAAAATTTACTGTGCGGAATATACTATGTAAGTCTTTATCAAGATAATCTTTTTGTTTCCAGGTCATTATCGAAGATTAATGGCTACTTCTAAAGAAATATTAACGAAAACGCTTATTATTCAGTAAGCCTTCCTTTTACTCAATGATGAGTTTGCGGACAGCAAAAGTTCCTGCGCCATCCTGAAGCCGGATAAAATAAACGCCCGCTGGCAGGGAGGAAACATCCAGCCTCAATGGAGTTTCGGTGTGGAGGCCGGAAAGCACTTCAGCCCCCAAACTGGTGTAAATGCTGAATTCAGCATCCGGGGTCAGATTTGCACTGCTGACATTCACATAACCCATAGCAGGATTGGGATACAACTTCAAGTCAGCTTTCTGCTTTGGCCCCTCGGCTATCCCTATACCTGAGCTTATCTGGGCGCTGCGATAGGCCACGGCCTGTGAAACATTGTCCTGCCACACGATGTGGAATATCCCGTTTTTATAAATCATGTCAGGGTTTAGCTTTGCGCCCGAGGAAACAGGGTTTACTATGGTGGGTGTATTGTTCAGTAAGCCGGAAATACCTGTGGTGGACCACGCAAACATAATATTGGTTTTTCCGGCAGCACTTTCCTGCCACACCACGGCCAGGGTATCTCCCCGGCCGGCAATTTTGGGGTAGTTTTGGTTGGCCGTGGAGCCTGGCGTCAGTTCTGTGCTAATGCCCGTGTTCATTGTGTTGAGGTCGGCCTTGCCCAGGTTGATCCTTGAATAACCAGAGGCCCCGCTCATCCACACCGCCAGCAAACTGTCGCCATTGGTAATGGCATTGGGCCCGGTGGAAGGGCAGGAGTTGATCATCCAGTTATTGTTGTCAATATCCGTCCCCTGCGGAAAGCTGTTGCCGCCATCGGTGGAGACGGTGGCCCATATATCGCGCAGGTTATTGTCATTGTTTCTAAACATAAGGATGGTACGCTGAGGCTGGGCCAGGATAAAGCCCGGGCAACAGTCACACACTTCGCCCGGGGCCGTGAGGCTGCCATCCACCGGGGTGGAAAAAGAAGCCCCGGCATCGGCAGAGGTGGCCACTACATAGCGTGGGTCCACAAAGTTGGAATCAAATTCCATATATGTTACCACCGGGTTTCCTCCGGGCATTACCGATACTTCGGCAAAGCGCGACCAGTTTTCGGAAGACACCCGCACCGTATCGCCAAAGGTGGCGCCCCCATCCAGGGAGCGCACCACATATACCAGGCCTTCATCTTCGGGCTGGGCCTTAAAGGCCACAAATACGGTATCACCCGAGGCGTCCATGCTCGGTCCGGCCCAGTTTTGCACAAAAGCAGTAACGCCACTGGGGGTGATATTTACGGGGCTGTTAAAACCGCTACTGCCCTGCCGGGCCACATACACCTCTTTGTTATTGGCCTTTCCCCACATTACCACTGCTTTATTGGCTTTTGTAAGTGTCACTTTTGGGCGGGTATAGCCCAGTGTGGGATCAGAATTGACTATCGTGGCCGAGTTCCAATTAAGTGATTGAGCCGCAGCTATAAAGGGGCAACAGGCCAATGTAAACAGTATGATTTTTTTCATGATTATTATTTTATAACTAATAGGTGTTGGGCTTTTTGTTCCCCAAGTTTTATTTCAAAGATGTAAGTGCCTGCCCTTAAGTGGGGGAGCCAGACATCCAAGCGGTAATCTTCTTTTTCTACCGCCCAATTACGCAACAAGCTGCCCTGTAGGCTCATTATTTTCAGGTCAACATTTCCCTTCCACGAATTTTCAAAATGGACTACATCTCGGGCTGGATTGGGGTATAGCTGTAAGGTTACGGATTTTTTCAAGTCAGGGAGGCTGAATTTTGCAAGGCACACATCAAGGCTATCCCTAAGTTCTGGAAAATTGGCATTGCGAGGAAGGTTCCAAAATACACTGCTATCAGGACAAACAACCGCATAGGTGGGGAAACCGACAAAGGGAAACCAACTTTGATACAGGCTGGTGATAGTATCGCCTCCGCCTTCATTGCCGGCCGAGGGGTAGGTGGCCCCATAATTTTGTTCAAATTGTAAAAGCCGGGCATTGTTGTCTGTAAAGCTTATACCAAATACCATCACATTTGCAGCGCCTGCACCATAATCCTGGTACACCTGCTCCATCATGGGGGTCAAAGTCTGGCATGGGGTACAGTTGGCAAAAAAGAAGTCCAGCACCACGGTTTTTCCTTTTGCTAGCTCATCATAAAGGCTCCACTGGTTATTGTGAATATCGGTCATGGTGAAGTCAGGGGCCTTTTGAGCTTGTGCAAAAATGCTAAGGGAGAGGAATAAAAGGCCAAATAAATTTTTCATGATACCGGGGTTTATAAAGACTTTGTTAAGGAAAACTGCCCATTGCCCTACAAAAGTAAAGGCAATGGACAAGCTTATAAACCTTACTTGGAAATAATCAATGGTTTGGCACCAATTTGTTTGCCACTTCCACTACTGAGGGATAGGGTATATATTCCGGCAGGCAAAAAGCCTAATTGGAGCTTTTGGTCCTGCTGGTATAATACTTGGGTAAAGAGGAGTTGGCCGGTGGCTGAGTAGATCTTCACTTTCTGATTCTTCAGGTTATTTCCGATGAGGGTCAGCTCTCCATTGGAGGGATTGGGATAGAAGTCAAAAGTGGAAGCCATTTCTTCTTTGAGGCCAATGCTGCTCAGGTCAATCCTGTTTACTGTATTGGCATCATAGTCCACGTACCAAATAGCTCCATCGGGGCCTATTTTAATGCCCATAATTCCTTGAGCAGCGGTTGCCAATCTGCCAAGCTCTACCGCAGGCATGGTAGTAATATCGTAAATGATGACATCGCCTGTGGCATAATCGCTTACCAGCATCCTGTTATCAATCAAATCAATGCCGGCAGGTTCCATCAAACCAGAATCCACTACGGTCTCCCAGGTATAGTTGACAATGTTTTTATACTCAGCCACAGGCTCATGGGGGCCAAAGGTCGGAGCACCGCCTTTTGTTCCGGTGGTGGCGTCAATCCTTATTACCCGCTTGTTTCCATAATCCACCACATATACCCAATCGGTTGCCTTGTCATACACCAAGTGGCTGACCACTTTATTTAGAGGGTCTTTATCCACGTTCACTTCGCTGTACCTCCATATGATGCCATCAGCATGGTCATTTCCTCCAGGCACATGTTCTTTGGCAAAATCATACCGAACTATGTCATCATTGTAACCGTCAAAAACCCAAAACACATTATCCTTTTCGTGGGCAATGCCTTGGCATTCGGGACTTTCATGAAGCATATCGTAGTGACTGCCGTTTCCACCCGAAGGCTGCGCATATATGGCCGGGTCGCTGGACCAAAGTGCCGGGCCTGTAAAGGGCGCCCCCCCGTTGTGGTTAGCGTCATATACCCCGGGAGAGGTGCCGAAATTCCCGTTTTCACTGAAGGCAATTCCGGTAGGTAATGACATAAAGTGCCAGGAGTTACCATCTTTTTTATGGACATCGGTTTGGGTGGGGGTACCTGCATTGGAGTAGGTTACCGTAGATCCGCCCGAGGTCTCCGTGCGCTTGTTCACTACCCACAGTTCCTTTCGGCTAAGTGTAGGATGAAAGTCGAGGTCAGTAGGGCCATTTAGCAAGTCGCTGGCATTCCCAATCTCGGTAACTTTATTGAGTCCCGCCAGGTAGCTGTCAATGATATTGGCCGTGCCTGGGCCTATTTCAACTTGCTTTAAAATGGTGTCGTTGCTGGCATCCATATCCGCATTGCCGTTAATCTGGCCTACCCATAGTTTTATAGTGTACAGGCCATTTGCCGCAGGTGTCCAGCTGGTAGGGTG
>CETZ01113416.1_pt1 | contig 10047 bp, 6 predicted proteins | sample 531441 | NCBI WGS metagenome assembly CETZ01 (sample SAMEA2623098, study PRJEB7988) | marine metagenome | isolation source: saline water (ENVO:00002010), including | reverse complement strand
GCTTGTTCAGCTGTTAGCACTTCTAGATGTTCTAACTCGCGAGGACGATTCAGGGGTGTTAGTGTTCTATAAGTGTAGATGCCCTGCAGGTCCGGGTGGTCGTACTCCGTACGAGGAAACTCGGAAGATTGGGCAAACAGCATCATGGCAAGTAATAAGCCCGCAGCAGTTATAACTAATTGCGATAGGAATTTTCTGTTCACGTAAGCCTCCATCTTTTGAATTCGATTATTCGTCTAACGTGGTTCTTCTTATCCGATCCTAGGAGAACTAGTCTGTCAAACCTACGCCTTCGTCGGATTTTTTCAAGTGTAATTTTACTTCAAGCTAAATCGCTATCTTTGGATGAACCTATGTAGATCTGGCTTGACAGTATCCGCCACAAAAATATCACCGCTGGGAGCGATAGTCATATAATGCGCCTCCCCGAATTCCCCCAACTTCTTGCCAGGTTCGCCGGTAGCTGCGATAGCATTACCGTTTCCGTCCAGTTTAAGAATCTCCCCGGCGAAACCACTCACCATGTAGAGCTGGTAATCCGGAGTGAAATGTAAACCACAGGGCAAACCCTTATATGCCCATTCTTTTATATAACTGCCTTCGTTGTCGAATATCTGAATACGGCGGTTCTGGCGATCAGCAACATAGATCTGACCCCTCTGGTCAACAACTATGGAATGAGGTGTATCGAACTCGCCCGGACCTGTACCTGCCCCTCCCCACTTCTTAATGAATTCCCCATGGTGATTGTATTTGAGTAGCTGCGGGGTACCGCGTCCGTGGCCGACCAAAATAAAGACCTCGCCTTCGTCGTTGACGGTAAGGTCTGTTGGTTCAAACAATAATCCATCCTCAGGCTCTCCTGGCTGCCCGAACTTCCCCAAAGTCAGCAGCACCTCGCCCGCCAAGTTCATTTTTCTTACGGTGTGACCATTTACGTCCGTAGTCCAGATATTTCCATCGGGATCAAGCCGCATGCCGTGAGGTCGAACATAGTCTCCTTGTCCCCAGCTACGCACGAACTTCCCTTCTGCGTCAAATTCCATTAACGGATTAGGTCCCCGGTTGAAAACCACCAAATGGTTCTCCTTGGTCCACACCACACTCGACGGAGCCCCCATTTCTACATCTGCAGGAATTTCTAGGCCGTGCGCAACGGCTTTGAATCCCAAGTCAGGCGCATCTTCCATCTGATGAGGGTCAGGACCTTCCAGCACCTGGCCATTACCTTTTAGTACGAACCCCAGTGAGAGAAGCAAGAATAGAAGGAATCGCACCTGGGTATGAATAAAATGCTTGAGAATCGTCATTTTTTGTACTCTCTTTTAAGTTCTTCTGTTGCCCGAATTTGATCCATTTATAGCAATGCTATAAATATATCTCTATGACAGGAAAAGTGACAATAAATAAAGCTGGCTACTCGCGTGAATGCGAGTGTGCGGATCAAAGTCAACAACGCTATTGGTCATGAATTTTGTTCCCCCTCATGAGTGCATACTACGATTAACTATATTCTATAACTCCTGCTTCCTTTAGTTGTTCCATTTCCTGTCGATCAATTCCAAGCTCGGCAAGTATTTTCTCGTTAGCTTGCCCTAACAACTGTGTAGGCTGATCGGCCTTATGCTCAACCCCTTGCATCATAAACGGAGACCTCACAACACGCATCCGCCCTTCACTAGGATGATCATACTCTTCAAATAAACCAACCGCATTAAGATGCTCGTCCTCCAGAAGCTCATTGAGATAATTGACCTTGGTATGAGGAATATCGGCATTTCTTAATAGCTCAACCCATTCGTCCGTAGTCTTCTCTGGAGTAACCTCATGAATCATTTGGTATAACGTGTTGATGTTTTCGCTGCGCTTAACAGCATCAGTGACAATCTCTAACTCGGCCAATTCCGGCCGCCCCACCAAGTGAAAAAAATCTATCCAGTTTTTCTTACTATATGGTAACAGCGCGATATAACCGTCAGCAGTTGGGAAAGGATTCCTATACGGAGCATTCAAACGGTCGTATCCTGTACCTCCCATGCTCGGCACGAAACTCTGCCCGGCCATTTGTTCAGCCATTAAAAATGAAACAATTCCCTCAAACATAGGTGCTTCTACTGCACATCCCATCCCAGTGCTCTGCTTGTGCAGCAGGGCCCCCAATACGGCGATTGTTAGCTGCAGGCCAGCCACCTTGTCTGCAACGATAGTGGGCAAATAACGCGGTCGTCCTTCTTCATCGGCATTTATATAAGCTAGGCCCGACGCTGCCTGAATAATATCATCATACGCGGGTACGTCCGCCAGAGGCCCTTTCTCTCCAAATCCCTGGGCATTGCAATAGACTATTTTTGGATTCCGTGCCTTCACGTCTTCGTAACCAATACCCAACTTAACTGCCGTCTTGGTTCTCATGTTGTGAACAACTGCGTCCGCGGTCTCGACCAGTCGATAAAAAATATTCTTGCCCCGATCACTCTTAAGATTTAGCGCCATGGATTGTTTGTTACGATTACAATTCACGAATCCAGCTCCCATCTGCTCTGATCGACCGGGACGCACGGCACGAAACATATCTCCTTCTGTACTTTCTATTTTTATAACTTCGGCACCAAAATCGCCAAGCATTTGGGTTGCGTAGGGACCCAATACTACAGATGTTAAATCGAGCACCCGGATTCCATTCAAAATAGCAAACATTGATTCTTCCTAAAAAAACACTAGGTAAATTGTTAAAGACAGAGCTTATGGACGCAGCTTGATTACATTAGCAAGCAAAAACCTGAAATACCGAGCTAATGTTTCAGTTACGGAGCCCGGCACACAAAATTTTCCGCTTCATCGATACTGCCTGACCCAGTATAGGCAGCCACTTCCGGATAGGGACACAGGGGTCTGCTGCGATCCACTTCCCCATTTTCACGGTGCACCGCGGTAATGCTTTCCGGTGCATCATCTTGCTCCACCCAAGCCTCCAGGGCAGAAAGCGAATCAAAACTGTTTGGCCCCGGACCACCGGCACAATGACCCATCCCCGGCGCCATAAACAAGCGATACGAGTCGTGGAATGCCTCCCTACTTCCAAATGTTTGGACCACCCTTTCATAGTACTGGGTAGCATTCGCGGGTGAGATTTGGGGATCACTCCAACCATGATAGGAGATAAGTTTACCTCCACTGCCAAAGAACTCGCTTAAATCGGGATCAAGTGCGTTCAAGGTATCGTTGTCTGTCTGTTCCGCCTTGACAATGTCGGTCTCGAAATCGAACTGATCGATATTCCAACCTTCATCACCGTAAACAAGGTAACGGTATTGATCAAGCCCAGTTGCGCGAGCCGACTGCGTCCATCCTAGGTCAGTCCAGCCCATTTCACTGCCTGGCAGCAAGCCCGTAATAGCGCGCCCCGTGACTGGATTAACAGGAGAATCATAGATCATTTTGACAGTGTTAACCTGTTCAGGCCGTAAGCACTGAGCACGGGTATTGCTAGAACATTGCAATACGGTAGGATCAAAATCGCACTGGTCCGGTTTTCCTATTAAGCCGTCAACTAAACCATCGTTGGCATCACAAGCCTCGACTGCAGCGCTGTATACAAGTTCCCGGTCGGCCTCCAGAAGACGCGCGGATACATTTCCCCGCAGGTGTGTTGCGATACGCAGAGAAGCTGCCGCCCTGCCGGTCCAGTCCGCTCCTGGCGCTCCTGCGACTATGCCATCAAAATCAGTTGGAAACCGCTGTGCTTCTTTCATCGCCTGACGCCCTCCAGCCGAGCAACCAGTGAAGTATGAATAGCGAAGCTCGTCATCGTAGAAAGCGGCAATGATTCGTTTGGAGGTCACATTCATTTCATGAACAGAGCGCCAACCAAAATCTATCACTTTTTCAGGATGTCCTAGGCCAAAGCTCGCAGTGTTCCCAAGATGTCCTGTGTCGGTGGAGCTTGCAGCATAGCCGCGAGAAAGTGGCTGAACCAAAGCACTGTGACGAACATTGCCCGTAAAGGCTCCATTGCCAACGGCAACATACTTTCCATTCCAGTTTTGGGTAGGTAACCATAACTCCATCTTAATATCAGAGTCGGTACTTGGACTCATTGTGGCTCCGACTCGACAGAATTCTGGCACCGATCCAAAGTTACCCCTTGCCTCATCGAATTCACCTTCACCCACTATCTCAGCGATCGTGATATCCCCATTGGACAGGTTCAAAGACGCAAGATCTTGACACTTTTGCGTTGACTGTTGCCCCAGCACAAAAGAACTACACCCAAGCAATGCAAGAGCGGCGTAGATTACAGGAAGCTTTTGGGAAATCATGGCTGTTACTCCGAAGTAACTTATTGTTAGAAGTCGCTTGGTTGCAAGGATAATCGCACTCCGGGCAGGAGTCTAGCCAGCCAAGGAATATGGGACCACCGCATTCATCTGGTTCGGAAAATGGGCCGAGCATTTGCTGGAGCGGGTGAAAAACTTACTCCTCACCCTCCCCAATTAGACATCGAGCTGCTAGTTGATCACTACCGTTGCTTGCATCTCGGGATGTAAGGCACAGAAGATTTGGTAATTCCCTGGCTCATCGAAAGAGATGTCGTATATTCCTCCAGTGCCTAGTACGCCGCTGTCGAACTCACCTGGGCGAGGATCAATAGACGAACCTGCCGTGACAGTATGTGGCACCCCATCAGCATTGCCGAACCGGATGGTCTCGCCCACTTCAGCTTCAATGCTACCGAAACTGAAGTTGATGATGGGCGCGGGTATCGTCTCTCCGTCGCGTATTGTGCGTATCTCGAGCAGGTCTTCCGGTGAGGAAGCGAGGGGCCAAACGTTGGGGTTGAACATGGAAAATACCCCACCCTGGGGATCGAATTCAGGCACCACATAAGCGTGCATCATCCAACTCGGCATCACCGGTACGAATACGCCGCCGCCGGCTGCGCATTCCTCAGGGGTTGCGCTCGTTGCGGTTACCTCGACCTCTGCACTGACATCGGCCGCATTTTCTACAGTGCCACCTGCACAGGTGTTATGATGCACGTGCCAATTATCTAGCTCGCCCGCGAAAGCAACGGGATGTTCTTCAGTGAGCATAAGATTAAACACCGCACCCACAGGCCGGAAACCTTCCTCTCCCATAAATTTGTCCCCATCGCAGTAGCCAATGTCGGGCCTTGGAATACGTTCACCACCTTCTTTGGCGAATAGGATCATCTGGGGACGATCGGGATCAAATTCCATGCCAGCCCCTGGGTCTGTCACATGGATCCCCATGTTAGCAGTCTGGGCCGATGATATATTAAGACCTGCCGCACAAGCATCATCGAGAGTTTCGTATTGCAAGACAGCAGCCTCCACTCGAGCGAGCTGACCGAGCAATTCACCGAGTGTTTCTCGGTCCATTTCAAGGTATTCGGGAATCTCTCCGCCCGCATCATAGATCGCTTGTAGCTCGACATAAGAACACTCTTGCGCGAGCTGCTGACAGCGGACCTGGCGGCCCAGAGGCCCCTCGATTAGGGTAGCCACAATCGCGTCACCCTGACGCTGATATACGTAGCGACTATACCCGTAGGCTCCCAAAGGCTCGTCTGGCGTAACTTCAGGCAAAGATCGATCATTTGGTGGACTTGGCAGTTCAGCGACCTGTGCCGCATAGTCAGGCAAGGCGACTTCTTGTTGATCGTCGATGGTCTCCGAACAAGCGCCCAGAGTTAAAGCCACCACCATCGCACTTTTTATCACCTGTCGCATACTCCCTCCTTTTCTGATTATTCTGGAACTTACGGTCATTGAAGATGATTGAGCGTATCAGCCAGCCTAGGGCCTGTCGAGCCTATTTCAAGATTCCTCCCTCGTGCAAACGTTACTGGCTTCAGAGCATTTAGGTTACACTCAAATCAGTGTAACCTGAGGAGGTTCGCCAGCGCTAAGTCTACTGGAGTAACCGATCTATAAGAGTGAGTGAAACCTGATGAACAATAAGAAATTGGCCAGCTCTTTGTTACTACTAGCTTTAGTTCCTTTTTATCATTCGGAGGGACAACCCTCGCCTACGATCGACTTTCAACCCTTGAGTCAAGAGGTACTAAACAATCCAAACCCTGAAGACTGGCTCATGTGGCGAGGTGGATATGAAAACTGGGGCTATAGCCCACTGGATCAAATAAACCGCGATAATGTCGATCAGCTCACTCTCGCCTGGTCCTGGGCCTTAGCGCCAGCTGCAATAGGATCCAACGGAATGCAGGTCGAACCGACTGTCTACAATGGCATCATGTACTTGCGCCATGCGGATGAGAAATATTCAGCTCACGACGCAGCTACCGGCGATCAGATCTGGCAATATTCACGACCTATAGCTACCGAAGTTGTGCAAGGAGATACTCGCTTAACCATACATCGTGGCCGGGGTGTGTTTTTATATGAAGACAAACTGATTTCCCATGCTACCGACGGTATGTTATTTGCGCTGAACCCAGCCACAGGGCAACTATTGTGGGAATCGGCTATGGTTGATTACCGCTCAGGTCAACAACCCAGTGGAGCACCCGTAGCTTTTGGTGGAGTCGTCGTTGTGCCGTATAACTGCACAGCGTGGACAGCAGCTGACCCCTGTCATCTGTCTGCTTACAGCACTGAGAACGGTGAATTATTATGGCGCTGGTTCACGAGCCCGGTACCGGATGACCCAATGCATCGGACCTGGGGCGACGACCCCCAAGTCTATCCCCTCGAACAGCGACGAAACATGTCTCCCTGGATGACTCCAGCGGTAGATACAGACCGTGGACTATTTATCTTTGGTATCGGTTCTAGCGCGCCTCAGCAACCTGAACTTGCGGGCACTAACGGGGAATGGCCTGATCGCCTTTATCAAGGCTCAACGGTTGCTCTGGATCATCGAAGTGGCAGGCTAGTCTGGTGGGCTCAACATCATTCAGATATGTGGAATGATGACGCAGTGTATGATCGTATTCTTGTTAATGCGCGAGTTGACCCAGATCCACCGAATGCGTTAGGTATCAACCCCTCTATCGATGCAGATGAAACTCGCGAATTGGTAGTCGGTTCCTTTTCCAAGGACGCCATTTTTTACGTATATGATAGAACCGATGGCACCTTCCTGTATGCAAGACCAACTGCTTATCAGAATATTATTGCGGGTTATGAAGGGACAACTGGCGCTTATATTATAGAACCCGATGCGGTTATGACTGCTAACATTGATCACGAAGCTACAATTTGTCGCGAGAATCGACAAATCCCCCAAGGGGCCTACAGCCCTTTGACTAACGCTTATTATGTGCCCGCTTTCAATGGCCCCTGTTCAGTAATGAAATTAGATTCATCTGACCCCTCTATTGATACGGGTTATAACACTTCCTATATTGCAACGGAGCCCAGCCCAGCTGACCAGCTGGGCCAGCCAGAAGCAATCGACGTTACTACTGGCAAGACCCTGTGGAGACTTGAACGAGAAACTCCGCTGTATGGCATGCTAACTACCGGTGGCGGTCTCGTATTCGCCGCTGATACAAATCGTCGTTTGCATGCTATCGACCAATGGACTGGTGAAATACTGTGGAAAACTATTCTCAATGGAGCCAGTGATATGGCCCCAATTACCTATTCAACGGGTGGCCGACAATTCATAGCCGTAATCGCACCTAGCGGAACCCAGGCAGCGGCTCAGCATGCAGGACAACTAGGTCTTCGTGCAGCCACCGGTGTCAGTAATATCGGACATACCCTGTTCGTGTTTGCGTTGCCTGCGGAGTAAAAAATCTCGAAGAGTCGGTCTACAGTATCAACACCACCATGACTCAATCTCTTTCGGTGAACGAAGCTCGCAAACTTGTTCTTCATAGCCAGCGTCTAAACAATCGTCACCAATTTGGCAATAGGACAGAAGCGACCCTGGAAGCCATCGAGCACCTGGGTTACGTACAACTCGATACTCTCTCTGTAGTCGAAAGAGCCCACCACCATACACTTTGGAACCGACTCCAAAAATTTCAGCCCGAACACATTGACAAGCTACAACGAAAAGGCCAAATTTTTGAACATTGGGCCCATGCTCTGGCGCTTTTGCCCATGAAAGACTACCGCTATTCCTTGCCAATGATGAATCGGATCGCAGCCGGCGATATCCACTGGTCGCCGAAAAACAGCCGGGAAACAAGAAAAGTTTTGAATCGCATTCGTGCTGAGGGTCCACTGCAGGCAAGAGATTTCGATGATAAACGTCCCAACAATAAAATGTGGTCACGCTCTCCTTCAAAGAGGGCTTTAGAGCAACTTTTTATTGAGGGCGAACTAATGGTCCCGTACCGGGTTAACTTCCAGAAAGTGTATGATCTAAGGGAACGGGTACTACCATCAGATGTGAACACGTTAGTACCCAGCGAAGAAGAGCTGTGCCGTCATTTGATAACCAGCTTTCTCCGGGCTAATGGACTAGGTAGCGTAAAAGAAATGGGTTACCTGCGTAAAGGAATTGGACCGGCCATGCACCGCACTGCAAGGGAAATGCAGGAAGACGGTCTCTTATTGCGCACTAGAGTCGGAGACAAGGATTATTTCAGTACACCGAGCTCTCTCGTTTTACTGCAAGAAAAACTCCCTCAAAGTAGTTTGCGCATACTGTCGCCGTTCGACAATGCAATCATCCAACGCGGTCGAGTGAACGATTTATTTGATTTTGACTACCAGGTCGAATGTTACGTAAGGAAGGACAAACGTCGGTATGGCTATTTCTGTTTACCGATATTGCACGGTAATAAGTTGGTGGGAAGAATAGATGCCAAAGCAGATAGAAAAAGCGGGACACTAATTTTGCACTATCTGCAATTAGAAGTCTCCTCCAGCAGAGCCCAGACCGTGCTCAAAGCACTGAACCCAGAGTTGAAACGTTTTACTGCGTTTAATGGTTGCTCTGACCTAAAGCTCCATCGCTACAGTGGCAATGGTAGGAATCCGGTATTCACTTAATTTATTGAAGTAAAAATCAGGTTAACCCTTGATAAGAGGTGTCCGCCGAACCCAACCGATCCTGTGAAACCCCCATTCGCTGCATGAGAGCCAAATGAATACCAGCGAGATCTGTCGGTTCTTTGTGCTCAATGTATCGACCTGTCCGAATAGTGCCGCCTCCGCCTCCGGCTATAAGCGTCGGTAAATTAGAAGCGTCATGCTCGTTACCATCACCAATGGCCCCACCCATTAAAACCATACTATTATCCAGTAGAGAGTTTCCATTCGGCTCGCGAATCGATTTCATGCGTTCAAGTAAATAGGCGACCTGATGGTGATGCCAACGAACGACTTCGGCATACATAGTTCGTTTTTGCTCCACTGACTCCCAAGAAGTAGTGCCATCGTCATCCTCAGTCATACCTGAGGCATTCTGGTAATGCGACAATGCGTGCCAGGTTCCTTTAACCTCGGGTATAAAATTAAAATAGCGATTCGATTGACCATGATCCAACATAAAGGTGCAAACTCGGGTAGCATCAGATTGAAACGCCATAATCATTAAATCCATCATCAGCCGAATGTATGACTCATGATCAGCTGGGATACCAGGTGTGGGAGCAACCAAAGTATCTGTTAATGCACCATCTTCCCGCATTTCTTCAGACTGGCGTTCAGCAAATTCTATACGCCGCTCCAACGCGCGAATAGATTCAAAATACTCATCTAAGCGGAGTTTATCTGCTGAACTTACCACATTGCCCAGAGACCGGGCATCGGCGAGCACTGCATCCATCACTGACCGATTGCTAGTCCCACCTGTTTGTGTATTGAACATCCGATCAAATATTGTCCGAGGTTCAATTTCCCTAGCCATAGGCCGGTCAGGAGTTGACCAAGAAATAGCATTACGAGGAAGTGAATTTGAAAAATACCCCTCTCCCTTCAAAGACAACTCGAGGGAGGGAAGAAGAGTCTCTTCTCTTAAGTGTCTCGCGACAATTTGGTCTGCTGAAACACCACCAGCGTTAACAGCTCTAGAATCATAATCATAGCCGGTTAACCAAGTTGG
>CETZ01125633.1_pt1 | contig 10053 bp, 9 predicted proteins | sample 531441 | NCBI WGS metagenome assembly CETZ01 (sample SAMEA2623098, study PRJEB7988) | marine metagenome | isolation source: saline water (ENVO:00002010), including | reverse complement strand
ACGGCTGGGGGCGCTTTTTGAGAGCTTCGTCCCTGGATGAAACTCCCCAGTTGATCAATATTATAAAGGGCGAAATGGCCTTTGTAGGTCCACGTCCACTATTACCGGAATATTGGGAACTTTATACCCCTTGGCAAAAAAGAAGACACGAGGTAAAACCGGGTATAACCGGCTGGGCTCAGGTAAACGGCCGTAATGCCCTCAGCTGGCAGGATCAGTTCAAACAGGATGTTTGGTACGTAGATCATCGTAATCTCTGGCTGGACGCGCGCATTTTATTTTTAACCCTGAAAAAGGTCATTAGCCGGCCATCCCGTGAAAATTATTTAAGAGAAGCCTTTAATGGTAAAAACTAACCTGATCATAGTAGGAGCCGGAGGATTTGGCAGGGAGGTGGCAGCCATGCTGAAACACCCTGTCTTTCAGGATGAATATGCCATAGAGGGCTTTGTGGACGATGGAAAGGATGGTGGAGAAAAGATCAATGATCTGCTGGTTTTGGGTGATGTGGATTGGCTGTTGACTAGAAAAAAGACTGCGGCTGTGGTCTTGGCCATTGGTGATCCGTCCGTAAAAAAGAGTATTTATACGAAGCTTACGGTTAATCCCGTATTGCATTTCCCCAATATTGTCCATCCCGGAGCCAGTTTGCATGACAGGGATAATATCCGTTTTGGAAAGGGTAATATAATAGGGGAGGGTAACATCTTTACCACCAATATTGCAGCCGGTGATTTTAACCTGGTAAACCTCAGTTGTACGGTAGGCCATGATGTACAAATGGGCAGTTTTTGTTCTATTATGCCGGGGGTAAATATCAGTGGAGGTACCATACTTAAAGATGAAGTGTACATTGGAACCGGTGCCAGGCTGATCAATGCCATTACTTTGCATTCAAAATGTGTGATTGGTGCCGGAGCCCTGGTGCGGACGGATGTGCCCACAGGAAAAACATTTGTTGGAGTGCCTGCCAGGCAGGTTGAAAATGAGGATAAAGCATGATACATAAGCTTCACAAAGGGTATAGCGTTTTAAATATGGTTAGCATTAACGGATGAAACAGGAGCGGATATACCTTTCACCACCGCACCTTTCGGGCGATGAGAATGCCTATTTGGAAGAAACGCTTGCTTCCAACTGGGTGTCCCCGGTGGGGCCTCATCTTGATGCCTGGGAGCGTGAGCTGGCGGAACGTATGGGGAGTAAAGATTGTTGTTTGCTCAATTCCGCCACAGCGGCCATTCATTTGTCATTGATACTGCTGGGTGTGGGGCCGGGTGATGTGGTCTTTATACAAACCCATACCTATGCCGGAAGTGTGTATCCCATTATTTACCAGGGTGCAACTCCGGTGTTTATTGACTCGGAACCAGATACCTGGAATATGGACCCCCGGGCCCTTGAGGAGGCCATTCAATCGCTATTGGAAAAAGAGGAAGGTAGTGCTTTTAAGAAACAACAACTCAAGGCGATAATACCGGTTCACCTGTATGGTATGCCTGCAAAACTGGATGAGATCCTGGCTATAGGCAAAAAGTACGGTATACCCGTTGTAGAAGATGCAGCAGAGAGTCTGGGTAGCACTTATCAGGGAAAATACACGGGTACCTTTGGCAAAACCGGGGTTTATTCCTTTAATGGTAATAAGATCATAACTACCGGAGGTGGAGGTGCCTTGGTATCAGAAAACGGGGAGTTGATCAACAGAGCCCGCTTTTTGAGTACACAAGCCAGAGATATTGCCCCGCATTACCAACATTCCGAGATCGGTTATAATTATCGTTTGAGCAATGTGCTGGCCGGCTTGGGCCGTGCTCAGATGAAGGTGCTTGACGATCGCATTAAAGCCAGGCGAGCTAATTTTGAGCGCTACCGCCATTATTTTGAAGCCAGGAATAAAGAAGGCTTCCATATTGAATTCCAGTCAGAACCTGAAAATTGCCATTCCAATCGATGGTTGAGCTGTATTTTGGTGGATCCTGAAAAGAATGAAGGCATTGATCGCGAAAAAATTCGCCAGGTGCTTGAAAAGGAAAATATTGAAAGCAGACCTTTGTGGAAGCCAATGCACCTGCAACCGGTGTTCAGGGAATATCCTTTTGCAGGCGGTAATGTTGCAGAGTCTCTTTTTAATACAGGGCTTTGCCTGCCGAGTGGCAGTAAGCTAACGGAATCTGACTTTCAGAGAATAGTAAAAGCTTTAGATACTTGTTTCAGTAACCCATAGAACGTAAAGAAATTATGAAAAAGTTTGCTCTTATCGGAGCAGCGGGCTACATAGCCCCTCGCCATCTTAAAGCCATAAAGGAAACCGGGAATAACCTGGTTGCCGCTTTAGATCCGTTTGATAGTGTGGGAATTATGGATAGTTATTTTCCCAATGCCGATTTCTTTGTTGAATTTGAACGCTTTGATCGTCATATAGAAAGGCTGAAGCGTGACAATCAACCCATCGACTATGTTTCAGTATGTTCTCCCAATTATCTCCATGATAGTCATATACGTTTTGGGCTCCGTAACTCATCGGATGTAATTTGCGAAAAGCCTATCGTACTGAATCCCTGGAATATTGAAGCGCTTGAAGAGATCGAAAAGGAAACCGGAAAGAATATATATTCCATACTTCAGCTTCGCTTACACCCGTCTATAGCTGCTTTAAGGGAAAAGGTACAAAATGGTCCTGCAGATAAGATCTACGATGTAGACCTTACCTACCTCACTTCGCGCGGGCATTGGTATTATACATCCTGGAAAGGAGATATTCATAAGTCAGGCGGCATTGCAACCAATATAGGAGTGCATTTTTATGACATGCTTACCTGGGTTTTTGGCGATGTAAAGAGCAATACGGTACATGTGCATACCCATGATCGTGCCTCCGGGTACCTGGAGTTAGAACGTGCCAGGGTGAGGTGGTTCCTTAGTATTAACGAAGAAACTATCCCCGAAGAGGTTCGGAAAACCGGGAAAACCACTTATCGTTCTATCCTTATTGAAGGTGAGGAGCTGGAGTTTAGTGATGGTTTTACGGATCTTCACACCAGGAGCTATGAAGACATCCTGGCCGGAAAAGGCTTCAGGATTTCCGAAACGCTGTCTTCCATACGTATTGTACACGAAATTCGTCATCAGGAACCGGCCGGGCTTAAAGGAGAATACCACCCATTGGCCAATCTAAAACTGAGTAAGCACCCCTTTAATAAGAACCATGGAAAATAAATACTTTAAACACGAAACCGCGGTGGTAGACGAACCCTGCACCATCGGTGAAGGAACCAAGATCTGGCATTTTTCGCATATCATGCCCGATTGTGAGATAGGGGAGAATTGCAATATTGGACAAAACGTGGTCATATCTCCTAAGGTGGTGCTGGGGCAAAATGTGAAGATTCAGAATAATGTATCCGTATACAGCGGGGTTATTTGTGAAGATGACGTTTTCCTGGGGCCCTCCTGTGTGTTTACCAATGTAACCAACCCTCGTAGCGGAGTAAACCGCAGAGGACAATATGAAAAGACCACAGTAAAAAAAGGAGCATCTATCGGGGCCAATGCCACTATAGTTTGCGGTCATGATATTGGACGCTATGCATTTATTGGTGCAGGCGCGGTAGTAACCAAAACCATTCCTGATTATGCTCTTGTAGTGGGTAACCCGGCCCGCCAAATAGGGTGGATGAGCGAATACGGGCACCGTCTTAACTTCAATGAAAATGGTGAAGCCCAATGTCCGGAGAGCGGTCAAAGCTATAAACTGGAGAATGGGGAGGTTACCAGGATTTAAAAACTGAAGCTCCGGAAAGGAGGTTTGAATAGTTTTGCAAAAAGATGCCGTGCTGGCATCTTTTTTTGTTTACGGGCTTTGAACTACCAGGGGCTTTTAATGTTTATTGCCTCAATTGTAAGATTTGGGTTAACAGCCCTCAATCATGCAATAAACCTCATCTAATTTGACTTGAAATACAATTTATGTTCATATTTGTTAATGAGCAACTTAACAATTCACTTGCTTTTTTTTGCAATACACCAGGCTTTAAGGTCAGTTCACTTAATTTTAAAGCCATTTTAGCTCAAGTGTGGTTTAAAGCAGTAATTTTGATCTCGATATAACGCTGACACTTTGCTACGAGAGTTCATAAATAAAAATTCTGATCGCTACCTGGCCCGCTGGATAGTTTTGATGTTTGACTCTGCGGTTGTGGCCATATCATATGTTATTGCCGCACTTTTGCGGTTCAACTTTGATGCAGGGCAGGTTGCTTCTAACTGGAGCCTCAACCAATTAGCTTTTGTTGTAGCCATTTATTTTATAGGGTTTATTATCTCGCGCTCTTATGCGGGTATCATCAGGCATACCGGCTTAAGGGATGCCTTTAATATTCTCAGGGCTTCCATGATGGCCCTGGTGTTCCTGATGTCCGCATCGTTGCTGATAGGAAGTTTTTCTTCTCCTTTGGCCCAGGATTTAAACCCTCCGCGTTCTGTATTACTTATACATTTCCTGCTTAACCTTTTCTTCCTGATAGGTTCTCGTATGGCGGTGAAGGTTATTTACCAGGCTACGGTCAATTCCCAGGCCCAGAAAAAGCACACCAAAGTATTGATCTACGGAGCCGGTGCTTCCGGAATGATCACTAAAAATACCCTGAAACAGGAAAACAAGCGTGACTATGACATATATGGCTTTATAGATGACAACCCATATAAAGTAGGTAAAGCTATCGAGGGCATTATGGTATATAGCCCGAAGAAAATATTTGAAACCAATTTTGTAGAGAAGAATAAGATAGACCAGATCATCATCTCCATACAGTCCGACCTTTCTCCCAAAAGAAAAAAGGAGATCACGGAAGCTGCCTTGGAGAAGAACCTGGAAGTGAAAATTGTTCCGGCCATTGAGAACTGGATACATGGAGAGCTCAGTGCCAAACAGATCAAGAACGTAAAGATCGAAGACCTGCTGGAACGCGATCCGATCATTCTTGATAATGTCAATATTTCACGCGAGATTAAAGGAAGGGTGATATTGGTAACTGGTGCGGCCGGTTCCATAGGTAGTGAAATATCACGCCAGTTGATCTATTATTCTCCTCGTAAAGTTATCCTTCTCGATCAGGCTGAGTCCGCCCTTTATGATCTCGAAAATGAAATAAAGTCCAATCATCCTGCTAATTTCGGGTTGACCGAATACGTTATGGGGGATGTTACGGACAAGGCCCGTATGACCAAGGTTTTCAGAGTGTTTCAACCGGATATTGTATTTCATGCTGCTGCCTATAAGCATGTACCTTTAATGGAAGACAATCCGTATGAGGGTATAAAGACCAATGTTTGCGGAACCAAGATCATCGCTGACCTGGCGGCAGATTTCAATATTCAGAAGTTTGTAATGGTCTCTACAGATAAGGCTGTGAATCCCACTAATGTGATGGGTGCTACCAAACGTACCGCAGAAATATATACCCAGGCTCTTGGAAGGAGACGAAATGTAAGGACCCAGTTTATTATTACCCGTTTTGGTAATGTGTTGGGTAGTAATGGTTCTGTCATACCTCTTTTCAGGAAACAGATCGAAAAGGGAGGCCCGGTAACCATTACCCATAGAGATATCACCCGCTATTTCATGACCATTCCTGAAGCCTGCAACCTGGTGTTGGAGGCTGGAGCCATGGGCAACGGAGGGGAGATATTTGTATTTGATATGGGAGAATCCGTGAAGATCATGGACCTTGCCCGTAAAATGATCAAACTCTCCGGCCTGCAAGTTGGTAAGGATATTGAAATTGTTGAAGTAGGTTTGCGGCCGGGTGAAAAATTGTACGAAGAGTTATTGGCCATTAAGGAAAACACCAAGCCCACGCATCACCCCAAGATCCTTATAGCAAGTGTGGAAAGTGAATCGTACACCAAAATAAAAGCACTGCTCCATAAACTTGAGGAAAACCTTGACTCCAAGGATAACCTTCAGATGGTAGCTGAACTTAAGGCTATAGTGCCGGAGTTTATCAGTAATAATTCGATCTTTGCGTCATTAGACCTCAAGAAGATCGTGAATGACTAAATTTATATGGCCGCTGCTGCTTTGTCCTTTCTTCCTTTCAGCGCAGTACCAGTTCCAAAGACTTAATCACCTTGACCAAATCCGGCAAAATGCCGACCTCTACAATACCGATGTAGACTTTCATACGTCTATCGCACCTTTTAACCGCACTGAAATACACCAAACTCTGGGATATGATAATACCCCAGACCTGAAGTTTGGCTATCAGCAATGGTTCTGGAGAAAGCTCTTTGATGAAAGCCTGGTTAAGCTCCAGGGAGATAATTATGAGTTGAGGATAGATCCCGTAATAAACCTCAGGTATGGTTATGACCTCACAGATAAAAGCATTCCGTACACCAGTACCCGGGGGGTTACTCTGGAGGGTAAGCTGGGAAAGAATTTTTCATTTACATCCACATTTCTGGAGAACCAGGCCAGGTTTCCGGTGTACGTTGCTGATTTCGCGAAAACCTATAACGTAGTGCCGGGCCAGGGTTTCGCCCGCGACTTTGGAGGTGATGCCCTGGATTTTTCTATGGCCAGCGGGGAGATAAGCTATAGCCCCAACGATATTTTTTCGTTCAGTTTAGGGCAGGGTCGTAATTTCTTCGGGGAAGGATATCGATCTCTCATCTTGTCTGACGTAGGTTTCAACTATCCTTATTTTAAAATACAGACATCGTTCTGGAAGATAAAATACACCAACCTCTGGGCCCAGTTGTATGATGTAAGGGACGAGGTTACGGACAATGGTATATTTTCAAAAAAATATCTTTCCTCCCATTATTTAAGTCTTAACATCAACTCCCGTTGGAATGTAAGCCTTTTTGAATCCATAGTGCTGGGAGATACCAACCAGCAACGCGGTATTGATCCGGCATTCTTCAACCCAGTGATATTATACAGGCCGGTGGAGTTTGCAGTAGGTTCCGGTTCCGGAAATGCGCTTTTAGGAATGGGAACTTCCTATAAGCTTACCAATGGTTTAATGGTATATGGGCAGGCCCTGCTGGACGAGTTTACGTTTGCCGAATTTTTCGGGAACCGGGGCTATTGGGGTAATAAATTCAGCTACCAGGCCGGGATAAAATATTACCACGCCTTTGGTGTAAAGGGCTTATTTGCACGCCTGGAGTATAACAGTGCCCGACCCTATACCTACTCTCACCAGGTGCCCCTTATCAATTACGGACATTACGGGCAACCGCTGGGTCATCCCTGGGGTGCCAATTTTGGTGAAACTCTCACAAGATGGTATTATTACAAGGGTCGCTGGGAGTTTGAAGCAGCTTTACACTATGGACAAATAGGGTTGGATACTGCGGGTTCGAACTGGGGTTCTGACATATATAAATCATACGATTCCCGCGAACAGGATTATGATAATGCAACCGGGCAGGGAGTTAAGGCTAACTTGGTATATGTTCTCCTTAGAGCAGCCTGGCTGGTTAATCCTGAATCCGGATTGAAGCTGGAGACGGGCGTTCAGTTGCGAAGCCTTTCTGCCAAAGGTGTTACGGATATCTCCACACAATCCTTGCCGCTGGGTGACTCAAAATTCATATTTTTCGGTTTGCGAACCGAATTATTCAATCGCTACTTTGACTTTTAAAGTATGCTGAAGCAATTTAGGCCCACCATTCTTTTCCTGGTCAGGTTTTTTGGAGTTTACGGTGTGCTTTCCGTTCTGTACGGTTGGTATATCGGTAGCTATGATCGTGCCGAACCACCGGTTACCGACCCTGTTACCCAGATGGTTACTGTAAACTGCACCCGTGCGGCCGGGCTCTTTGGCTACGAGTGGAATATTATTGAGAATGATCACCTGAACTGGGATAGGGAAGAGGAGCAGACCTTTGATAGTGTTTACCTGGATGACCACTATGCTATTTCTGTAGAGGAAGGTTGCAACGGGGTCAATATTATGATCCTGTTCCTGGCGTTTGTAGTGGCTTTTGGCGGACGCTTGGTCAATATGCTGATCTTCATCCCTGCCGGCATACTTTTTATTCACCTTTCCAACATCGCAAGACTGCTTCTTCTGAGCCTGCTTAATGTAGAGTGGGGTGGCCGGGCTTTTCACTTTTTCCACAAATATGGCTTTACCGCGGTTATCTATCTTTCGGTTTTTATCCTATGGTTTTTGTGGGTAACCCGCTTTTCCGGGCGTCAGTCTAAGCCTAACACTTCTAATAATGAGCAGTAAGAGGTGGGCTTACCTGCTACTGGGGGGTGTCGGCCTGATTTTGGTCTATGTTTTCCAGGCTTATTTGGATGCCTATTCAATTTTTTTTCAGTTCAAGCCACCGGAGGTGCTGAACTACAGTAGTGATTATAAGGATGTAGACCCCTTTTCCTATAGTGTGAACAAGCTTGTCCGGTACCTGCTTAACGACCTTTTCGCTATCGCCATCATCTATGGGTTGTTTGGTGAACGGATTTACGTAAGGTTTGCGTTTTACGTGATGCTTTTCGGTTTGGTGGTGCTTTTGCCATTATACCTGTGGTTATTTTTTCAGCATCCTGATGGCTACAGCTCTATGCTCAGCCACCTGCACAGGGTGGTTCTCAATCCGGTGTTGATGATGTTACTTATTCCCGCTTTTTACTATCAAAAAACGCAGGGCGGAAAAACCGACATTAATTAGTAATTTTAGCTGAATTCTGCTACCCTTGAAATAGTTTCTCTATATCCGTATGATTGAATTACAAGGGATTAAAAAATCCTACACTACAGGGGCTAAACCTCTCCAGGTTTTAAAGGGCATTGATCTCAATGTGAAAGATGGTGAATTTGTTTCCATAATGGGATCTTCGGGTTCCGGAAAATCCACTCTGCTGAATATCCTGGGTATACTGGATAGTTATGATGAGGGCAACTACACTTTGGCAGGAACGCTCATAAAAGATCTTTCCGAAAAGAAGGCCGCACAATATCGTAACCGTTTCCTGGGTTTTGTTTTCCAGTCCTTTAACCTGATATCCTTCAAAAATGCCATGGAAAACGTAGCCTTGCCTTTATACTATCAAGGCGTTAGCCGGTCCACCCGCAATAAAATGGCTATGGAATACCTGGAGCAGGTGGGCTTGAAGGATTGGGCGGAGCATTTGCCCAGTGAGCTTTCCGGTGGCCAGAAGCAGCGTGTGGCCATTGCCCGTTCGTTAATTGCCAGGCCAAAGGTATTGTTGGCGGATGAACCTACCGGGGCTTTGGATACGCATACTTCTTACGAGGTAATGAAGATTTTCAAGGATATCAATCAACAGGGAATGACTGTGGTGGTGGTAACACATGAGCAGGATATAGCTGATATGACGGATCGTATAATACGAATCAAGGACGGGCTTATTGAAAGACCGGAAACGGTAATAAATTAATCGTTACCCTATGTTCGACTGGGACAAATGGCAGGAAATCTTTGCTACGATCCGTAAGAATCGGTTACGCACCTTTCTTACGGGCTTTAGTGTGGCGTGGGGTATCATGATGTTGGTAGTGCTGCTGGCGGCTGGCCAGGGACTCCAGAATGGCGCAATGTCTGAGTTTTTGAGTGATGCGGTTAACACTCTTTGGATAAACGGTGGGCGTACCTCTGTGCCCTATGGGGGATATAATTCCAACCGCCCGGTAGTGATTGACAATGGTGATTACGATCACGTAACCTCTACCTATTCCCCTTCCATTTTTAAGTCATCGGCCAGTAAAAATTTATGGGGAGCGGAGATCGTATACGGTAAAGAAGCTTCCAATTATGAAGTACGGGCTGTTCACCCGGACAACCAGTACATGGAAAATAATTACATAGGGGAGGGGAGGTACATCAATCAACGGGATATTGATGAATTCAGGAAGGTAGCGGTTATCGGCAGGAAGGTTTCCCGTGATCTTTTTAAGGAAGAAAGCCCGTTAGGCAAATACATCCGGGTGAACGGGGTTTTGTTTGAAGTGGTAGGTATGTATACCGATGAGGGCGGTGACGATGAGGAGGACAATGTATACCTTCCTGTTA
>CETZ01125133.1_pt1 | contig 10056 bp, 9 predicted proteins | sample 531441 | NCBI WGS metagenome assembly CETZ01 (sample SAMEA2623098, study PRJEB7988) | marine metagenome | isolation source: saline water (ENVO:00002010), including | reverse complement strand
TCAACCCCGCGGGCAAAATGCCGCTGACTGACATGAGCGATCTCGTGTGCCATTACAGATGCGAATTCCGCTTCTGTTTGTGCGTTGAGGAACAGACCGGTGTTGACCCCGATTATGCCGCCTGGAGCGGCAAAGGCGTTTAGTTCTTCGCTATCGATAATTATAAAAGAAAGGCGATGGTCCTGCAGTTGACTGCGAGAGGCTAACTTATAAGTTAGATTTTCCAAATAATCGTTTAGAAGAGCATCTGGAATAGTTAGTGCGCTTCGACGAATCTGGCTCAAAAATTGCTGGCCCATCTCGTATTCTTGCTCGAGCGAAACGGTTCCCGAAATACGATCGCCTAGTGAAGGAAGCGGTGTTTGGGCTTGACTGCTTAGCGCAAGCAGAGTTGGTAGTAAAAATAACGCTGTATAACGGTTGTATCGACTCATCATGGGTGTCTTAGCACTATACATATGACCCAGACTAACACAAATTATTATATAGGATAGAGTAACTTAACATAACTATTAAGCGGATTAGATCATGGTCATTGGGTGTAATAGCTTGATAATATAAGGGATGGATATCAATGTTGATGTGATGTTGGATTTGAGCGGTTTACAGTGTCCAATGCCGCTATTGAAGACAAAATTAGCTTTGAATAACATGTTGCCACAACAGATTCTAAAAGTGGTCGCTACCGATCCTGGTTCCGAAAAAGACTTCCATTTATTCGTAAATCAAAGTAATCACCAGATTCTGCACTTTCAGAAGGATCAGCGGGCGTATTTCTACTGGATTCAGAAGGGTTAAAAAGGCTGATAGCAGAAATCTCTATTTTTAGAGCCTCTTCTGTTTTGAAGGGACCCAATATGGTAAAGTTCCTTGCCTAATTCGCCTCTGTTACAGGCTTTCACTTGAGAAAAAAGAATTCCGATGTCTGGTTCTATTAGAGGCAGTATTGTAGCTTTGGTTACCCCAATGCGAGCGGACGGGTCCCTAGACCTAGCCGCTTTCGATCGCTTAATCGATTGGCATGTCGAGAGTGGTACGCATGCAGTGGTGGTAGCTGGTACTACAGGGGAATCGGCCACCCTCAGTGTCCAGGAACACTGTGACCTTGTGGCGCATTGTGTAAAGGTAACAGGTAACCGTATTCCCGTTATTGCCGGTACTGGTTCTAACAACACTGAAGAAGCTTTATACTTTACTGAGTCGGCACGCCAGCATGGGGCTGACGCCTGCCTTCTAGTCACCCCCTACTATAATAAGCCTTCTCAGGAAGGATTATATCAACATTTTAAGGCAGTGGCCGAAAGGGTAGATATACCGCAGATTTTATACAACGTGCCGGGTCGCACTGCTTGTGATCTAAGCTTGGAAACAGTGGAGAAACTGGCTAATTTGGACAATATCGTGGGGATAAAAGATGCTACAGGAGATTCCCCGCGTGGACTCCGATTGATACAGCGTTGTGGGAAGCGATTGGCTATTTATAGCGGTGAAGATGCGATTACCCTACCGTTGATGGAAGGTGGAGCTGATGGCACCATTTCTGTCACAGCAAATGTTGCTCCAGAATTAATGGCTGAAATGTGCTCTCTTGCACTTTCAGGTGATAATGAGAACGCGAGAAAAATAAATAAAAAGCTCGATTTACTACATAGCAATCTGTTTCTGGAGGGAAATCCTATTCCTGTAAAATGGGCTTTACGGCAAATGGGGTTGATAGAGACGGGGATAAGGCTCCCGCTTGTGGAACTTGGCGCGAAGTATCATATCCAAGTAATTAAAGCTTTGAAGCAAGCCGGCATAGCGCTGTCAGGGGCGGTGTGAACTTTGGAACATATTTTAGGGGCTTGTAAAGTCTAACTTAATGTTTAAATTGATCTTAATAATTATTCCCGCACTAGTTCTTAGTAGCTGTAATTATCTTATGGGTGACGAAGGTATGTTTCGTGATCGTGGTGGAGCCTATCTGGAGGCACAGGCCGTGTCACAGATGGAAATACCAGAAACTTTAGACAGTTATACACTGGATCAGCTTTACGTAATACCCGAGCAAATCGTCACAATCACCGCTCCGTTTGAAGAAATTCCAATGCCTAAACCGATTGAGACGCGACGGCGGGAAGGCGTTATCATACAGAGTCTCGCTACGAATCGGTGGATATTGATAGATGCTACTCCAGGGCAAGTATGGCCTTTAGTTAGAGACTATTGGACTGAACTGCAAATCATCCTTGATTTTGAAAATCCTAGTAATGGCATCATGGAAACTGCCTGGGTAGAAGTGGACAATGACCAAGAGAAACGCCACAAGTATAGAGTTGCAATTGAGCCTGGTTTACATTCCGGTTACTCGGAAATTTACATTGTTCACATGGAAAACCTCCGTACGGAACCAATTCCTCTTGTACTTAATTGGCCTCAATATTCCGATTCCGAAGACTTAGAACGTGAGATAATGTCTTCAATATCGCAGTATTTGGCCGACAGGAATGACATCTATCAAGCGTCTACGGCGAGTTTACTTGCGGGAAGTATTGAAGCTGAATCTAAGGCCAATATTGTCGAAAATGAGAGCGGGAAACAAGTACTTGAGTTAAAGATCGACTATGATCGAGCCTGGGTGCAAATTCGAGAAGCGTTGGAAACAGCAGAGATATTGATCGTTGACAGTAACCGAGATGAGAACTTCTTTAACGTACGGTTTTCCGGTTTGACCGAGGAAGGAAATGATCCTGGATTTATTAGACGGATATTCGGTGGCGATGATGAAGATGCAGAAGTTGAAGAACAGGATTTCAGTGTCCGTCTATTAGAGAATGATGATGTCATTAATGTTATTACGGAAGCACTAGAAACATCTGGCGAAACAAATCAACTCACGGTTGAGCTGTTGCAGGTTATTAACGACAATTTAACATAGTTTTCGCGGCTAGAGATTAATACTCCGCGACCTTCATGGATACTTTCTTACTTATAATTTTTAGTTCGGTTTTTTTCAGTGCTATATGCGTAGTATTTTTGTTGATGCGCCAACTATATAACGTACGAGTAGGTGAAGTGGCTGTAAAAGAACGATTGGCGGCCAAGCAAATCGACATATCTAACCTCCAAAGCTCCCTGTCTAAAGCAGAAGAGCAGAATGATTCTCTAAAACTAGACATACAATCATACAAGGAACAGCTCGCTACGATCAGGACTAGCCTGGATCTGGAACGTAAGCAGTTTGAGGATAAGCTGGCATTACTAAATGATTCGCGAGAGCAGTTGAGTGCTGCTTTCAAGAATATCGCTAATGAAATTTTTGAAGATAAAACCCGAAAATTTACAGCTAACAGCAAAGAAACATTGGCTACGGTATTAAATCCACTTCAGGAAAAGATACGACAATTCGAAAAGCGAGTTGAAGAAACCTACGATAAAGAATCTAAGGAAAGGTTTTCTCTAGCCAAGGAGATCAAAAACCTTCAAGAACTTAATAGCCGAATTAGCGAGGATGCAATTAATCTAACCAATGCTCTTAAAGGAGATAATAAAACGCAGGGAAGCTGGGGCGAGTTTGTTCTTGAATCTATACTAGAGAAATCAGGTCTGGTTAAAGGCCGTGAATATGAGCTCCAGGTAAGCTTGAAGGGAGAGGATGGTTTGAGAGCTCAACCGGATGTCATCCTTCACCTACCGGAGTCAAGAGACATTATTATAGATTCGAAAGTATCCTTGAAAGCATGGGAAGGGGTATGTTCTAGTGAAGATGAAGCCAAAAAATTAGAATTACTAAAACAACATATTCAATCAGTGCGCGCCCATGTTAAGAATCTGTCGGGGAAGGATTATCAGAACCTAGTAGGAATCAATTCTCTGGATTATGTATTCCTTTTTATGCCTATCGAAGCTGCGTATTCAGCGGCTATTCAGAATGACCCAGAGCTTAACCATTATGCTTTTGAGCGTAACATTATCTTTGTAGGTCCAACCACCTTACTTACTACGCTAAAGACTGTGCAGAATTTGTGGCGCCTGGCTCAACAAAATCAGAATGCGAATAAAATAGCGGAGCAAGCCGGCAGTCTTTACGATAAGTTTGTAGCCTTTGTAAACGACCTCGATGAAGTAGGGCAACGTATTGATGCATCCAAGAAGAGTTTCGAAAAAGCTCACAACAAACTGTTATCGGGTCGTGGCAACCTAGTGAAACGCGCAGAAAGTTTGAAACAACTTGGTGCTAGGGCGTCGAAGAAACACAAACCAGAGGTGCTGGACTCGGCCATGCAATCCGATGCGGATACATTGACACCGTCGTCCGATTCGGAAGATGTCAAGGCTTTGGAGAAAAAGACACGGCATTGAGGCTGTTATCGGTAATTTTATGAATGCTATTTTGCAATTTCTTCCTTGTGAAACACCTGAAGCATGGCTGGAATCAGCCCTTATCAATCAATCACTGCTGCTAATAGATCATGCCAATTGTGAAAAGAAAGCGGCCGCTACCGCAATAAATCTCATACATCGCTATACGTTGAAGCCTGATTTGTTAAACACGATGTCACGGCTTGCCCGTGAAGAATTACTTCATTTTCAACAGGTGGCGAAAATCATGGCCGACCGCGGCGTTGCTTATGTAAGACTCAGTCCGTCTCGATACGCAGCGGGTTTGCACTCATTAATTAGACAAACGCAACACGAGCAATTAGTGGACACGCTAATTGTCGGAGCTTACATTGAGGCGCGCTCGTGTGAACGATTCGCTAAATTGGCCTCTAGATTAGATCGTGAATTAGCACAGTTCTATAAGAAATTACTAAAGTCAGAGGCACGGCATTTCGAAGATTACTTGAAATTTGCCGCGAAATATGCGGAAGAAGATGTCTCCGCCCGAATAGAGGATTTTGCCGAAAAAGAAAAGAAACTAATAACTACTCCGGATCGACATTTCCGTTTCCACAGCGGAATACCACTTATTAAGAAATCCAATTACCGCTAATCTTTGCATGTTTCAGGGGGCGTTAGATTGCCTTTGAATTGTTCTCGCAGTAATTGAATTTGGTTACAGGGAATCTCATTGTTACCCAACAAACTGACAGATGTTAGGCTGGCGATATTTAAGAGCGGACCAATATCAGTAACAAGATTTTCACTTAAGTTAATACCCCCGAGTTGTTGAAGCTCCTCGAGTGGTGTGATGTTGGTTATGCTATTGTTGGCTAGATCTAAAAAACGCAACTGAACTAGCTGCCCAATTCGCTCAAGATTGCTGATTCCAGAATTTGCGCATGATAGTACTGTCAGTTCTGTAGGATCGGCTACATTCTGTTGGCGTAAAGCCAGATTAATACAACCTTGTAATTCAGCGTTTATAACTTCATCACTAATAAGTCTACCGGTGGGATCATAGACTGGTTGGTTGTTGACGGAGACCGTAAAAGGCTGGGAGCACGATACATAAAGTGCTATCAGTGATATTAATAGAATTCTAAAATCCCTAACTATACGGTGTTTCATAGCTCTTTTGACTAGCTGGTAATTAATGTTTATCCCAGTTAGTATGCGCAACCTATTGTTTGTAAAAAGATTACAGGCTATTGTCTAACGAATCCAAGGAAATTGGTATGAAAACACTAAAACATGCGACGTTGGTATTCTTCTCGCTTGTAGCCCTTTTAATCAGTTTCTATTCTCTTGGCCAAGATAGTGTGGATTTAGAAGATGAAGATGAACGCATAGCTTATTCGCTTGGTGCCAATATAGGACAGAATTTAGTCGCTCAAGAGCTAATCGAAGGAATCGATGTGCAAATTTTTGTCGCAGGTATGTTAGACGCCTTTACTGACGACCTCAAACTTCAGCCAGCTGAAATGATGGCTGCAGTACAAACCTATATGGAGCGGCAAGCTGATGCTGATCAGTTAGCATTGTCTGAGAACCTTACTATGAGTGCAGAATTTCTTGAACAGAATTCACAGAATGACGGAGTAGTTACTTTAGATTCTGGATTGCAGTACTTGGTTCTCGAATCAGGTCCAGAAGGAGGGGCATCACCGACCCCCAGTGATTCAGTACTGGCTCATTATCATGGTACATTGATAGATGGTAATGTATTCGATTCATCGGTTGATCGCGGTGAGCCGGCATCTTTTGGAGTATCTCAAGTTATCTCTGGCTGGACCGAAGCATTGCAACTCATGAAAACCGGTGATAAGTGGCGTCTTTTTATTCCGCCTGACATGGCTTATGGAGAGTCTTCACCTACTCCCGCTATACCGCCAAATTCTGCATTAATCTTTGACGTGGAACTTTTGGAAGTCCGATAAAATTTGGTAATACCCTATCGCAATCGATGAGCAAAGATGGCTCGACAAGTTTAAACGAAGAGCTGTTGCAATTCTTGCAGCAGTCACCAACGCCCTTTCACGCAGTATGCAATATGACCAATATGCTCGAGCAGGCTGGTTTTCAGCGGCTCGACGAAGTATCTACCTGGAAGCTTAAAAAGAACGGTTCCTTTTTTGTGGTCCGTAATGATTCAGCTCTGATTGCCTTCAATGTCGGAAACGGATTGCTGCTCGATGGTGGCCTAAGGCTTTTGGGAGCACACACCGATAGTCCGTGCCTAAAGGTCAAGCCCGTACCGGAGATAAATAGGCACGGTTACGTGCAGTTGGGTGTCGAAGTTTATGGAGGGGCTCTGTTGAAGCCTTGGTTTGATCGAGATCTTTCAATTGCAGGCAAGGTGGAATTTCAAACCAAGGAAGGTAAGCTCAATAATACCCTCATAGATTTTCGAGAGCCGGTTGCATTTATTCCTAGCCTAGCCATACATTTAGATCGGAAAGCTAATGATGGACATAAAATAAATTCTCAGAAGGAATTACACCCCATCATATTGCAGTCACAAAATACAGAGAAATTTAAGTTAGATGAGTTGTTATTAGAGCTAGTTCGTAAGGAGAATATGGGCAAGTCAGCAAAGCAAGTGCTATCACACGAGCTGTTCCTTTATGACACACAGCCGGCGCATTTGGTTGGTCTTGAGAAACAATTTGTTGCTTCTGCACGGCTTGATAATTTGGTCAGTTGTTATCTTGGTTGTAAAAGTTTAATAGCTAGTAACAGAATTCATGGCAGTGTGCTGGTATGTAATGATCATGAAGAGGTGGGAAGTGCTTCTATCACTGGGGCACAGGGTCCTTTTCTTAAGTCTGTCCTAAAAAGATTAATTAGAGAATTCCATAAAGAGGATGATGCATTCCAAAGGGTCACTCACCAGTCAGTTTGTCTTTCCGTAGATAATGCGCATGGTGTGCACCCAAATTTTCCCGAAAAACATGACGATCAACATTGTGCCTTTCTTAATCGAGGACCAGTAATCAAAATAAATGCGAATCAACGTTATGCAAGTAACAGCCAATCTATTGCACTCTTTAAATCACTCTGCAATAAGCTGTCGATTCCGTATCAGTCATTTGTCATGCGAAATGATATGGCGTGTGGCAGTACTATCGGTCCGATTACGGCTACACAGCTCGGAATCACTACCGTGGATGTAGGGGTCGCTAGTTTCGGTATGCATTCAATTCGAGAACTAGCTGGTATCGAAGATGTTAAATCGATGGCTGAAGTGGCAACGTTATTTTTTGATCGCTAGTATAAGCACTAACGCTTCTTTTTCATCTCTCGTAGTACGAAGCGCATTGGATCTAGTGTGTTCATTAATTCATGGCTAAAAGGAGACATCTCATGATTGATCATGCTTGCCAGGTATTCGCTGCTCAGCGGGCACGTCGCCAAACCAGTAGAGCCATGAGCTGCGGAGATATATAGCCCGGAGAAATAGTGGCCATTATGAATCTTTTTAGTTTCTCTAAAGCGTGTTCTTGATAGAAAGTGATCTTGTACCACGGCCACATTTGGTACTTTTCCTACTACAGGGTAGTTATCTTTTGCATTGCAACGGACGCTAATTTGGGCTGATTGTATTGCCCGAGAAAGGTAGTCTCCCTCAAAGCAAGCCTGTGCACCTTCTAAATTTTGCCTATCGTCCTCTGCTTTAACTGTCCCATCGACTATCCCTCTTCGATAACTTGCTGACAGATTATGTTGATTATCTTTAGCTGGAAACACCGTACGAATGCCGCAGACTACAGTGGCTAACGAAAGACTCTGAGCAGTTGTGTCTATAATTGTGGATTGCCCTGTTATTGACTGAAGGGGTAGTTGGGAAGTTTGCTCAAATCCTGAAGCCTTATAACCGTTTGCGATTACTACTATTGGCGCCCGTGCTATTTCTTGCCCGTCTTTATCTAACAACTGCCATTGGTTGTCGTCTTGCTTTAATGAGATAATATTTTGGTCTGTAATTAGCTCAATGTTAGGATGTTCAAGATAAAGGTTACACAGTAAAGAACCGTCAACCCAGCCGCCTAACGGGAAATAGTAGGCTGCTTCTGTCAGTTGAGAGTTCGCGAGCTTGCTAGCTGCTTTAATATCGAGAACTTGCATGACCTGTTTGTCATAGAGTTGCTGTAGTCTTCTCGAATCTAGATCCTTTCGTTTATTCATTGCGCCGACGAGCTGAAGAACACCGCAATTGTGAAAATTTAGGTTGCTATGTTTTGTGAATTGGTGAAGCTGTCGCTGGGCATAAAGGAAACTCTGTAGGTAAAACTGAGCTAACTCTGACTCTGACTGAAACAAGCGGCACCGAAGTGCTAGCTGAGCATTACCTGAAGCACCGGAGGCAGCCTGTGAGGCCTGGTCAACTAACTTAATTTGCCAATTACGCCGGGAAAGGCTATGGGCCATGCTACAGCCCGCTAAACCCGCTCCAATTATGAGAGCCGAACGGGAATATGCATTATGCTCTGTATACCCGATAGATTTCCCAGCGCTGGTAGGGTGGCTCGAAGCTGCTTTGCTAGTTGAACCTTGCACACCTTTCTGGCTGGCAAAAAGCATGTTACGTTTTCGAGCGTGACCCGGACGTTTTTCTACCACAAATTCCGCTGCCTGCAAGTTCCTGCGAACATTGCCGGCTACACTATAAGAGGTAAGGGTGGCGCCGGATTTGCTACGGTTAGCTATCTCGTGAAATAACTGGGGCTGCCACATTTCTGGATTTAGTCTTGGGGCGAACCCGTCCAGATACCAGGCATCGATTAGCCTATGGCTAGGGAGATTTGCCAACTCAGATAGAGTGTCACCGAAATGCAAATCCAATAAAATCTCATTGTCCAGATGGAGACGATGACAACCTCTGCTATGGTCGGAATATGAAATCCTGAATTCTTCACTAAGTTTTGCTAGAGAAGGCCAACGGCTATGAACCCGAGCCAAGTCACCGCAGGAGAGAGGATATTTTTCAAATCCAATGTAATGTAGCCTATCTGGTTTATATTGAGTCTCCCGAAACAATTGGCAGGTCTGTAGGAAATTCAAGCCAGCCCCGAACCCGATTTCGGCGATAGTAAAAGACGAATCCCGGTCAGCCATTTCTCTCCACTGCGCAGATAATTCGCTACCCGCAATGAAGACATGTTGGCTCTCCCCTAGCTCGTTTTCGCTGGAATAATAGATGTCCTTATAGTATCTGGAAAACGGGAGATTCGAATCGATCCAGCGTAACCAGGCGTTTTCGATTTTCACGGGAAGAATTAATTCTAAAATTCCGAATACATTAAGTAGAGTTAGCCTACTATAAGCACATTGCAGTTTATAGTAATACGATGGAAGCCACCTAAGCGATTAGTCTAGCGCTGGAATAAACCGGCTATTGGGGTAAAATGCGCGTTTTCTCGTGAACGTCATGGGTTTTTAAAGATGCTGGAGATCAATAGCCAATTGGCAAAGCTAAAGGAATTAAACTCCCGAACTGATAGTCTCAGGGGGTATCTTTGACTATGAGGGAAAGCGTGAGCGTTTGACTGAGGTGGAACTGGAGCTTGGAGAAGCTTCTGTCTGGGAAAAACCTGAATACGCTCAGGCGCTGGGTAAAGAACGATCCAATTTGGAAACAGTTGTTCGCACCATCGATAAACTTTATAGCGGCATCGAGGAGCTCGAAGAACT
>CETZ01010187.1_pt1 | contig 10076 bp, 9 predicted proteins | sample 531441 | NCBI WGS metagenome assembly CETZ01 (sample SAMEA2623098, study PRJEB7988) | marine metagenome | isolation source: saline water (ENVO:00002010), including | reverse complement strand
GGTTGCTGATCTTATAACTTATTATTTAAAAGACGAATACAAAGAGAGACGAAGTTTACAAGGTGCAAGTATAACAAATAAAGGAACTTCATCAATGTCTGACAATGTGGATTTTCCAGATCATATAAAGCGGGTCTTAGACCTTTATAAGAATTTCTAATGTCTACTGCGGCACAAGTTAAACAAGCAAAAATTATATTAGCTGATTTAGAAAAAACTAAAAATGAAGGCGAAGAGGATATGTCAAAAATATTAAAAGCTTTGAAATTTAATATTTTTGCAGTAAATAAGAAAGATTTTAAGAAGACAATAAGAGATCTGTTTAGAGGTGCAGTTAGCGGAAAAGCAAATGTCAAAGCAGCTGAAGCGGTTTATGCGGATTTTCATATAGCATTATTAGGACATGAAGTACGTGCTAAATCAGCTTTAAAAAAGAATGCAGATTTTCAACCTTCTGCAATGATATATATAAATGAAACTATTAGAGGTCTTAATAATAATACATATTCATGTTATTTAACAGGTATGTATGGTACAATAAGAAAAGACTATAAATTAGGTACAGTAAAAAAATCTATTAAAAGACATTATGCGGGGTTACTAAAGGAAGACGCTATAGAAGCAACAGCATCACTAGCAGGGGGTAGCGATAGTGCTTTCGGAGTTCAGTTAGGACACGGTGATATAGACCAAGCAGGTGCTACAATGAGGGTAGAAAGAGCTGCGGGTCTTGCTGGAGTTAAAGAGGGCGATAAGAATGTATCCACAATAACAGGAGAGGAATTAGACTCAGTAGCAGGTGCTGTCAAGAGTTATCAAGATGCTATTAATACAGTTAAGGCAGAGGTTCCAAATACTTCAGAATGTGATATTTTTAGATACTTGCATTTTGATGGAAAAGATTTAAAATGCGACCATATTCATGTACTAAGTAGTCAAAATGCCAAATCGAATAATGCTGATGCTATACGAGAACGAAATGCTGTAGAAGTCTTGAAGAAAAAGATGGGTGATGTAATAAATAATCCCGGTTCTATAACGGTATTAGAAGCAGTAGAATCTGTATTATTCGATAGAGCCGCTGGTAAAAGTAAGGGCAGGAGAAAAAGAGTAACTGGAACACGACGAAAAAGTGTAACTACTCAGTCAAAAGGAAAGGCTAAAATAAAGTCAAATGATAAGATTGAAATGCCTATAAGAAGGTCTTTAGGGCTAGAAGCTACCATTGTGCAGCATGTACAAAAAATGAGGAGGGAAGCTAAAGGTAAGTCTCATAAGACACCAAGTAAAGCACCTCTACATTTAATTGGATTAATGAATAAAGAATTACCAGGCACAGTAGAAGATAATATGGGAGCCCCTAGATTAACGTCACAAACAGGACGATTCGCAAGCTCTGTGAGACTTACGGAAATGATCAATACTCCTCAGGGGTATCCATCTATAGGATATACTTATCAGAGAGATCCCTATGGAGTATTTGAACAAGACTCTGATTATGATCCACGAAAATTAATAGATGCATCAATACGAGAGATAGCAATGCAGTTCGCAATAGGAAGATTTTATACTAGAAGGGTATAACAATGGCAACTAGATCATATACAACGCGTAGACAGGGAATAGTAAACGCCATAGTAGAGAAATTGAAGAAAATTGATGGTACGGGTTACTACCATGTAGACTTAGGACAAAATGTACATCCTAGATTAAAGTTCTGGGACGAAGTAGAAGAGTTTCCTGGTGTACATGTAAATGCAGGAATGGAAACAAGAGAATATTTGACCGGCGGCGTAAAAAATAGATTTTTAACTATTATGTTACGATGCTATGTAAATGAAGAAAATGCGGTAGATGGGTTAGATGCCTTATTAGAAGATGTGGAAACTGTACTAGAAGATAATTCAGGCATGACATATAAAGATAAATTAGGTGTAACACAATCTATCCAACAAATCACTATTCTCAGTATTAATACTGATGAGGGTGTACTTGAACCAATGGGAGTAGGAGAGCTTACTTTAGAGGTTCGATACTAGAAAATCCTGGCAAGAACAAAAGTTCTAGTTCAAGGTTTTTCAAGAGTTAAAGGAGACAAAAATGGCTCAACAATTATATTTTAGCCGAGACTCGATAATGCTTTTGGAGATAGGAGCTACCACTTGGAAGATTCCTGTCCTTGAAGGTTTTAGCTTTTCTCAGGCTACGAATGTGTCGGAAGTAACCTTGAACGAGATGGAAAGTACTGCAGGAGTAAGTCGTCGAGGACGAAGAGCTTTTAATGACTCTCTCTCCCCGGTGGAGTTTTCTTTTGGTACTTATATCCGTCCGTTCAAGTCAGAAGGCACTTCATTCGGTACAGGTAAAGCAGATGCTAATACATATCATCATGCAGTAGAAGAGGCACTATGGGCTCTATTTTCAGGACCCGGTCAATATAGTACTTCTGCTTATAGATTTATGGAAAGTTATGGAAGCCCTTCAGTAGATTATCATCAAAGTACTCATGATGCAACTAATTTAGATATGGATTTTTCTCAATCAAATAAGTCGGCTTTGGGTACACCAAATGGTAGTTCAGACTCTAATGCAAACCTATATTTTACTATAGGAGACGCTAATAAGATCACTTATAAACTAGGTAAAATTGCATTAAATGAAGCATCTATTGATTTTGATATTGATGGTGTTGCGAGTATTAACTGGTCTGGTTTTGCGGATACAATTACTCAATTTTCACGAGCTACTGCGGTTAATGATGCAGATGTATCAAATGATGCTGAATTTACTCTAGACTCTAATGAGGGTATTGTAGCAGGTCAAACTGTTACTGATGTAGCAGATACTCTAACTACAGGAGCTTATGTAGTTTCAGTAGGAACCAGTAATAAAGTTACTTTAAATGCCGCACAAACTTTAGCGGATGATATTGTACTAACTTTTGGACCTCCAGTTACTGATATTACTGAAGGTACTGGAAGAACAGATAACTTTATTCGTAATCGATTAACAACTTTGGAAATTGATCCAGTTGATAGAGATCCGGGTGATACAGGTTCTGACGTACTAGAAGATGACTATACTCTAACACTAACAGGTGGTAATATAACATTAGCTAATAATATTTCTTACTTAACACCAGAAGAGTTAGGAGTGGTGAATGTACCAATTGGTCACGTAACAGGTACTCGTTCATTTTCGGGCAGTTTTACTTGTTACTTGTCAGATGATACACTTAATACTACTTCTAGTAAGGACTTCTTTGATGATGTTACTGCAATTCGTGAAGTAGTATCTAACTCATTTAAGTTAGTATTTAGTATTGGAGGTGGAACAGAAGCAGGAGCAGTTACTCCAAGTTTACAGTTAACTTGTGCTAAAGCTCACGTAGATATTCCTACTCACTCTATTGAAGACATTATTACGTTGGAAACTACGTTTAATGCTTTGCCTACTTCAATTGACAGTACAGACGAAGTAACCTTAAAGTATTACGGGCCAACAGCAGCATAAAAATAGTTCTTGACATTTTCGTCAAGTTGAAGTATAATGTATTAATAATCGAGCAGGGGGTAAAACCCCTGCTACCTTTTTAACAAAAACAGGAAGCAGTAATGACAGAAACAATTAAGAAACCTCAGGTTTCATTAGCGAGTCTTATGACTCCAAGCAAAACAGTATCAATAGATTTTCCTGGTTATGATGGTTTTTCAGTAAGTTTATGTTATTTGGCTAGAGAGGAACTATTAAAGCTACGAAAAATTTGTTTAACTACTAAATTTAATAAGAAAACTCATCAACCTGAAGAGGAATTAAATGATGAGAAATTTTTAAAAGAATATTGTAAAGCAGTAATTAAGGGGTGGAAAGGCCTGAAATTTTCATACTTAGAAGAGTTTCTTTTGGTGGATATTTCAGAGTATAATAAATCAGATGTATTACCCCACACTCAAGATAACGCAGAGTTACTCATGAAAAATTCAGGATCATTTGATACATGGGTAACAGATACTATTGGTGATCTTGAAAATTTTACTGGGAGCAAGTAACACAAATTCAGGACTTACTTGTTCGGTATGTAAAAGAGCAAGCTTCTCCAGTAGATCTTGATAAGTATTTAAGAATCTGCGAACAGCTTGGGCAAGAGCCTGACCCACAAAAGATGCCGCTGAGCACATCGGATTTTCCGATGGAGCTTCAAGTGGCATTTTTTATGTATGGATTGTTATCGGATGTTTGGGAAGGTATGTCAGGAACTTTCATGGGGAAAGATTGGTCTCATTGTGATCAGCTCTTTAAACTCTGGGAAGTAGATGATCCTCGAATAATTATGTACTTTATGAAATTGTTGGAACGTGAATGGATGGAGTACAGAGCAGTAGAAGCAGAAAGAAAACGAAAATCAGACGAACGTAAGAATAAACATAAAAGCGGTGGAGATAAACACTACACCCATAACATACAAGGATAATGGCCGCAAATAAAATTTATATAGATGTTATTATCGATGATAAAGGCACTACTAAACGAGTAGCTATTGACGCAGCGAAACTTGGTGCTAATCTAGATAAAACTGGTACAAGTAGCAATAAAGTCGGCCATATAATGAAGGGGATTAGTAAACAATCCTCAAACACCACTAAAAACTTTTCTAAAATGTCCGAAGGTATCACAGGAGGCCTGGTACCTGCATACGCTACTCTAGCCGCTAATATATTTGCTCTTTCTGCAGCATTTAATTTCTTTAAAAAACAAGCTGATTTATCTATTCTAAGAGAGTCTCAAATTTCCTATGCTCAATCAACAGGTACTGCTATAGGGACTTTAACCACTTCTTTACAACAAGCTAGTGGTAATATGCTTACTTTTAAAGCATCCGCAGAAGCCGCTGCTATAGGTATGGCTAAAGGGTTTACTCCTGAACAAATGGAGAGTTTAGCGATAGGAGCCAGAAAAGTATCAGCAGCTCTTGGAAGAGATTTTGAAGATGCTTTTGATCGTTTAGTACGTGGTGTATCAAAGGCAGAACCAGAACTATTGGACGAATTAGGTATTACTTTAAGACTAGCTAATGCTACTAAGCGATATGGAGATCAAATAGGTAAAAATGCAAAAGAATTAACAGAATATGAAAGAAGCCAAGCTGTTATGGTAGAAGTTCAAAGACAGTTAAATGAACAGTTTGGAGATCAAGCATTACAAGCTAATCCCTTCCAACAATTACTAGTTACAATGGATGATATGATAAATAAAGTAATGGAAGGAGTACTACCCGTATTTTCAGCTATTGCTGATACTATAAATAGATCAGCAGGAGCTGCCATTGCAGTATTTGGTTTAATAGCTTTGAGTATTCTTAAATCAATTCCCGCTATTCAGAACTTTAGTTCCAATATAGATACTTGGATATCCGATCAAGTAACAGGCTATGAGGACGCAAAAAGAGCACTAGAAGATTATAAGCAAGGAATACTAGATGCAGATAAAGCATCAGAACTTTCTAGTAGCAAGGGCAGAAAGAAGGCTGGAGAGATGGTCACAGGTGGAAATAAGTCTAAAGTACTTGAAAGATTCTCAACAGGTAAAATGAAAGGGGCGGACGAACATAACTTAAAGAAAGCATTAAAAGGTGCGGAGTCGCAACTTGATGCACATGGAAAAATTACGTCTGGAATATTTTCAGGATATGCTAAAAAAGATGTAGCTATTATTAAGAAAAGTCTTGGTCAAAGTGACGGACATTTCAAAAAATTCTTTAAAACGAAAATCAGAGGATTCAAGAAACTTTCATTAGGAGCAAAGAGAGAATTTGCTCGTATAAAAAAATATAGTAAAGCAATGCTGGGCGGTATAGGTAAAGCAGCGGGTGCTATGGGTAAAATGATGGGCAAAGCTATGGCTTTTGCTGGTTGGGTTGGAATGTTGATGATGGTATGGAACGCATTTAAAACATTACAAGGTAAAATATATGATGTAGCAATAGCATTTCTTACTTTTGTAGATAAAATGATGAATTCAGGTATTGGTAAGATGGTTAGAGAAGGAATAGGGGCTGTTGTAAAAGCTTTGGGCTCTGTTGTTGATTTTGTAACTGAAAAGTTGGGTAATGTGGCTAAATTTATACTTGGAATCTACTCTAAAATTTTAGGGTTCATTGAAAAAATACCTGGAGCTATTGGAGAAGGAGCAGGATCAGCTAAAGAATTTTTAGATGCTCAAATAGAAACAAACAAATTGTTACAAGGTACTAATTTAGCTCAGTACGGGGAAGACATGATGGCTGCAGCAGGAGCTACATCTGATTTAGCAGGTTCGTTTGCAGAATCTGATTTAGGCAAATGGACTTTGTCAATACAAGAAACCGCACAAGCAGCTAATGAGGCCGAGAGCGCATTTAATAGTTGGAAACAGTTAATGAGTACCATGGGTACTGATCTGAAGGCTATGGAAGAAGGTATAGCAGCCACTACTAATGCATTTGATGCTGGTGCTAATATAGCTACATATTTAGGAACATTAAATTTAGGCAATGCTTTGCAGAAAGCTAGTGATATGGCGGATAAGTCCGGAAATCAGGGATATCTCGATACTATGCTTGAAAATTTAGCCACATCAACTCTTCCACAAGTTACTGAGGCTTTAAAGAAATATAAGGATGGTGATTATACAATAACTGAGTTGATAGAAGATTTACAAGCTTCTGCAAATGCAGGATCACGAGCAACATCGGGTGAAACAGCATTTACTAATCAGATTGAAAGTTTAGAAGAAGCACTAAGAAATCCAGGAGACTTAGACGCATTAAATCTAGCTTTAGATCGTTCAAATTCTTCTATGGAACAAGTGACAGCAGCTATGGAAGATCTTAATGAAGTAACTGATATACAAAATCGACTAAATGAAGCATCGGGTGGAAGTTTTCTTGAATTAAAAACTCGAGTTGAAGATATGATTAATTCACAACAACGATTAAAACTTGAAGAAATAGAAAGAAATAAGAGACAAGAAACATTTGCTCGGAAAGGAAATTTAGTAGCAAAATACTTAAAAGAACAATTAGGTTGGGAAGAAAAACAAGCCGCAGTAGAAGCAAAAAGACTAGAAATTTCTAGGCTTCAATTAGCTGTAGATCGGGTAGCCTCTTTGCAACCTGCAGAATTAGCTCGAAAAGAGAGAGAATTAAAAATAGCACAAGCTGAATTAGATAGATTACAAGTTGCAAGAGATAATTATGCAGAGGATATAAGCGATCTCAACAAGATAAGACAAACTACTGTAGATCAATTAGGATCAGGATTGGCCTCAGCTTTTGATGCAATTGTTATGGGAACAAAAAGCGTAAAAGAAGCTTTTAAAGATATGGCAATGGGAATACTGCAGTCTCTTTCTAGGGTGATTTCACAAATGATGGCCACACAGATGATGATGGCTATGATGGGTGGTATACAAGGTGGTTTTAGTACTACTCGGCTGGATGCAACCCAATCAAATTTAATGGCTGGTATTGGCCAAACCGCTCCTATAGGTTCAATGGGTCCACTTGGTGGAAACAGAAAAGGAGGGATTGTTAAACCACCAGATGCTTACGGAGCTGGAGGAATTGCTAGAGGTAATAATGTTGGTGGGTATCCTGCAATACTTCATGGAACTGAAGCTGTAGTACCCTTACCAGATGGAAAATCTATACCAGTATCTATGCAAGGTGGGGCAAGTAATAATATAGTTGTAAATATTTCAGCAGATGGTCAAACTTCTACAGAAGGAGCAGATCTTGAAGGGGCGGGTCAGGCGATTGCAGCAGCAGTTCAGGCAGAATTACAAAATCAAAAACGGTCAGGGGGCATGCTTAACCCCTATGGAGTAGCATAATGACAATTGGATTTGAAACTACAGGATTTGAAAATCGTGCTATAGCTCCGGATAAGGGGATGACAAAAACTTCCAAACCCAGAGTTAGAGTAGCAAAATTTGGTGACGGATATGAACAGAGACTTGTAGATGGAATTAACTCTATTGAAGAGAGTTATAAACTTTCATTTAAAAACAGACCCAAAGCGGAAATAGATGATATAGTAGCCTTTTTTGACTCTTTAAATGGAGTTACAGCATTTGATTTTACTTTCCCTGATAGTAATAATAGCGGTGAAACTACTATTAAAGTAGTATGTGCTCAATACAATTCAAATTATACTAGTAATGATCATTATACTTGTTCCGCAACATTTAGAAGAGTTTATGAAGCATGACAGAATTAATAGATGTAGTACAGAAACAAGATCCTGGTAGTGAGCTAGTAACTCTGTTCGAGTTGAATTTTAATGGTACAACTTTATATTTTCATCCGGGATTAGACGATAATTTAGATAAATTATATTTTGAAGACGCAACAGGTACTCCAGTAATTAGAGAATATGATCCCTTTCCAATATCGATGACGGGCGTGGAATTTAATTCAGACGGAGCAACTAATCGACCAAGTCTTACTGTAGCAAATGTTACCAATTTTTTCAGCACTTCGATAGAAGTAACCAATGAAGACCTGATAGGTGAAACTATTGTTGTACGACAAACATTAGCTTCTGAATTAGAAGATGCTGGAAATTATCCTGGTAATGGTACTGCCCCTATAGAATTTCCCAAAAAGAAGTTTATCATAGATAGAGTAGCAGCAGAAAATAGTTTATCTGTTACTTTTGAACTAAGTTCTCCATACGATTTACAAGGTATAAAATTACCAAATAGACAAGTTATAGGAAAGTACTGTCCTTGGATTTATCAAGGAATGTCTTTAGATTCTCCAACTGGTGGCTGTAATTGGCCGGCTGATTTAAATACTAAGCCGCGTAAAATTTTAGATGATAATGATGAAGAATTTGATCATAAACCTTATTTTACAGCAGAAAATAATCCTTTATTACCTAGTACTACAAGTTTTACAGCTTGGACCAATGGCAGTAATGCAACTCAACATTCGTTATATAGTTTTGATAGTAAAAAGTGGAGAGCGAATCAGGGCGGTAGCTTAGTAGATCCTTCAACTACTAGGGGTGAATGGACTGAAGTTTTTACATATACAACTTGGACAGACGCAACTTCTTATAATACGGGGTCAGGAACACAATATGTAGAAAATAGTAACACTATTTGGAAACTACTTATAACTCATACTTCTGCTACTGCGAAAGCTCCTGTAGCTAATTCCAAATATTGGCTTAGAGCAGAAATATGTGGCAAAATGTTATCTTCTTGTAAGTGTAGATTTCAATTCGTTCCTTATGATGCTGACGATGACTACTCCCACCCTAAAGCAGATTTAAATTCAAATGTGGCACTACCTTTTGGCGGTTTTCCAGGGACTAGTAAGTTCAGATGATAAAACACTTATCAGCCATAGAAGATCATTTCAGATCATGGTACCCAAAAGAGGGCTGTGGAGTAATTGGAGTTGTAAAGGGCAAATCAAAATGGTTTCCTTGTGAAAATATTGCAGAAGAAGAGGAAGATTTTGTAATGAATCCAGATGATTTTCATAGGGCTAGTCTAAAAAGTGATGTTATAGCAGTAGTACATAGTCATGTTGATAGTAGCCCAGAACCAAGTTATAATGATATAAAATATTGCAATGCTTTAGGAATTCCTTATTATATTTTTAGTTATCCTAATATGGAACTAGAAATATTAAAGCCTAGAAAAGTAGTTAATGAACTAGCAGGGCGAGAATATGAGTTTGGAATATTTGATTGTTTAGAAGCTATAAGAGACTTTTACAGTCAAAAACTTAATATAAACTTAAAAAAACGAGAACCTTACTTAGATGATTGGTGGAAGAAGGGAGAAGACTATTTCACTCCTGAACATATTAAAGAGTGGGGATTTTATCCCGTAGAAGATTTAAAAGAAAACGATGTTCTTATTTTTTCAATGGGAGCAAAGATAGGCACACATTGTGGCGTGTACTTAGATGAAGATATATTTTTTCATCATGCAGTAAATAGATTATCTTGTAGAGAAAACCTTTATCCTTTATGGAGAAAGCATTTAACTGGAATATATAGATATGGCTCGTAAAATTTATT
>CETZ01125006.1_pt1 | contig 10080 bp, 3 predicted proteins | sample 531441 | NCBI WGS metagenome assembly CETZ01 (sample SAMEA2623098, study PRJEB7988) | marine metagenome | isolation source: saline water (ENVO:00002010), including | reverse complement strand
AAAAGGTAAGGGTATCGGAAGTTTTGCCGCATTGGTTGTATGCTGTAACAATTACATCCACGGGCCCGTTGGAGGTGTAGGTATGGGAACTGGTAAAGCCGGTGTCCTGAACGCCACCACCAAAATCCCAAACAATGTAGCTGGTTTGTGTAGAGCCACCCCCATTCAATACAACGGTTTGATCTGTAGGGGTATTGGTTATGCTTGAGGTTACCTGTAAAACGGGTACGGGTACCGAATCTGTAGTAACGGTATGGGGGCCGCTTACTATGCTGGTATCGCTGCCGTTACAGATGGTATACGTATATACGTCATAACTGGTGCCGGCTTGCAGTCCGGCAATGGAAACGGTGGGAGCGGATTTGGTCAGCAACTGGCCTGATCCGATTGTAAATCCTGCCTGACCGTATTCCACAACTGAGGCAATGGTATCAGCAAAATTCACATCTATCTGGTCACAGCCCTGCACTGCCACATTAGTTACCGTAGAAGCCAGGCAGTTCTTATAAGGACTGATACAGAAGTCGTCTATGTAAAAATCATCGTTATTACCCCCAATAAGACCATACGCGGCAAAAAAGCCGATGGCATCAATAGTAGCAGTAGTATGTGCCATGCCTTGGGTATATTTCCAACCGGCATTGATGTTCGTGCCATCAACCAGCATCCAGGTTGTATCATTATCCAGATCAATAATGTGCTGCATCTGTATCCAGGTATCGTGCATAAAGCTGAACTGAGCCAGAGTATCGGTTATAAGGCCTTGATTATTAAATACGGCAGCCGTTCCCTGCGATGAGAAGAACACATTGAAGCCGGTTCCAAAATTCAGGAAATTCTGGTAAACAGAATAGTTACCGGTGAAGCTGGGTGTTACATTTATAGCAAGGCTGAACACGTATGCCCCAGAATCAAGGTCATCAATATCTGCAATAGAAGAAGATATACCAATGGTAAAAGGAGGATAGAAGTGTACCGACTGTGTGCCACTATACGCTTTGCTATCCGTTATCTCCGTAGCATCACTGATGTAGCTGAAGGGTTCCGGTTGGAACAGTGCAGACTGATCTTTAAAGGGCCCTGGGGTATATACTTCAAAGTCTTCACAAAGTGCCGGAGGGGTAAAGAAGCGTATGGGACCGAAGTACATGCTACTGTCCGGGTTACAATTACTGCGGATATAGAACTCGTAAGGCCGGTTAACCTTGGGCAAATGAAGTTGTAGTGAATCATAGATAGTGGTCAAAATAGTACCTGTGCCGGGGATAAAGCCTCCATAACCATACTCGATGATATAAGAAGAACTTCCGTTACTGGTCCAGCTAAGCAGTGCGGTGGAATCACTTACCACGGAAGTGTCTACCGTGAAATTAGTGGGTTCCAGGCAGGCCGGAATGAGTTCGTAATTAAACTCATCCATAAATATTTCCCGGTTATTGGGATTATGAGCATTAGTGTTCCCATGCATAAACGCCACATTCTTATCCGTACCATTATAGCCGTTGGCCGTGGTAAGCTCCAGCAAATACGTGGAGTAATAGGCATTAGGAATGATAGTGTCTATAGGATGGAAGTTTGTATCGGCAAAAGGTCGGGATATGGTACCTACATAAAGTACTTCAGGGGCGTTCCCGGATCTTTTCAATTGCATGCGTATACGCTTATTGCCCTGCGGAAGATCAGAGAAGGTAGGTGATATGGCGATAAGAGTATTGGAAAAGCCACCATTGTTCATGTAGAGGCAATTGGGTTCGGAATAAGAGTCCAGGGTGTTAAGGGTCTTAACCTCTGCCGTTGGCCCCAGGGCTATCACATCCCAGCAGTAAGGCGCCTCCCCATCTACATCTGCATCATAATCTGTAAAATAAGGAGCGGTATAAGGGGCGCAGAGCGTAGTGAAATTATAGGCCAGGGAATAATCGCTGGAGTCTGAAGCACCGCATTTGGCTTTTACGAGGAATTGGTAATCGGTAAAAGCCTGAAGGGTATCAAGGGTAAGGCTGGTTCCACTTACGGAAATTTTAGTACCACCTGTGCTGGAAGGCCCTTGATAAAAACCGGATCGTCCAAACCATACCTCGTAGGTTTGGGGAGTTCCTGTTCCGCCCCAGCTTATAGTTGCGCTGGTGTCACTGATGGTTGAAATGTCAATATTGGTGATCATGATGCAACTGGGTGCCTCATCCACAGAGAACTCATCAATAGCAATATCGGCTCCGCCAAACCCGGCACTCACCGTCCTGAAACGGACCTGTGTGGTACCCAGGGTATCGGGTAAGGCTACCCCTATTTTAGAGTAAGGTGAGCTGGAAGCTAACTGCGGCTGTACCGTAATGTGGAGCAATGGCCCCCAGGTTACACTGTCCACACGGTATTCCACGTGCAGATCGGTCATATTGGTTCCGTAGCGGTGGAAATAGAATTCCAGGTATGGGTTGGTGAGATAAGTGAGATCCAGGTAGGGAGACATGACTGTAGCGGTGTCAAAGCGATTGCCCAGGCTGCTGTGTGTAAACAGGTAGTTTCCGGAACCTGAAACATCGGAATCGGGACCGGTAAAGCTGCTGGGTGTTGAACCCTCACCCACACTCCAACTGTAATTGTGGTAGTTGTCAGGGTTACGGCTCCAGCAATTATTGATGCGATCATCGGTATTGGAATACCCTTCTCCAGCCAACCAGCTTGGTCCGTCAAAATTCTCGTAATACGGAGTGGGTAAACTGCCACAGGAGGTTCGAAAGATAAAGGGTCCCGACCAATAGCTGAATCCGCTGGCGCAGCTATCAACCAGGTAAACATCATATTCGGTATCCGAGTTAAGGTTGGTCAATACCATTGAAGTGGCCGTGGTATAAACAGAATCATAGGTTCCTCCATTATCCCTGAAACCTTTGGGACCATAAATAACCTTGGTTTTTAATCCTGCACCATTCAACCAGTTTATATGGGCACTGACGCTATCCTTTTGCACAAGGTTAATGGAGGTGATAGGGGGAGCCAAACAATCCGTTTTAAACTCATAGTTGAAATTATCAATGTAGAGGTTGGCGTAGGGATCTGAGCTATTTCCTGAGATCAATGCTATATGATGGTGGTCAGAAGGTATAAGGCTGGTGTCCAGTGCTATAATGTATTCGAGATAGGATGGGTAATTCCTGTCTGGATTGGAAGAAAGGAGGTAAATGCTATCCTGCTGAACAAAAGTTTCGGGGTGCAGCGGAGAGGTTACAGTACCGATGATCAGGGAGCTGTTACCTCTGGTTGATGAGGCCACAAAACGCAGTTGATGCTCATCGGCATCCAGGTCCGAGAAGGGCGGGGAGCAGGTCATGGTAAGGTTTCCGGCTGCATTGTTGCCATTGTTTTGAAAATAAAGCACATGAGGTGCTGAAAAAGGTACGGTTCGGGCCCGTTGATCCACCCGGATATAGTTTTGATCATCTCCTTTCAAAACGTTTCTCCAACATTCGGCTTCCATTCCGGAAGCATCCTTATCAAAACTTGTGGTATAAGGCGCGGTGAAGGGGCTACAAAGAGTTTTAAAAGTGTACCGGATGGAGAATTCACTTCTTCCGTTGCTTTGTGCGTTACAATTAACGGCAGTCAGATATTCATACTCTGTATTGGGAAGCAGAGGTTGAATGGTAAAAGGATTACTGCCTGTGGCGGTGGTGGCAGTAGCCTGGTTAAAGCCTTCAGGCCCCCATCGGAAATCAAAAACGCTGTTGGTGTCATTAAAGCTTATGGTAGCCGAAGTATCACTGATGTACGTTACTACGGGGTTGGTGGTGATCGGACAATCCGGGATGGTGTCGTATTTGAAATTGTCTATCCGTATGCCGGAGAATGTAAACTGGTTGCCATGCATGAAGGCTACGTGCTGGCCTGTTCCGTTGTAGCTTTGGTTGTCAAAGTACACCACGTATTGCTGGAAGTTTCTTTCCAGAACAAAGGTATCGGCAGGGTGAAAGTTATAAGGTGAAGTATTGTTATCTACGGTACCTACAATCAGTTGCTCACCGGGCATGTCGGACCAGGCAAAGAAACTTGTCATTTTCTGGCCTGTTGTAAAATCCGAAAAGTGAGGGGAGATAGCCAGTACGGTATCTATACCGCTGGAATAAATCTCCAGTGAGGTAGGGGGAGAAACTTTCGAAGGAGGATAATCAGTGGTATTAACCCCATTACTGAAGGGGAGTCCTGAATTATAGATTTCCCAACAATGTGGAAGTACATATACATCGGAAGTGTCAAAGTCATTAAAATATCCAATTGTATAACTGCAGGAAGAGCTAATTGCCGGGAACATTTTGAAGTTCTGTTCAGTTTGCCCTCCCGCAGATTTATTGTGCGATTGAAATTGTGCAATGGTCCAGAGAGAGACCACTGAAACAACAAGTGTCAGGAGAAATCTTTGCATAATTATTCGTTTTAGTTTTAGCTCCCCTCCCTTGAGGAGATGAACTAAAAGTAGGCAGGAGTATGCGTTATTCCATTATTATGCATATAGACACGATATATATATGATGTTTCAAGTATTTGTTTATCAGTGAACTAAATTTAAATCATTGCGAATAAAGAAAGGGTGTAAAACAAGGCTTTGGGGAAATAAAAAACGGGATCTACCCAGATCCCGTTTTGTCAAATTTCAAATGGTAATACCATTTAACTGCGAGGAGGCTGAGATGGTCTCACTTCAATTTTACTAGGTAAAGCCCGGGGGTTCATTTGAAGAAGATCAATAACCATTTGCCCCAGATCTTCCGGTTGTATCTTCCAGCTGTCATTCTCATTCGGTTGATTGTTATTGAAATGAGAAGCCACGGAACCAGGCATAATGGTGGTTACCTTAATGCCGTAATGCCTAAGGTCCAGCATAATGGATTGCGTAAAGCCGGTAAGCCCAAATTTACTGGCGTTGTAAGCACTGCCTTTAGGAAAGAAATTGGCTCCGGCCAGGCTGGAAATGGTGATGATATATCCACGCGATTCGCGCAAGGCATTCAGGGAGGCCTTTACACTATTGAAGACCCCGGTAAGGTTAGTGTCAATAGTATCCTGCCACAGTTCGGGACTCATATCCTCAATGGAGGCAAAATGGCCAACCCCTGCGTTGGCAATGAGGATATCCAAACGCCCCCAGGTGGAAATAACCTTTTCAACGGCTTTGGTTTGCTGCGAAAGGTCCTTTACATCGGCCATAAGGCCAATGGCTTTTCCTCCGCCCAGGGCGTTTAATTTTTCAGCGGCTTTATCAGCAGCTTCAGAATTACGGCTGGTAATGGCAACGTTTACGTTTTGTTGTACAAGTGAAGAGGCAATGCCGTAGCCTATGCCTTTACTGCCTCCCGTAATGAGGGCAGTTTTGTTTTGTAATGATTGCATTATGGTGGTTGTTGGTGAAAATTCTGAGTGTTAAAGATCAAGTTTACCGGACTTGTCGTCCGGCCTTTCAGGAACCTTAATGGATGTCCCCAGTCGTTTGTTCAGCTTCTCAATAAAATGAGCTGCCAGTAGAGGTGATTCTTTTTCTATGTTTTGGTGGATAAAGAAGTAAATACCCTTTATTCCTTTTTCTGTCCAGTCTTCCAGCTTATCCACCCACTCTTCCAGACGGGTGTAATCGGATGTTATGTTGGCCCCCACGTAACGAACAAAAGCGTAAGGCGTGGTGAGGCGCATGTGCAACATATCCCTCCGGCCGGCAGTATCTACAATAATATTGGTGGTATTATAAGCTTCCAGCATATTGTATATTTCCGTGGCTACCGGCTCTTTAAACCATTCGTCATTCCGTACTTCAACGGCTAGCGGAGCATTTTTGGGAAAGTCCTTGAGAAAGCCTTCTATCCTGTCAATATCCTTCGGTTTAAAATCATCACGAAGTTGCAGGAACATCATTCCCAATTGACCCTCAAGGGCCAGGGTGGCGTTTACTACATTTTCGGTAACCTCTTCCGCGTCCTTCAGTCTCTTCCAGTGGCTGATCTCCTGGTTCAGCTTAGGAAAGAATTTAAAGTCAGAAGGAGTTTTAGCGGTCCATTTTTCGTATTGATCCGGGCCGTAAGGCCTGTAAAAAGTAGCGTTCAACTCAATAGAATTGAATTGCCGTGAATAATACTCCAGTTCATCCTTGGTGCCCCGAGGGTAAAAACCTTTCAGATCAGAGCGGTTCCATTTGGCGCACCCGATATAGATCTCCGGTTTATTTTTTTTATCACCCTGTTCTTTCAGTACCCGGGCGGTTTCCGGATGATCGTCTGGAAGAGTGAAGTCAACGGTTTCGGGATTATTTACTTTACCGAATTTCATGAAGTGTCATTTTTAGGTTCCCCAATATTACTAATAATTAGTCCTTTTGATACATTTTGGATAATCGAATTTAAACAGAAAACTCAGGCAGTTTGCAGACTGGTATAGGCCAGTTTTTCCATGTGGACTACTTCCAGGCTTATAAAATCATAGTCCTCAATAACCTTTCCCTGCAGCAGGTAAATACCTTTTCCCTGGAAGCGGTAGCGTGCAGCCACCTGAGGAAAGTGGATGGTATCAATAAAATTACCACACTCGTCCAGGAAAGTACCGAACTGCATGTGCCGGCTGTTCTTTTCACGGGTAGTCAGGTTTTTGGTATGTACCAGGTACCCCAGCATGCGGACGTTTTTTCCTACGTAATGAGGCAGGTCATGGGCCATAATGATGTTTTCAGGTTTACCGGCTATAAGGTCAAAAGGGGAGCTTAAGGGAAAACCCAACAGTTCTATTTCATCGTAAGCGTCCTCGTGCGCCTCATGTTCCAGTTCAGGCAATGCATAAGAGGGCGCTTTAACGCGGAAGAGGTCACTTACAGGGGCCGATTTCCTGGCGTTACCTAAAAGGAAATGGGCTTCCCACAATAGTTCTTTTTTGTCTTTGCCGGTAAAGCGAAAAGCGTGGATGCGGATGAGCAGGATAAGTTGTTCCAGGGATATTTCCACACGATCCACAAAATTCTGGAGGTCTTCAAAAGGGCCGTAACGTTCCCGGTTTTGCAGGAAGCTTTCCGCTACCCTCGTTTCCAGCTCATGCAGCAGGTTGATACCCAGGAAAACGTGCTTCCCTTTCAGAGTGGTTTCCCAGCTGCTATGGTTGATGCAGGGTGGTTCAATAATGGCCCCGTGCAGGCGGGCTTCGTTGATGTACACTTCGGTGCGGTAAAAACCGCCACCATTGTTGATGGTAGCCACCATATATTCCAGTGGGTAATGGGCCTTAAGGTAAAGGCTCTGGTAGCTTTCCACGGCATAAGAAGCGGAATGTCCTTTGGCAAAGGCAAAATTTCCGAAGCTTTCTATTTGCCGCCATACCTCCTGTGTGGTATCCGGGTCATAACCGAATTTTTCGCAATTGCTAAAAAAGGTATCCCGTACTTTCCAGAACTCATTGCGCTCCCTGAATTTCCATGACATTCCTCTGCGTAGGATATCCGCTTCAGCCAGGTTCAGGCCGGCAAAGTGGTGCGCTACTTTCAGCACGTCTTCCTGGTATACCATTACCCCGTAAGTCCCTTCCAGTATCTCTTTTAGCTTTGGGTGGATGTAGTTACGGGTTTCCGGTTGGCGGAAGCGTTTGATGTATTCCTGCATCATCCCGGATTTAGCAACGCCCGGCCGTATGATGGAACTGGCGGCTACCAGCCCCAGGTAATGATCTGCCCGGAGCTTGGTAAGTAAGCCCCGCATGGCGGGAGACTCTACGTAAAAACACGCCATGGTCTTGCCTTCCCTTAGCAAGGCCTTAACCTTTTCATCGTGGAAAAAAGGCTCAACATTATGGATATCCGGTAATTCTTTTTCGGGCTGATTATGCCGGATAATGCTCAACGCATCCTTGATTTTACCCAGGCCTCGTTGCCCGAGTATATCAAACTTGGAAAGCCCTATGTCTTCAGCAGAATACATATCGAATTGGGTGGTGCGGTAACCTTTGGGCGGTAAAAAAGTACCTCCGCAGTAATGGATGTCGTCATGCGGAATGAGGATGCCGCTGGAGTGTACACTCATGTGGTTGGGAAAATCAGCTATATAACTCCCGTATCTTAAAACCAGCTGGGCCATGCTGTCCGGGTGCTGCGGACGATACCGCGGATGACTGATCTGGTCTATTTCACGGGCCGGAAGTCCCATTACCTTGCCCAGCTCCCGCACTACGGCCCGGCTTTTAAAAGTAGTATGAGATCCCAGTAAGGCAGCTTCCGGGTAACGATTAAAGATGTAGCGGGTAACATCTTCGCGGTCACGCCACGAAAAATCCATGTCAAAATCAGGCGGATGCCTGCGCTTAGGGTTCATAAACCGTTCAAAGTAGAGGTCCAGTTCTATGGGGTCTACATCGGTTATGCGCAAGAGATAGGCCACCATGCTATTGGCTCCGCTACCACGGCCTACGTAGAAATAACCCTTGTGTCGAGCATAACGGATGATATCGTGGTTAATGAGAAAATAACTGTAAAACCCACGGGCTTCAATTACCTCCAGCTCATTTTCCATGCGTTCCAGCTTATCCGCTCCAGGATTCTCACCATAGCGGTAGCGTAAACCTTCTTCACAGAGGTGGCGTATCAGTTCCCGGTCTTCAACCAAAGTGAGTTTAAAGGTTTTGCGGTTGAGGGATTTCTGGTAGTCTTTAAAGATGAACTCAATGCTGCATTCGCTTAAAATGCGGTTGGTATTGTGGATAAGCTGTGGAAAATCTCCAAAGGCTTTTTCAAGTGCAGCGGGACTGTAAAAACGGTCGTGGTGACTGGTTTGCTCGGAATCCGGTAATTTACTGAGCAGAGTGTTTTGGTCAATGGCACGCAGCAAGCGGTGGGCATTGTAATCTTTTTTCTGAAAGAAGGTGGAGGGCTGCAGGATCACCACTTTGGATAGTTGATTTCGCCAGGGGGAGAACTGCAGTTTGATAAGCTGCGAAGAACGCACCCCTATATATTCATACTCCCGTAAGGAACGGGTAGGGGCGTTGGTGATCGGGTAAACCACGTATACATTGCGGAAAGACTCCGGTGCTTCCGCAGGAAAGGCCACAGCATTTTCAAGATGTAGTGAAAGGTGGGCATTGATTTCCCGGAAACCTTCGTTGTTTTTCGCCAGCGCCACAAAGCAGGGGTCGATGCCATTTCGGAAATCGACCCCTACCACGGGCTGTACCTCTTTTGCGTTTGACAGCCGGATAAATTCAAGACACCCGGCTGTACTGTTGATATCGGTTAAGGTCAGGCGAGGTATACGGTGTTCTGCCGCCCAGTTTACAAGCTGTTCCGGCCGCAGGGTGCCGTAACGAAAGCTGTAAAATGAATGGCAGTTCAAGTACATAGGTTCAGGCTCTTCGGTGTGCTAATATTATGGGAGGCATACCGTTGAAGGGGTTCATACGGCCCAGGCCCGTACTCTCCATGGTACGCGCTCTTTTCACGGCATTTAGCCCAAAACGGTTGCGCACGTGGTCCATAGCCTGGTACAGGCGGATCATTTCCGCATTATCCTCAAACATATTGATCTGATGACCTCCACCCACCAGGTGGCTGAAACGCAAGCCTACCAGACGCACCAGCAGTCGTTTGTGGTATAGCTTTTCAAAAAGCTCCTTGGTATAGGCAATCAATTGGTGGTCATTAGCGGTGTAGGGTATGCGTTTTTGCAGGGTATAGGTGTTGAAATCAGAGTACCGGACCTTAACAGTTACGCAGGCAGTAAGCTTGTTGCCTTGGCGTAACTGAAAGGCCAGGTTCTCTGCCATGGCGATGAGTAGAGTTTCAAGTTTCTCGACATGGGTTGTATCTTCCTGGAAAGTACGTTCCAGTGAAATGGATTTCTTTTCATGGTAGGCAATTACCGGTGCGTTGCAGATACCGTTGGCTTTTTTCCAGAGTACCACTCCATTTTTGCCCATGGCTTTTTCCATGAGCTGTACCGGCATTTGCTGCAGGGTGCGGATCTTTTTAATACCCATACGGCTGAGCATGAGGGTGGTTTTTTCGCCTACCATTGGTATTTTCTGTACCGAAAGGGGGGAGAGAAAGGGTATTTCTTCTCCCCGGGG
>CETZ01026508.1_pt1 | contig 10097 bp, 10 predicted proteins | sample 531441 | NCBI WGS metagenome assembly CETZ01 (sample SAMEA2623098, study PRJEB7988) | marine metagenome | isolation source: saline water (ENVO:00002010), including | reverse complement strand
CCCTTGTCAAGGTCAGCAGCGGTCTCAATAACTTTACCGTCGGCAATATGAATCGTGGCGTCACAACGCTTAGCGAGGTCCTGGTCATGAGTTACCAGCACTAGAGTCACTCCTTTCTCTCGATTGTAACGAAATAGTAAGTCTTCAATTAGCTTTCCCGTCACACTATCGAGGTTTCCCGTAGGCTCATCAGCAAATAGTATCTTTGGCTTGCTAGCTATAGCACGAGCGATAGCCAAGCGCTGCTGCTCACCACCCGAGAGGTCGCAAGCACGTTGATCTTTTTTTTCAGCCAACTCCACATCTTCAAGCGCCCGCATGATTCGCCGGTGATGCTTCGCAGGAGGCACATCAGCAATCTCGCAGACTAAACTAACATTCTGATAACACGTATCCTGTGCATCCCCCTGAAAGCTCTGAAAGATAAATCCAATGTGCTGCGAACGAAAGCGATCGACTGCTGATCGTTTCATCCTCAGAATATTTTGATTATCAACAATCACTTCGCCCTGTTGCGGTTGATCCAATCCACTCATTATATGCAGCAAAGTGCTCTTTCCCGAGCCGCTCTTGCCCACGATCGCGACACTCGCGCCGATAGGCACGGAAAAGGTAACATCATCCAACGCCGTGAATAGATTGTCGCCTTCTCCATACGATTTGGTGACATGTCGTACTTTAATCATTATATAGGTGGTCTTTAACTACGATTTACTGTACCAACGTATTCTGAGAATTTGCTTATATACGGACATGACGCTTAGTGCTTACAGTGATGAATATGTCGAATAAAAGCATCCATGTAACCCTGTAGTTGTTCGTGATAATCATCGACAACCTTCCCCCCACTATCCAATTTATCACCCGCAAAGTTAAAATACAGTTCAGGCCGTGTCATCACGCGCATTCCCAGATGGTGCAGTACTGGAAACAAACTAATTTGAGCTGCCAACGTACCAAGCGAGCCATACGTTGCACCAGTAATTCCCGCCGGCTTATCTCGAAAAGAGTTATCGGGGCGCGACACCCAATCAATCGCGTTTTTTAACACACCCGGCATACTGCGGTTATATTCCGGCGTTACAAACAACACCCCATCCGCCTCTTCAACTATCGCTTTCATTTGCTGTACACTTTGCGGCATTTCTTGCTCATTATCCGCATTAAACAGTGGTTGCTGGATGTCGACATACACAACATTCACATCGTCCGGTACAGCCAATTCTAAATTCCGCGCTAATTTCTTGTTTACCGAATCCCTACGCAGGCTTCCGACAAAAATTGCAATTTTCATATGCCCTCTTCCACTTGTTACTAGCTTCAATATACCATAAGGCCCATGGAAACAATGTCCGGCTCGCACTACATTGCCCGCCTACATGCTCTGTGCAACACACCAATATTGACTTTTTTTAATGCTTATGCTAATATATTTTATAAGATAACTTTAACAACCAAAAATAAATATGTCAGAAAAACTCACCACTGTATCACAACCAGAAGAAAACTCGGGCCAACACGACACGCTCAAGGATGGCCTCACCAACTACGAACTAGATTCATTTAAGGCAATAGAGGATAACTTCAGCGACACCGCAGAAGAGCCTGACTATACTACCGCAGAAAACTCCGGCAACCTCACTGCCGAGGAGTATGTCGCAGCCCTTAATGATAGCGTTGAAGCACCTTCAGAAGTTCCGGTGGTTGATCCGTTTTCTCAAAATATCACTGCGGCTCGCGCGCAAGCTCGTGAACGTTCCGCACACCGTGCCGTCGAAGCAAACACCGAGACAATCCCTACGCTCAATAAACCTCAGCAACAAGAAATCACCGAACAGGAGAATAAACTCGAACGTCCAAAAGACCCACGCGAGCTCTACTCTTTAGATGAACTACGTGCCGCCCTCGCTGAATCCGACATGGAAGACGAAGCGTATGCCGAAAATGAACGACGTGATGCTGCTACTGCCAACACAACAGTCGAGCAAACCAACAACTCGGAGAGTGCCGTTGATTACTCTACCCGCGTGGCCTCTTCTGCTAATCGCATCGCACAGTTTTTGACGAGTAGCGCCGAAAAATATGAAAAAGCCGGTGGCAGTAAAGGACTTGCGAAAAAAGCACTGCGTCGCATCGGTAGCGCACTATATCGAAAAACCGGTCTAAGGAATGAAGTCGAAGGCGTAAAACGCATCGTCAAGGGTATCGACAAGGCAACTGATACGATCGGTAATGCTATCGAAAAACCATTCGACAAAATCCAGGATATCCGTATTACCTACCTCGAACGACGTGATGCTGCCCGTACACGGGCAGAACAACGAGCCAAAGAGCGAGCTAAGCGAACACAGGAACGTCGCGAAAAAGAAGTAATGGACTACGTTAACTCATTCAAAGAGGACGAACATACCCCTGAATCAAATATTGATCTCGCAGCCGAAGTAGAAAAACGTCGCGGTGAAGTCCGCGGAAAGCACCGTAAAGCCAATGAGCGTACACAACGACGCCGTGCAGCTCGTAAAGCACTAAAAGAACAAGGCATCGCCTTCTTCGAATCCACCAGTACCACTGCCCGTGAATACTGGGACACGAGTCGCACAAAACAACTAGGCCGTTCAGTTGCACGACTAGGACGCGGCACTAAAGCATACGTCAAAGGTATGCATGAATATGCAAAAGCAAGTAGCGCCGCTGCAAAAAATACCGCCAACCTAAACGTTCATAGCATGAACGTTACCCTATAAAATGGTATACTTAGTGAATAAATAATAGAGGAATATACACATGCAACAATACGTTACCAAGCAAATGCTGACTGATCTCGGTATTGAAGTGAAAGATACCGATGCAGACTCACTACTCACCCACCTCAACGAGCGTATTGAGGAAATGATCGGTGCAGAAATTACCGAATCGCTGGATGACAAAGAGTTAGAAGAATTAGTCAAGCTGCAAAAAAATGGCAGTGATGACGAGCTCGGTGATTGGATTGTTACGCATGTACCGAACTATCAGGAAATTGTTCAAGATAATATCGATATCGCCGTTGGTGAAATGGTCGACAATGCCGACGACATTAACGAAGTTGTACAATAAAACATACTCGTACTCCGCGACAAAAACAGCCCGTAGACCGGGCTGTTTTGAATATTACTAGCTCTATTTTAGAAGAATGTATTACTGTAATTCATCTATTGCGCGACCAATCGTTTGCAGAATAACTGCTCTATCAGTGCCACGAAGCTGCTCTTTCAATTGCGATAAACGATCGTTCCATTCCCTAGAGCGCTCATCTGTTTTCTGCGCCAACATCGCCTGCGCGTTGTCAATATTAGCTTTCGTATTTCGCATGAGTTCTTCTTCACTCAGCGGTTGTCGATATGGATCACGATTTAAAAACCCAAAGTCATCGATAATACGTTGCAAGCTCTCACTAATCGGATTCGAACTCTGCATCTTTTCAGTAGGATTTGCATCATAGGGTGATTGCGCACCAAAGTTTACTTCTGCTGATTGTCCTTGATATCTTGCGATACGAGGAGGCGCAAAGGGCTGTGCCTCTTCCAGCATTTCTTCGGAAATAGCGGGGAATTTTCCAGCAGGAAATTCATCTGGACGCTCACCGGGGGCCAACCGATGTGTCTGTGTACGCTGTTGCCTATTATACTCTGCCCACTGCGCACGCTCCTTTGCATCCAAGCGAGCTCGTAATACACGCGCATCGATAGGACCCGTAACCTCTTCTGAGGCCTGAACTGCCTCTGCGCTGCTTCTGCGAGCAACTGCATTGTCGCGAAAACCTTGCACGCGAGCAAGAATGTCATTTGTTTCGTGAGATCGTTTTTGTACCATGGTTTAATTATAGCATAAGCTTTACAAAAAGTAAATACTATAATAGAGTATCGGCACTCCTCAGCTCATATGCATGGAGATCTGTTAGCTTCTGTGTTAGTGGCCCCCTTTTACCATTGCCCACGACTCGACCATCTATCTCTGACACGCTAGCAACAAATGCCGAAGTACCACAAACAAACACTTCATCTGCAATATATAACTCGGTCAAATCAACAGTGCGTTCCTCCACGCTCACCCCTTGTTCACGCGCAAGTTCTAGAATCGCACGACGATTAATCCCTTCCAATAAATCACTACTGGTATCGGGTGTAACGAGTACGCCACCGCGAACCATAAAGATATTCGCTGCCGATAATTCACACACATGCCCAGCCTGATCGAGAAAAATACAGTCATCATACCCTGCGTCCAATGCATCTTGTCGTGCCAGTACAGAATTGACATATGCACCATTCACCTTTGCTCGCGACGGAATACTAATATCCGGTACCCGGCGCCATTGACTGGTCTTCAGACGAACACCGTCCCTCTTGACAATCGGCTCGGCAGCATAGACAAAAGCACTCAGTTGAGTGTGCACGCCTCTGGCTCGTGTACCCGGTACCAATCCGTCAGCATGTAACGTTACTCGGACAAAAACATCTTTGGTCGGTTTGTTCGCCGCAATCAGATCACTCATTACGCTTCGAAATGTATCGTCATCTAACTTTTCCGGCCACTCCAAACCAATAATCTTTGCCGATGCATGTAGACGGTCATAGTGTTTATCAAGACGAAACACGCGATACCGACCATCATCTGGTACCACATAAAATACCGTGTAGACGCTCAGGCCATACAGAACAGCGGAGCTGCCAATTGACAAATTCGCCTCACGAAATGGACCGATTTTACCATCGAAATACGCATAATCATATACCTGTGCCACACTGCCTCCTAGGTTAGTTTTACGTCTGGGTAGACCGCTTTCGTTGTTTCATCGATCTCGTGACGCAATTGCGGGAATGGCACACCTTCGCGCGCCGACACCCCCTCGAATATCCAAAATAGTCGTTCACTGTAGCTGAAACCACACGCAGGTGGCATGCCATATTCCAACATTTCAACAAAATCAATATCTAACATCATCGCCTCTTCGTCGCCAGCGTCACGCATTTGCTGCTGCTCAACAAAACGGTTCAGCTGATCAATCGGGTCATTCAGTTCAGAAAAGTCATTGGTTAGTTCACTACCAGCAATCACTGCCTGAAAGCGCTGTGTCGTGCGACCGTCAGGGTTTTGCTTTGCCAAAGGACTGATAAAGAGTGGAGTGTTGACCAACCATACAGGTCCCGCCACATCTTTGCGGATTTTTTTCCATAGCTTGTCGATACCGCGCGCCTTATTGTCAGCCTTCTCTACCTCAAGATTATTATCCTTCAGAGCCTTTTGTATATCTTCTAGACGGCAGTTGTAGATGTCAATTCCATAGCGCTTCTGAATCGTCTCAGCATAATCCCACTGTTCCCATTTGTCTTCAAGATCAATATCAAATTTACCCAGTTTGAATTGCAGCGTACCAAATGTTTCTTTGAGTACATACTTCATCAAACCTTCCATAAAGCTCATACCCTGCTGCCAGTCACAATACGCCCAGTAAAACTCCATTGCTACATGCTCAGGCAGGTGCTCATCACTATAGTTTTCGTTACGGAACCGTGGACCGATATCATATACTTTTTCGAACCCAGCACCAAGCAATCGCTTTAACGGTAGTTCATGGCTAATACGAAGATAGAAGTCTTGATCCAATGCATCCATGTGCGTACTAAAGGGGTTTGCATCAGCACCACCGGTTGTATGCTCCAGCACAGGCACATTGACCTCAATAAATCCGCTCTGATTCAGATACTCACGCGTTGCCTGCCAAAAACGACTGCGGCGCACAAAGCGTTCACGAACATCCTGGTTCACTGCCATATCAACATAGCGACGGCGTAACCGTTGCTCTTTATCAGTGAGCTCCGTTGGCATTGGCCGTAAACTCTTTGTTAGTAAGCGCAGCGTGTGTACACCCACAGATATCTCGCCTGTCTTTGTTTTAATCACGGGCCCTGTTGCCTCAACAAAGTCTCCAGTATCCAGCAGTGGCAACTGTTCCATGCCCAAGACACCTCGAGACGCCTCGAGCGGTGCAACATCTTGTGTATTGAGGAATAGTTGTACTTGGCCGCTCTGATCACGCACCACGATAAACGCCAATTTGCCAAATTTACGTAGCCCAACAATACGACCGGCTACGGTCACCGTCTGTCCTTCCAATTCAGCAAACTGCTTTACAATGTCATCGGTCATATGCGTCCGGTGTGATGTCGCTGGATATGGATTGACGCCTAGTTCTTTCAGCTCGGATAGTTTCCGTAGTCGCTCATCCCGATAATCTTGTAATGTTGCCATGATCAAAATTATACACTAATTAGATCCAATAGCATAACAGGGGTAAACAGCTATAAGTCATCGCTCCTAGTTTACTGCGACGAAAAAGGGATTGCACCAAAAAGCTTATCCTGATAAAATTGCAATAGATGTAACATAATCCTATAGCTCTGATGGTATTTCACATAACACACACAACTAGCACTACAACAACACGACGAGACACCGCCACAGCTGCTCCCCTGAACCCCGCACGCCACAACCGCCAAACAAACTGGCGGATTTTTTTAAACAAAATTTCGAGGTGCTATGGTAGGCGATAAATACAAAGAACTCCTTCCGTATATTCAACAAGAGACGGAAGTAGAAACAATACAGCAAAATCACAACCATGGTGATGAAACGCGATACTACAGGGAAAAAACGAACTGGTCATTTAGTCGTAACTATCTCTATGAAGCAGTAAACCCCGACTGGTACATAAATGGATCCGAGTTCGATACGGAAGCGATCGAGACCGACCAATTTGATACTGAGACATTAACCAGCGAAGATTTCGATACTGAAGAAATTGATATGATCAGTATGCTTGCGGAACAAATCCAATCCGGCGAGATCGATCCACCGCAAGAAGTAATCACCGAACTCTCTGAACGAGCACTCGCCCTCGTACCCCATGCAGATAAAACACTCCCCGTTACATTAGTTGAACGCACGTTACTCTGTGTCCTTGTCGTCAACCCTGATCCCCAATTTCGCCAAGCAGTAGACGAAAAACTACGCAGCCTATACATAGAACGCCCGGGAATAAATTCAGGACTGATGAGAATTGTCGAGGGTATGGTAAAGAAAACAGCCGAAGTTGCCGCTAATCCTGACGATTATATTGATCCGTCAACACTAGAGCATAAAGAGGCAATCCCCTCCGTTGATCGTATTCTCGAAACAGCAAATACCCTCGTCATTACTCGCCTTGTCGCACAAGCAGTACAAAGAAAGAAGTTCGCAGAAGAAACTGAAGCTGCTTAGCCGACCTTCATGATGTCGTACTTGATCGTACCCTTTGGTGTCGTGATTTCGGCAGTATCACCAATTTTCTTGCCCATCAGCGCCAAACCGATTGGTGACTGGTCACTGATCTTACCCTCCATTGGATCCGCTTCAACTGGACCAACAATATGATATACAACGGTCTTTTTTCCTGTCTTTAGCTCGACTTTACTACCAAGCTTTACTTTCGAACTTTTCGTTGTGGCAATAATCGTCGCGTTTAACAAGATATCCTCAATCTCAGCGATACGGCTTTCAACAAGCCCCTGCTCTTCACGAGCTGAGTCGTACTCAGCATTTTCGGAAAGATCGCCATACCCACGCGCATCGGCAATCTTATCAGCAATTGCACCACGACGACTTTTTAACTCGCTCAGCTCTTGCTCAAGCTCTTTTTTACCACTTTCAGTGATCTGAAATATTTTTTTCATAACTTATTATCCTTTAATCATTAATGCAAAAAGTGCCGAAGTTATATAACCGTTCAGCACCCTTCCCCCTAACTCGATTTGTTCAGTGTAGCAAACAGCTCGGACCGTGTCAATTCACTCGTCTGACCTGTTTTTCGAGAGGTATATTCATATTTTTCAGTTTCAATTAATCTATCGCTGACCGTAACGCGCTGCGGAATACCAAGCAACTCACTATCGGCAAATTTCGCCCCCGGCCGTTCGTCGCGATCGTCATACAACACTTCGATACCCTTACTCGTCAGCTCCTTATACAATTTGTCTGCATGTTTTACCGCCTCGTCACCGCCAATTCGTACGAGATAAACGCGGTATGGCGCTACTGCCTCCGGCCAGACAATACCCTTGTCATCGGCAAACTTCTCAACAATCACACCCATAACTCGCGTAATGCCGATACCATAAGACGCCAAGTAGATTGGTTTTTGCTGACCGTCACTATCGGTAAAGGAGACTCCCATCTGTTCAGCCTTGTCAGTACCAAACTTAAAGATATTGCCAACCTCCGCACTTTTGACTGGCTTGAGGTCTGCCTTGTCGATACCCAGCTCACGAGCAGCGTCATCCAAAACTTCTTCATTGACTGCGATAGTCTGATCGTCGTTCACATACAACACGTCCTCACCAGCATCGCAGATTGTTTGGAATTCGTGACTAAATTTTGTAAAGGCACCCCCGCTAGCAAACGTAACAAACGTACTATCACCCAACCCAAACCGTTCATAACATCGTTTATACGCCTCGATAACTGTTTCGTAATACTGATCCATATCTTCTTCAGTTGCATGGAGCGAGTACATATCCTTCATGACAAACTCACGACCACGCATAATCCCACTTTTTGCACGCAGTTCGTTACGCAACTTCGCCTGAAACTGATAGACACTCGTCGGTAAATCCTTATAGCTCTTGATGAATTGCTGCATCATTTCGAGGATGGCTTCCTCATGACTCCAGCCAAAGCCCACTTCTGTCTCATCCTTGAGTTTTGACTTGAACCACACGTCAACAACCTCGTCATCCCAGCGTCCCGTATTTTCCCATGTTTCCTTGCGCTGCAAGCTACTCATGACGATCTCTTGACCATCTACTGCATTCATTTCTTCACGTACGATACGCTTAATATTCTCAAGGACACGTAAACCAAGAGGAGTATACGCGTAAACACCAGCCATAACCTTGTACACATATCCAGCTCTAATCAGTAGCTGGGCATTTCGTGCTGTCTCATCGGCAGGCACCGTTTTACTAGTCTTGGTAAACAATTGGCTCAATCGCATAAAAACGCCTTCCAAAATACTTTCGTTATAAAATACTACCCTGATAGTACCAGATGAGCAGTGTCGTGACAAAGACTATAGCTATTGAGTCACACCTACTCTATAAGCTAAAAACCAATTGGATTCATAAATAAATAATACGCAATAGCATTTTTCAGCATATGCACTAACACGCCAGCCCAGATACTTCCCGTCAGACTGCGCAGCCCGCATAGGAACATACTGAGAATAAAGACATCAACCGCAACGTTCCACTGCAAATGAACCAGCCCAAATAACGCACTCGTCACAATGGCCGCCGCCAGCCCAGGAACATATGCCTTTAACTTGCCATACAGATAGCCGCGAAATAGCACTTCCTCGGCAAGTGGCGCAATAACGACCAGTGTCATAAACGCCAAAATAGTATCTATTTGTGAGCCATATGGACTAAAGCCAACATCTTGCACCTCATCGGCCGGAAACCCGGGTACCACGGCAATAATCGTAGCCAGAACAATCTGAGCCACCAAGATATATGCGATAAATGCCAGTGGCGCCAAGCCAATGTCAGTCCACGACACGAGCCTCGTTAGGCCCACATCGCTAAGCGTTGTTTTATGACGACGTACCAGGAATGGTACCCCGAGAGCAATCACCAGCGCGAGTACATAGACCAATGCCGCCGTCAGTGTCTGGTAAGCGGCTGGACTAAAAAATTGTTCAGGTGATTGGTGCAGCCATGTCATTATCCATACAACGCCTGAAATCGTTAAAACACTCGTCAGAAAGGAGAACAGTACCCATGCTGACAGGACAACCAAATATCGCCACTCGTGTGGTTTCCGTATCTCTTCCTTGTGGCGAACCCGATGTGGGTGTCTGATTCGCCGCAACCTAGCCGATAATTTTTCCAACATCCGCCACCGTTACTAGCACTATAAGTGCCATTAATGTCAAGAAACCTGTTGCCTGGATTTTCTCTTCTCGTTCCTTTGTTAGCTCTTTTCGCAACACCTTAAATGCCGCCATCGTGAACCAACGACCA
>CETZ01029596.1_pt1 | contig 10107 bp, 12 predicted proteins | sample 531441 | NCBI WGS metagenome assembly CETZ01 (sample SAMEA2623098, study PRJEB7988) | marine metagenome | isolation source: saline water (ENVO:00002010), including | reverse complement strand
CCCGCCGCAGCCAGCTTTCACGCAGGTGCAACAGCCCCTGATGTCCGGCGCTGTCGGCCAGATCCAGCGCTCTGTCCATGTAGCGGTTGATCAGAGCCGGGCCCGGGCAGGCTTCGGCAGAACTCAGCAGGCAGGTTTCGCAGCGTTCAAAGTCCGCGATTTTCTGGCGCCGGCTGAAACAGGCAGGGGCTTCTTCCGCGGAAAAATCCACCGATAAGTCCTGTTTGATGTCCGTATTGCTGATTGCAGAGAGATGAATGCCTTGCATGATGAATCCTCCTGACCGGGAACCACCATACTAAATAATATTGATTATCATTTGCAACAATAGCATACATTGAAATAATCTACCGGAATTACAATTCTGATAGATATCCCAATACTCATAGTCAGCGTGAATCCGGTGGTGGACCAAACAGACGCAACAGCATCAGCATGATGTAGCCATACAGGGCAAGTAACACCCCCAGACCCGCCAGAATCACGCCCGCCAGAGCCACCAGTTCCTGCCCGAGCGAAGGAACAATCCGGTATTCCGCCAACAGCATGACGCCCGCCCCGGCAAAAAACAGGGTGGCACCGACGGAGAACCAGGTCAGAAAGCGCTTTTCCTTCCCGATCTGGGCTTCACACCAGGTTTTCAGCGACATCAGCAGCTCCTTTTTTTACAACCTGACGGACCTGTCACAAGAGGTATCAGGCAAGGTTTTCAGCCTTCCTTATACCATTTTCTGATCAGATTTATCCCCAAGCGGGAAAGTGTCAGAAAATCAACACTTTAGACTGTCAGCTTAATGACATATTTATGACTCCTGCTGTGCACAGCTTTGATGCACGATGTTTGTCCTTGAATATAAAGATTTTTTTGCGCCGTCGGGTGACTGGCGATGAAATAACCAATTCGCAGTAAATATAACAAAAACGGGGAATCCGGAGCGTTTCCGCCAGTTAATTCACAGAGTTATCCACAGAAATCTTGGAAAAGATTTTTCTTGCGGAATCAAAGTTCTGTGCTACGGCTTCAGGCCTGTTCAGGCTGTCCTGTTTCCGGGATTGATCACAGGTCGGCGATCCGCTAGAATGCGCGCCCTTCACTTTTGTGTCTGGTCAAAATTCAGACGCAAAGTGGACTCCTTGCCTTACCGGATGGGCCGGAAGGCTGATAACCCATAAGGAGCTGACAATGCGTCACTACGAAATCGTATTCCTTGTACACCCTGATCAGAGTGAACAGGTTCCTGCGATGGTTGAGCGTTACACCAACACCATCGAAAGCACTGGCGGTAAAATCCACCGTTTTGAAGACTGGGGCCGTCGTCACCTGGCTTACCCGATCAACGATGTGCACAAGGCTCACTACATCCTGATGAACGTTGAAGCGACTCAGGAAGCCCTCGACGAACTGACCACCAACTTCCGTTACAACGATGCCATTCTGCGTAACATGGTGATCCGTCGTGATGAAGCCGTTACTGATATGTCTCCGATCAAAGCTGCTGAAAGCCGCGAAGACCGCCGTCGTGCGGAACGCGCTGAAGCCAGCAACCGCGATAACAACGAAGACAACAACGATTCTGATGCAGAAGAAACTGCAGAAGAAGATAACGCTGAATAAGGGGATTGAGTCATGGCACGTTTTTTCCGTCGTCGTAAGTTCTGCCGTTTCACTGCTGAAGGCGTTTCCGAGATCGATTACAAAGATCTGGATACCCTGAAAGCCTACATCACTGAAACCGGTAAGATCGTACCAAGCCGTATCACTGGTACCCGCGCTAAATACCAGCGTCAGCTGTCTACTGCGATCAAGCGCGCGCGCTACATCGCTCTGCTGCCTTACACAGACCAGCACGACAACTGAGTACCTTCCCGGTCTGCCGGGATAAGACAATGAGGTACCGGAACTGATACCGGTACCGCATTACTAATTTTCGTAGCGTTGTGGCTCTGCCCGCGTGACAAAAAGACACGGTGCTTTTGCAGGCACCCTGTAATGAGGAATTATCATGCAAATTATTCTGCTGGAAAAAGTGGCTAACCTGGGTTCACTGGGTGAACAGGTCACTGTCCGTCCTGGCTACGCACGTAACTACCTGTTCCCACAGGGCAAAGCTGTTCCTGCGACCAAAGCCAACGTTGAACAGTTCGAAGCACGTCGCGCCGAACTGGAAGCTCAGGCTGCTACCAACCTGTCTGCCGCTGAAGCCCGTAAAGAACAGATCGATTCTGCTGAACTGTCTGTGGCTGTTAAAGCCGGTGACGAAGGCAAGCTGTTCGGTTCACTGGGTAACCGCGACATCGCTGACCTGGCCACTGCGGCAGGCATCGAGCTGGCTAAATCTGAAGTACGTCTGCCTGAAGGTCCTATCCGTCAGGTCGGTGAGTACGAGATCGCTATCCAGCTGCACGCTGAAGTTGAAGCGGTTCTGAAACTGCACGTTGTTGCTGAATAAGCTCTGACCTGTTAAAAGAAGCACTATCGGCCGCGGCTGATAGTGCTTTTTTTATGATTTGAGATTATGAGCGACGACTACAGCCCGAACGCCGGTCAGGATGCCATCAGCAGCCGCGTGCCTCCCCACTCCACCGAGGCAGAACAGTCTGTGCTCGGCGCACTCATGCTGGATGAACAGGCCTGGGACGACGTTTCGCAGAACACCCGCGATACCGACTTTTACCGTCACAACCACCGTCTGATTTTCCGTGCCATCGCTCACCTGATCGCGCAGGAACAGCCCGTTGACGTAGTCACCGTGGCGGAAGAACTGGAAGAGCGCGGCCAGCTCGACAGCATTGGCGGCGCCTCTTATCTGAGCCGTCTGGTGGACATGACGCCGTCCATCGAGAACTGCGGCGCCTACGCCACCATTGTTACCGAGCGTGCCCAGCAGCGCCGCCTGATCGAGGCCGCCGGTGAGATCATTGAAAAGGCTTATGAGCCCGGTGGTGATGACACCCTGACCCTGCTCTCCGATGCGGAAAAAGCTATTGCTCAGATTGCCGAAGGCAACCGCGCTGACGGTGGTCCGGTACAGGTGGGGCCGATTCTGAAAAGCACGCTGAACCAGCTCGATGAGATGTTCAGCAACCCGGAAGGCCTGACCGGGGTCACAACCGGCTTCAAAGAAGTGGATAACCGCACCTCGGGTCTGCAGAAGGCCGATCTGGTGATCATCGCCGGTCGTCCATCGATGGGTAAAACCACCTACGCCATGAACCTGGTGGAGAACGCCCTGATCGCCACCAAACGCCCCTGTCTTGTGTTCAGTCTGGAAATGCCCTCGGAATCCATCGTCATGCGTATGCTGTCGTCCATCGGCCGCATCGATCAGACGCGCATCCGCTCCGGCAAGCTCATTGATGAAGACTGGCCCAAGCTGTCTGCTGCCGTGAACATGCTCAAGGACCTGCCGCTTTACATCGATGACACGGCCGCTCTGACACCGCAGGAGATGCGTGCCCGGGCACGTAAGGTCTACCGCGAGAACAACAACGATCTGGCCCTGATCATGGTCGACTACCTGCAGCTGATGCGGGTATCCGGGCCTTCCGAAGGCCGTACCCAGGAGATTTCTGAAATCTCGCGGACGCTGAAAGTCATCGCCAAAGAATTCAACTGTCCCATGGTCGCCCTGTCACAGCTTAACCGCTCGCTTGAGCAGCGCCCCAACAAGCGCCCGGTGAATTCCGACCTGCGGGAATCCGGCGCCATCGAGCAGGACGCCGACATCATTCAGTTCATTTACCGTGATGAAGTCTACAACGAAGACTCGCCGGACAAAGGCATCGCCGAAATCATCACAGGTAAACACCGTAACGGCCCTATCGGTACCGACCGGCTGGCCTTTATTGGCAAATACACCCGCTTTGAAAACCTCGCTCACGCCTACGAAGGCCCTGACGAATAACAGGCCTGCTTAAGCCACACAGCGACACAAAGACAACGAGACGCCCATGCGATTTACCCCCGAGCTGCCGTTTGACGGCGGCCGCCTCAAACCTCTGCAGAGCGAAGACACAGCGGCCCTGTTTGCCCTGTATCAGCAGCCGGAACTCCCCGGCCAGAAGCCTCTGCAGGACGAGTCTCAGATCGGTCGTCTGATCGACCTCAGCGTGCAGATGGCGGCGACTCAGCGCGGCATCATGTGGGCCATTGAGAGTGACGGCGAAGTCTGCGGCATTCTCAGTGGCTTCGACTGGCAGGCCTCGCAGCTGCGCATCATGCTGCGCGCCGACGGACTGCCTGTACTCAGTGATGAGCATCGCGCCGCTGCCATTAAAGCCGCGGTGGACTTCCTGATTGAAAAGTATCACCTGCGCAACTTCGGTTATCAGTGGGTCTCTGGCCAGAATGAGAGTATCCCTGGCCTGCTCGGCACACTCGGCTTTGAACGCTGCGCGGTGCTGCGTGACGCCTGGCGCACCGGTGATCGTGAATTCGCCGACATCCACCAGTTTCATTTCATCTCCACGGCTGAAAAGCCTCAGCCAAAGAAACTGGGTGATGACGATAACCCGGGCCAGAACCTCGACCGCGACGTGAATCACGGAGGCACCCATTGAACTGGAATTTTTCCACTGGCGTGTTTCAGTGCCGCCTGCCCGTCGCCGGAGACGACAACAACGCCCTGCTCAGTCTGCTGGGTAAACAGAATCAGCTGAACCATATCCCGCGTCTGGCGCTGGAAAACATGGATCAGGTTGAAGACGAACTGCGCCGCATGGTCATGCGCTTTGAAAACCGCGAAGCGGCATTCTGGCTGATTGAAGGCCAGTACGATCAGCAGGTGTTTGCCCGTATCAGTATTCAGAAGATCAACTGGATGATGCTCTCGGCGCAACTGCAGTGGGAGCTGACACCGGAATGCACACTGGACACCCTGCAGGCGGTGTTACCCGACCTGCTCAGTTTTATTTTCACAGAACTCGGTCTGCACCGTCTGGAACTGCGACTGGTTAAAGGCAGCCTGTATGAAGGCTGGCCGGAGCAGCTCGGCTTCAGTGCCGAAGGTGTACTGCCGCAGCAGCAGGAATTTGAAGGTAAGGATGTGGATCTGGCGGTGTATTCGCGACTGGCGACAGACTGAGTCCCTCCGACAGCTTCAGGTTCAGACCTCGTTTTCGTCCTGAACCTGAACACTGGCGTCGTCCTCTGACCAGACGTCGACAAGAAAACGGATCGGCCGGCAGCAGATCTGGCAGTCTTCGATGTATTCCTGCTCCGGCACGGAAGGGTCAATCAGTACCGTCTGCGGCTCAGCGCAGTAAGGGCAATGAATGGTCTTTTCGATCAGCCCGGACACTCAGCCTTCCAACTGCTTCAGCAGGTCGCTCATGCGCTTATGCTGCTCTTCTTTCGGAGCCACCACGCCGACGGTTTCCGGCAGTGCCTGAGGCACTTCGATCTCAAGCGACTCACCGTCCTGCAGGCGCTTGAGCAGGATATCGTAATTACGCTGGAACACGGGGAAGGCTTTCTCTTCCACCTCGTTGGCGAGAAAAAACCAGTCGCTGGCAAGGCCGGCGTAATACACCGCCGGGTGGCTCCACTGGTATTCCTTTTTCGGTGACGGCGCCCGGCAGGCTTCCATGTAGGCCGCATGTGGCGTCGGTACACCCAGCACTTCGGAACGGTCACAGCGACGCAGCACTTCGTGCACACTGGGCAGCCAGCTGCTTTCTTTCACCGCTTTTTCTGCCGCACGCATAATCACATCACCCCGGTATTCCACCAGCATGCGCGACCACAGGCGCTTGGCCATGATCAGGGTGTCGTGATCCGGGAAGGCTTTGAGAAACTGGTTGTGGTAGTTAAAGCGGAACAGTTCGAAGATCTGGTTGATCGCTTCTTTCTGCTCAACCGTCGCTTCAGCCGGTGAATTACCAGCTGGTGTCTCTGAGCCGGTGGACGCTTGCCTGAGCTGTTGCGTAACCCGGTTGATCAGCTTGTTCTCCACGACGGTCTCCTGTTGTGTTCTGAGTGGTGTTCTGGGCCAGACGACGCGCCCACTGTTGTTTCACGTACTGTAGGAAACGGCTGTTCCAGCTGTTGTGCACCTGATTGGAATCGCGCCAGTACAGAACAAACTCAGGTACCAGCTGACGTGCGAAGTCTTCCGGAATATGCGCCATCTGCAGGATATCAAAACAGTCTCCGGCAGGCTGCCAGTCATCGCTGATGCGTGCCGGTATGGGCGAATGCTCAACCGCTGAGGTATAGCGCACCCACTGCTGACGTACGTGCTGGATGAATTTGGAGTTCCAGGTCTTATGCACTTCACCCCGCTCAGCCCAGTAGAGTATGAACTCAGCCACGGCGTCGCTGGTGAACTGCGGATCAATACCGGCATTTTTCAGGATCTGGCAGGCATCTTCACTGGGTTCCCAGTCATGGGGAATCGGATGCGGCTCAGCCACCACCGGGTTAAATGCCGTGCGTTCAGCACGCTCGCGTAGCTTGCCGGCATCATTCTGGGCAAACACCCACTGCTTCTTCACATGGCGGAAGAAACGGCTGTTCCAGTCATTGCGGTTGGTGCCCTGCTCCTGCCCCTGCAGGGCAAAGGCATCCAGCTGGGCACAGCTGAACGAACGCGGAATACCATGCTGCTCCAGACGCTGCAGACTCTCTTCCGAGGGTTTCCACTGCACCGGCATGGGCTGCGGACGGTTTGCGGGGGCCTGAGAAGGGGATTCCGGAGCACGGCTCACTGTACGCTCAGACAATTGCTCAAAGCTGTACACCAGACCCGCAGCCTGAGGAAATTCCGCGCCGTGCAGAAACAACAGCCCCTTATCCGCCAGACTGCGCAGCAGGCGGCGCAGCGTCGCGTCATCCCAGAAGGGCAGCTGGCGGCGCAGGGTATCAATGGCAAGACGGGCGTGAGGCTGACTCTGCAGGCGTGCAGCGTCATTCAGAACGGTCAGCAATACTGCCTCTTCCAAACCAATGGTCGCCGCCAGGGTTGCCGACAGACTGATAGTGTGATCATTGAGCAGCGGATGGCTGGGCATGCATGGCTTCCGGGCATTTTGGCTGACATAATGCAGCTGACTGAATACTGATAGTAACCGGATGCAGGATGACTGTCCGGCCTGATATTGTAACGACTTTCTCAGGAAGCTTTCCACGCCTATGACCCGCGCTGCCCGAGCCCTGCTCAAATGTTCCAACCTGAGGCACAACTACCGCATTGCACGCCGCTCGGCTCCCGGTAAAGCCTGGGCTGTGATCAAGGCCAATGCTTATGGCCATGGCATTCTGGCCTGTGCCAAGGCGCTGGCGGCAGAAGCCGATGGTTTTGCGGTGGCCTGTGTGGATGAAGCCCTGGTGTTGCGTGAAGCTGGGATTGAACACCCCCTGCTGGTACTGGAAGGCGCCTTTGACAGCCATGAGTGGGAACTGGCTTCACACCATGACCTGCGCCTTGCCGTGCACCATCCTCAGCAGCTGAAAGACAGCCGGGATGCCAGACTGGACAATCCGGTCAAGGTCTGGCTGAAGATCAATTCCGGCATGAACCGGCTCGGTGTACGCCTGCCGGATGCCCCGGAAATGATCGCCCGCATCCACAATGATGCCAACCTGCAACTGGAACAGGTGATGAGCCACTACGCCAGTGCGGATGAAAGCGATACCTCGTTTTACCTGCAACAGCAGAAGCTGATGATGCAGTACCAGTGGCCGGTGCCGGTGAGCATCAGCAACAGTGCCGGTATCCTGCGCGGCGGAGCCGACGGCGAAACCGCCATCCGCCCGGGCATTATGCTTTACGGCAGCTCACCCTTCAGTGATAAAAGCGCAGCAGAGCTGGACCTTAAGCCCGTTATGATGCTGCAGTCGGCACTGATCAGTACCCACAAGGTACCGGCCGGTGAAACCGTCGGCTATGCCCGCGCCTGGACCGCGCCACGCGACAGTATTATCGGTGTGGTCGCCATCGGCTACGGTGATGGCTATCCGCGTCATGCGCCGGAAGGCACGCCGGTGAACGTCGCCGGTCAGACCTGCCCTCTGGTGGGCCGGGTCTCCATGGATATGATCACCGTCGACATTACCGACGCCCCGCAGGCCGTCATCGGCTCTCCGGTGGAACTCTGGGGTGAACTGGTGGACATAGATGACGTGGCCCGCCGGAGTGGCACCATCAGCTATGAGCTTTACTGCCGCCTGACGCCGCGGGTACCACGCATCAACTTCCAGTAACGGCACCCGGTACCTGCCAGTACCAACACTCTGTTCCGGTCACATGGCTTATCCGGCTGACACTCTGAGCATATAGTCAGCTGTCATGTGCCCGGCTTCCGTTACAGTAAGCAGAACCATTATCCGATCAGATGAGGCACCGCATTACCTGGAACCTGTTTCAGGATTGTGCTGACAGTTTCACCCCAGGGAGGTGAAGAATGCCCACCGGAGTAACCCTAAAAAGCGACCGTCCGACATCCGCCCTGATCGTTGAAGGGGGTGCCATGCGCGGCATCTTCAGCTCAGGGGTACTGGATGAATTCATCCAGCAGGACTTCTACCCCTTCGACCTCTACTTTGGCATTTCGGCCGGATCATCCAATGTCGCCGGCTACCTTGGCGGCAAATACGGCCGCAGTTACCGGGTCATCACTGAATACTGCCTGCGTCCTGAATTCAAAAGCCTGCGGCGCTTTTTTACCGGCGGCAATCTGATCGACATCGACTGGTTGTGGGATATCACCGAACAGGATCTGGATATCGGCAAAGACCGTATCGACCAGTTCAAAGGCCGCTTTTTTATTGTCGCCACCGATGCCGCAACCGCCGAAGCCGAATACATAGTGCCGGAAAAAGACGAACTGTTTCAGGCGATGAAATGCTCATCAGCCATGCCCGTGGTATACCGCAACCGGGTGATGTTCCGGGGACGCGAATGGCTGGATGGTGGCGTCGCCGACTCACTGCCAGTGAAAGAAGCCTACCGCCGTGGCGCCCGCCAGATACTGGTGGTGCGCTCCAATGTTTCTTCGTACCGCAAGCAGGCGTACCGTATCCGCCGCCTGTTTCCCATCATCATGAAACGCTACCCGGCAGCCGCCAAACGATTGCAGCAGCGCCATACGGAATACAACGAAACACTGGATTTTATCCGCAACCCGCCGCCGGACTGTGAGATTGTGGAAATCTGTCCGCCGGATGGATTCCTTGCCGACCAGTTCACGATGGATGCCAGTATTCTGCATGATGCGTATCAGATGGGCGTGGAAGCCGGGCGCGGGTATATCCATATGTTTAACCGCCGGGATCTGGGGACGAAGGTGGAAGAGCCGCAGATGTCGGCGTGATGTTGTGTTCGTAAACACAGCCGTTCCATTCCGGCTTATTTAATTTTTAAGCTTTTGGGAGAACGGCATGGGACCCAAAGTCCCGACTGGTTCAGTCGACGATTCTCTCAAGTTCTTCATACCTCCCGGGAGGAGGTCATAGAGACGCCTGATCACATGTGGCGCAGGCCTTTTCATCGGGCCTATTTTCACATTTTCTCTTTATGAATCGTCATCCCGCGGCCCAGACCGCGGGATCCAGAAACGGTTTTAACTTGCGCTCCTGGGAGGACGGCATAGTGACGCTTGATCACATGTGGCGCAGGCCTTTTCATCGGACCTGTTTTCAGATTTTCTCTTTATCAATCGTCATCCCGCGGCTCAGACCGCGGGATCCAGAAACGGTTTTAACTTGCGCTCCTGGGAGGACGGCATGGGGACGCCTGGTCCCGACCGGCGCTGCCCCCTCACCTGAGGTTTTATTTTAAAACTCTCGCTCTGTTAATCGCTATTATATGGAATCACTGCAGGATTTATAAAACCCTAAGTCTTTACGCTCTTGGGAGGACGGCATCCTCCCGGCGCGGGCCCTCCCACCTGCTTCGCGCTGTATTGCTCACTGTTTCACGTCTTTCTGCAAACTCTCAACGACAACGGTTCGATTCGGCGTCCTGCCTCAGCGAACCTGCCAGAACATCCTTGTTCTGGCTGTCTGTTCGTTTTTGAAAGTCGTGGCTCGCAATAGGCGCACTTAAAACCAGATACGTTGATCATCTGAAAGCTAAACACTGGGAGCCTGGACACCGTTGAATATAA
>CETZ01041596.1_pt1 | contig 10119 bp, 8 predicted proteins | sample 531441 | NCBI WGS metagenome assembly CETZ01 (sample SAMEA2623098, study PRJEB7988) | marine metagenome | isolation source: saline water (ENVO:00002010), including | reverse complement strand
AGTTCAAGGCAGTTCAAGATTTCTAAAACGTTTGTGGAAAACGGTTGCAAGCCACCAGGCCGTGTCTTATGAAAAAATGTCAGCACAGAGGTTTAACAAGAAACAACAAAAACTTAGGTTGAAAATTCACCAAACGATTCAGAAAGTCAGCGATGACTTTGGTAGGCGACAGACTTTTAATACAGCAATAGCAGCCATTATGGAACTGATCAATGAAACTAGCAGATTTATTGAGAATAGCTCCCAGAAGAACGACGAGCAGGTGGTACAGGAAGCCCTTGAGACCGCGATTTTGATGCTTGCACCTATAGCTCCTCATTTTTGTCACGCCCTGTGGAATCATCTAGGTCACGATGAGGCAGTGATTGATGCCCCATGGCCACAGGTAGACGAATCAGCACTGACTCGGGATACAATGTTAATCGTGCTACAAGTGAATGGTAAACTACGTAGTAAGATCGAAGTCCGCAAGGACATTGCAAGGAAAGACCTTGAGCAACTTGCACTTGACGATGAAGTAATACAGCGGTTCACTTCAGATAGAACCATCCGCAAGGTTATAGTCGTTCCAGAGCGCCTGGTTAACGTCGTAGTGAATTAGGAAGCCCCTGACTAATGACCAAATACGTAGCAATTATCCCATTTTTTGTCTTTATCATTACCCTTAACCAGTGTGGTTTTACCTTACGTAGCAACGAAGTTATTTCTTCCCGCTTCAATTCAATCCAGCTTAACCTTCAACCGCCAAATAGTGAATTATCACGATTATTAAGACGTAGGCTGGATATCTCAGGTGTTGAAACACAGCTTTTAACTACAAATTCACCTAATTTCAATCAACCCGTTCTAGTTATCAGCGATGAACAAATGACTAGCAGGCCTGTAACATTTAATCCCAGAGCACGGACTGCCCAACAGGAAATGCGACTGTCGATCACAATCTTGTTTGAACAAGGAGAACAAATGCTAATCAGGCCAGAAACCCTTTCCGTCGAACGTACTTACTTCGAAGATGTTGAAAATATTGCTGGAAACCAAGAGGAAGTAGTCATTATCAGAGCTGAAATGCGAGGGGAACTCGTCAATCAAATCATGCGCCGACTAGAAGCCGCTAGCAATTGATCTGATCACTGATGAAAATCAAGGCAGAACAACTAACCCGTACACTTGAAAATCATAGTATAGAACTTCTCTGGTTAGCTGGTGACGAACCTTTGTTGATACAGGAAGCTGCAGATCAGGTTCGCGAACACTACCGAAATAAAGGGTTTGATGAACGCGAAGTATTAGACGTTGATAATAAATTTAATTGGGATATATTTTCTCAAACAACCAGCAATCTTTCCCTCTTTTCTGAGAAAAAAATAATCGAATTGAGAGTCAGCAGTGCAAAACTGGAAGAAACTGGTAGGAAAGCCTTGCATACTTATCTTGCCAAACCTAATCCGGATTTTTTTATTTTCATTATCAGCCCCAAGCTAGATTCCAGTACTCTAACTACGAAATGGTTCAAGAAAATTGAATCTCACGGCACATTGGTTCAAATTTGGCCGATAAACCGCAATGGTTTGGGGGCATGGTTGACGCAGCGTCTGCTACGAGAGGGTATTAATGCTGATTCGGAAGCCTTAGAACTACTTATCGACAAAGTAGAAGGTAATTTACTTGCGGCGACTCAAGAGATCGAAAAATTGAAGCTACTTGCTAACAAGGACAGCAAAAACAATATTACTCTCGATGCAAATACAGTAATGCAAGTAGTGGCGGATAGTTCACGTTACAATGTTTATCACTTAGTTGACGCTGCTCTTATCGGTGACGCAGTTCGATCGCAGAAAATTCTGTGTACCCTTCGTGCAGAAGGGTTATTTCCATTACAAATCCTTGCGGCGATCACACGCGAATTACGTTCTTTGCTGCCCCTAGTTGAAAAAAGAGAACAAGGTCAAGGTATAAATAGCATCATGCAAACCAGTCACGTTTGGTTTAATAGGAAACAAGCTGTGGGTGCCGCGCTAGGGAGGATAAAAACAACAGATATCTGGCACCTTCTTGAGCACGCAGGACGCGTAGATCAGTCAGTAAAAGGAATAACTGGAGCTAATGCGTGGGATGAGCTTAGCCTTTTGTTATTGGCAATCTGCGGTCAGTCCACCGCTACAATGATAAAAATCGCATATGCAGAGTAGGCTATATTTATCAATTCAGACCTCGTCGCACTAGTAATGGAGTTATATCAGCATCACGACCGCGAAACTCTCTGAACAAAGCCATGGCGTCCTTAGCTCCGCCGCGCGACAGCAAAGTTTTTCGAAAGTGATCCCCATTCTCCCTTTTTAAACCACCGTTCTCCTTAAACCATTCGACTGAGTCAGCATCCAGCACTTCACTCCAGATATAGGAATAGTAGCCGGCATGGTAACCACCCATTATATGATTGAAGTAAGTACTACGATAACGCGGAGGCACTGTATCCATTAAGATGCCAGCAGCTTCCAGGGTCTCCATTTCAAACTCCATGATCTTATTCGGGTTAGGCACTTCGCCAGGCGCAAGCTGGTGCAATGCCTGGTCAATAATAGAAGCTGCAAGGTATTCAGTAGTAGCAAACCCCTGGTTAAAAGTCTGTGTAGAAAGCACTTTATCGAGTAATTCTTGCGGCATTGGTTGCCCAGTTTCATGATGAATAGCGTAGTTGGCAAAGACTTCCGGCCAAATTGCCCACATCTCGTTCACCTGGCTCGGGTATTCCACGAAATCGCGAGGGACACTCGTGCCAGAGAAGTAAGGATACTCCACAGCGGAAAACATACCATGCAGCGCATGTCCAAACTCATGAAACATCGTAGTCACTTCATCAAACGTCAGTAAAGTCAATTCGCCATCAGGTGGTTTCGTAATATTTAAATGATTAGCCACTATTGGCTGGGTATTTAGCAACTTACTCTGAGACATATAGGAATTCATCCAAGCACCGCCTCTCTTAGTTGGCCTGGCATAGAAATCAGCTATAAAAATTGCCAAAGTGGTTCCTGCCGTATCATAAACCTCAAATACCCGCACATCCTCATGGTAAAGGGGTAAAGATGTTTGCTCCTCGAATGTAATACCGTACAGTTGTTCAGCTGCGAAAAAGACCCCATTATTTAGCACATTATTGAGCTCAAAATAAGTTCGCAAGTCATTAGCGTCGAACTCATAACGGGCCAATCTAAGTTTATCTGTGTAAAAATCCCAATCCCAAGACGCTAATGCGAAATCCTGTCCAGAATCGTAAATTATTTGCTGAAGATCTGCGGCCTCCTTCTTAGCGTTAGCAACCGCTGGGACCGTCAGTTCGGCAAGACGATTGTTAACCGCAGCTGCCGTCAACGCTGTGCGATCTTCCAGAATGTAATGGGCATGATTATCGTACCCTAGTAATTGTGCTCGTTCTGCACGAAGCCGCACTACGTTAGACAGTACCTCCGTATTATCAAAGTCACCACCCCGACTACCTCTGGACAACGAAGTAGTATGTATTCTTTCACGCAGGGCACGATTCTGTATTGAAGCCAATGTTGGTTGCCCACTGGTATTGAGCAGAGGTAGAACGTACTTTCCAACTAGATCCCGATCGAAGGCTTCTTCTTTTGCAGCAGCAATCAATACATCATTCAGGCCGGCCAGTTCTTCTTCTGAATCTACGACAATAGAAAGATCATTTACTTCACTTAAAATATTTTGACTGTACAGGGTTTCCAGCGTAGCCACCTCGGCATTAAGTTGTTTCATACGCCTTTGTTCCGACAGGGAAAGTGCAGCTCCGGCGCGGACGAATTCTATGTAGTACTTTTCAAGTAATCGCTTAGCTTCTGGGTCAAGTTCTAAGTTATCGCGCTGACCATAGAGCTTCTCGATGCGCAGAAACAAATCGCGATTAAGTAGAATATTGTCTTGGTGTGATGCTAGCTGGGGAGCCAATTGTTGTTCCAACGCACGAATTCCATCGCTCGTATGTGCGCTGGCCATAGCATAAAATACTCTGGAAACGCGGTCTAGCAATTGACCGGAAAGCTCCAGAGCCAAAATGGTATTCTGAAAACTTGGTTGATCTACCTGATTAACAATAGCGGCGATCTCCCCTAGTTGCACGGTCATCCCTCGTTCAAAAGCGGGTAAATAATGAATATTCTGTATGAGATCGAATTGAGGATAATGAAGATAAAGTGGACTTTCTTCGAAAAATGGATTTGTCGCTTCTTGCGCGGAATTAGAGCCCAGCACAGTGTCATTCGCTCCCGCTAAATTAGTAATTTTCTCCGGCTGCTCTCGCTCGGAACAATTAGTGAGCAAAGCAGTTAGGAAGATTAGATTTCTAAACTTTAAATACATTTCGTGATACTGGGCGTTGTTAAGCCATTAGAGTTGATATTTCAGAATTTCGCTGAGAGCCGGACTCCCTTCGAAAGTTAGAACAGTTACATACAAGCCTACTTTCCAGCACTTATACTGGTATCTTTCTCCAGCTCGTATACCAGGTCTGAAAATTCTTCTATCTTCTTCTCAACCGCACCAAGTGCATCAGCGAGTCCCTGATTATAATAGAAACCGCCTATTTGTTCGGCGAAAAAATCCAACATAAACTCAGCATCGAAACCTCCTATTTCAATTTTCAGGTCATCAGCCATGTATTCTTGTAGACGCTCCACAAGCTCCTTTTTTGACTTCTGATCCAATCTGATTTCCTGCAACATTTATGCTCCCAGCTGCCGTGCTAGATCGAGAAAATCATTGGCTGTGTAATCAAATTCTCCGGTTGTATTATTACTCACAATTCGTCCAGGGCCTCGCTCCAATGGCCTGACAACATAAGCAGTGCGCAACCCGGTTCTCGCAGCCGCTCTCAAGTCTCCGGGATGAGCAGCCACCATCATGACTTGTTCTGGAGACAGTCCTAAAAGGTCAGCAGCTGTCAGGTAGGCTTCAGGATCCGGCTTGTAATGTTTCGCTAATTCCGCTGACAAAACCGCATCCCAAGGTAAACCCGCATTCTTCGCCATATTGGTGAGAAGGGCCACATTGCCATTGGATAACGTCGCAATAACATATTTAGTTTTTAATCTATTCAAACCAGCAACAGTATCCGGCCATGGTGACAGTCTGTGCCAAGCTCGATTGAAGTCATCCAGTTCTCCTTCGCTTAGTCCGACCAAACCGTGCTCAATAACCAATTCATCCAGAATCATTCTATGTAGGTCATCTATTTTGGTCCAAGGTAACTCACCGTTACGTACTTTATTCATAGCCGGACCGTAGCCAGCGCGCCAATTATCTGCGAATTCTCCCCAGTCAATCTCAAATCCTTTACGCGCCGACAATAACTGCCCTTCCCTGATAATTGAGGAGCGCCAATCAACTACAGTGCCAAATACGTCAAAGGTCAGAGCCTTGACGGAATTAGCTACTTCAGACTGGGCCGCCGCTGGATTTGAACCGCTAACACCTAATGACATAGCTGTAGGAAATATCAACAGCTGCTTCAGAAAACCTCGTCTGTTGTTAATCGAATCGCAATAACTAATTTTTGAAGGGAATGGGCTCATGGGGAATTAATCTCGAGTTGTTTGGTTTTAGGGTTTTTGCTTGACAGAGAAAACGACGGCTGCGCATTCCCTTATGGCTGGAACGGTAGCATATCTATGTACCAATATCATCTGCCTTTCCAGAATCTACTCTGTAGTTAACAATCGTTGAAAAAAGAGGCGAATCGCCGGAGTTCTAGTACCAATCAATCTTGTAACCATTAACAATCGTTGACTTTAAAAACTCATGCTCTATATACAAGAATATAAGACAGAGTTCTTTCTAAAAGCTGTCGTATTAGGTTAAGGTCTGCTGGAAGAAAACTACAAGGATTGCTATCGGACAGAAAAATTTTACGTAAACCGGCCAGATTTTCCAAAACAATCCCGATTCTACCTCAGGACACCCCTGCTTGATCTCCTCGAGAATATCATTGCGACGCCAGATCCACGCAACAAATATACAAAACGCAAACCCTAATAAGGGCTGACTAATTTCTGTTGTATAAGTCACAACCATATCGAAAACTGGATCGAAGTTAAACACGATAACTAGTGAAATTAAGATTATGACAGTGCCGATCATCACCGCAGCCTTTCGCCTTTCTATACCGTGATGTTCTACGCTATAAGCGACTGGTACTTCTAACATGGAAATAGAAGATGTTAAGGAGGCTATCGTCATGAGCATAAAGAAGGCTACCGCTACTAGAATACCAACGAAGCCCATCGTATTGAAAAGAGAGGGCAACACAGAAACTATCAAACCTGGCCCGGCGATAAGGCCACCATTTTCATCGAAGATTTCGACTCCGTTACTAAGTGCCACATACATAGCTGGCAGGATCAACATACCAGCCATTACTGCAATTCCTACATCCAGTAAAGCCACCAAACCTCCCACTGTGGGCAAATCTTCGCGTTTATTTATGTAGGAACCATAAACCAACATAGTACCCACCCCTAGAGAGAGTGAGAAAAACGCCTGACCCATCGCATCAACGAGCAAAGAAGGATCAGCAATACGTGTAAAATCTGGGATTAGGTATGCCCGAAGTCCTTCAATTGCTCCAGGCAAAGTCATGACATAGAAAATAAGTAAGATCAAAATCAGGAGTAGCGAGGGCATCAAAAGTGATGCCCATTTCTCAATACCTTCTTTGACACCTGCACTTATGATATAGACTGTAGCGACCATAAATACTATAACGAAGAGACTGTTTCGGAACACTGCGTCCTGGTCTTGTGTTAACCATTGCGCTAATCCATTCATACCCATCAGACGCGCCAGAGGATCGAAAAAGAAGGCAAGCATCCATCCACTGACAATGGCATAAAAACTCAAAATAAAACTAACGGTGATTATTCCGGCAAATCCGACGATCAATGCCAACATTCGACTTTTGTATCCAGAAGAAATTGATCTTAACGCGGTTACGGCATTAGCTCGTGCATGCCGGCCAATTATTAGTTCGGCCATTAAGGCTGGATAAGCTAGTGCAAATACCAGAATAAGGTAAACAAACAGAAACGCTGCACCACCATTCGAGGCAGCATTAGTCGGGAACCCCCAAATATTGCCAAGTCCGACAGCAGAACCTGAGGCCGCCATAAGAAATCCAAACCTGGAAGTAAACTCGCCTCGCGAAGTTGCCATTAGTTACTATTCCCTCAAATTTTATTGCTAAACATCAAGGATTTTCGGCCTATGCAAGAGTAACTTAACACTTCGCAGCGGTAAACGGTGATCAATTATTGGTCGAAAGATTCTAGTGTAAAAAGAAAATTTATAGGATCAGACAGAATAAACACTACGTTCGATACAAGTGACACAACGCCCCCAAGATTTACCTCAAGGGTAGGAATGCGTAACCGATTATCGGAAGAAGAAAAAGTAGCGATACCAGAGAAACTTTCCCGGCGGGGAATAATGCTTTCAAGGTTTGCTTTTAAGGTTACTCCAGATTCGGAAGGAACAATATTAAAATTCATACTAATAAATTGACTACCGGTATCTATATTTACAGAGGTTATAAGTAGTCCAGACACAGATTCGAAGACATGAGGGGCTGAGCTAAATCGATCAGTAATTTCAACAGTGATGTATACGAAATCTAATGGATTGTTATAAATTGGTGTAAAATAGGGAGCATAAGGTGCTTTCGCTTCACCTAGTGAGACAGTAGGGAGATCATCAATAGCATCAACTATCTCCATACCTTCTCCCAGTACTTGACCGAATACGGTAAAACCACCATCAGTTACATCAAGAACTAAATTATCAGTCAAGTTAACAAACCATTGGTTAGTAGCGCTGTTAATTACTCCCCCGACCCTTGCCATAGCTACTGTGCCTCGGGTGTTCGATATACCACTGTATTCATTCGCTATTGGAGGATCTGTCGGCACGTCGATGGGGCCTTCAAACAATTTGAATCGAAAAGCGCCACCTTGTACAACGAAATCATCTATAGCTCTATGAATATACGTGCCGTTATAATCATTTCGATTCACGTAATTGAGAAAGTTTTGGACAGTAATTGGAGCCGTGTCATCCAATAAATCGATTGAGAAATCCCCAATACTGGTACTGACGCGGACGATTGTGCCTGCCACAGCTGGAACGGCATAGAAGCTGGTTAGAAAGAAGAAAATCAGATAATAGACGTTTTTATTTAATAAATGTAAGACCGTCGCATACATGAATACTCCAAAATATTAATACTAACGCTGGGACTATTTCAACCGATGGAGCATAGGTTAAGTCTTAACAAGATTCAACTTTTCAACCGAGTAATACAACCAAAGCTATCGGCAAAAATAGCCTAATTTCGAAAATACTAGCTGAAAAAATGTGATCTCGTAGCGTATTTTGATGGTGAGAATCAAATAAGCTATGCTATGGGCCGACTGATAATCTTCCCATTTTTCAAAAATTTGCTTTTTTTAAAAACCATGCAGTCAAATATTTATTCATAGAAACAAAATTACCCAGTGACTCAGTCGACTGATCAACAATCGCGATCATTTGGAATCGGCATAGATTTTGGCACTACCAACAGCGCTGCCGCCCTCTTCGATGGCAAGAAAACCCACCTTCTAAAGCTCGAAAAGAACTCCGTGGTAATGCCATCGGCTACTTATATAAATAACGAATTCAAGATCATTACTGGAGAAAAAGCTATAGAACAGTATATTGAAAGTAATACAGGGCGTACTGTGGAGTTTAGCGCTGAGATCCTCGGGGAAGCTCGCACGACCACTGGTCAAATAGGTGACCATGGCCTTCCTGAAGAAGCGAATACAAGAAAGCTCTATGGTCAGTCATTTATCGACGGTAGTCAGAAAGGTCGATTATTTAGGGGCACTAAACGAGTGTTAGGTAATAATGAAGCGTCTCGCCTTATAGTGTTTAATAGGCCCTTCAGGCTAGTCGCTTTTATTACTCCCCTCTTGTTACGCATTAGAAGAAGTATAGATAAACACTTACGCCTCTTTGAACCCGACGCTGAATTCACTAATCACGCTTGCGTTGGTCACCCAATAAATTTCGAAGGATCAGGCCCTCAACGAAATCAACACGCACTCAACCTCCTGTCTGAAGCCTACACACACGCGGGTTTCTCCAAGCAATGTTATTACCCTGAACCGATAGCCGCTGCTCTCAGTTATCTCTATGAACATCCACTGGCTACCGACCAAACACTACTGGCCGTGGATTTCGGAGGCGGTACTTTAGACCTCTGTATACTTAAAAGAGAGAAAAAGGAATTTTCAATTATTGCAACTCATGGCATAGAGCTAGGTGGAGATTACATCGATCAAATCCTATTCCGGAAGCTGGTCTTTCCTCTGCTCGGTAAAGGCGAGCGCTGGCGTCGCGCCGGCGAAGACAGGGAAATTGAAACCGTTTTCCCGTTCCATGAATATGAAGACTTGTTACTCAATTGGGCTGTAAGTTACATGTTAAACCAAAATAAATATACGTCTCCGATAATGCAGCGCATTAAATACGGTGACGAAGCAGCCCTTAAGTTTCGACGTCTTTACGATCTAATAAAAAACAACTACAGCTATCTTGTATTTCAGAGTATAAAGGAGATGAAAGCTACGCTCTCCGACCTATCAGAAGCCAAACTAGATATACCAGAACTTGATATCGAATTGTTGGTGACTCGTGAAGAGTTTGACCTGATGATCAGCGAGATACTCGAGAAGTTCAAAAGAGCTATTAACGAGCTGTTAGCAAAAGCCCAGTTATTTTCAAGTGACATACAGTTAGTTATCCGGACCGGAGGATCTTCACTTATTCCAGCTGTCAAACAAATACTAGACATTGAATTTTCTGGAAAAGTCATTGAGCATGATCCTTTCACTAGTGTTGCGGCTGGGCTTGCTATCGCTGAATATCAGAAATTAGGCAACCAGCAAATTACCGAGAATCCCTCTGATCTTGCAGAGTAAACTTGCATACTTTTCAATGACTACAAAAAGGAAGTAGGAAATTTGGTGTTTATCTTTGGGCTTTTATATTTTGGATATTCGTTAAATTCCA
>CETZ01122391.1_pt1 | contig 10130 bp, 7 predicted proteins | sample 531441 | NCBI WGS metagenome assembly CETZ01 (sample SAMEA2623098, study PRJEB7988) | marine metagenome | isolation source: saline water (ENVO:00002010), including | reverse complement strand
GGAAGGAAAAAAAGCGGGTAGTTACCTGCTACCCGCTTACGTTTAATCACAAAACTTCAACCTAGGGTTGAACCATTATGCGAGTAGAGGCTTTTAAATGCTCTCCCTGAACAGAGAGGATATAGATCCCCGCAGCCATATCATGGGTGGGAACCTTTACTTCTTGCACACCATTCAGAGAATCATAAGACACCGATTTTACCACCTGTCCGTTGGTATGGATCAAACGGACGGTATAATCATCACCTGCGGCCGTGTAAAGGCTGAGAGTGATATGGTCATGGGCCGGGTTGGGGTAGGCCGATATCAGCCGGTCCGTATGCTCATCTTCCAGGCCAATGGTATTCCAATGGGTAATATCGGCCTTGGGATATACGTACAGTTCCACTCCATTTACATCATTGATACGAATCGGTATGGCGCTAAAGCTGGATTGTGCAAAAAAGGCGAGGTCCCAGTCATTATCGGTATTGGTAGCTATTTGCTGGCCGGCCTGTAAGGAATAGTAGGCCTGTGCCGCATTACCGGACCCCAGGCTGATGGAATCTGCCTGGCCATTTACTTCAAACACCATTTTCCCGGACCCTGATCCACCGTAAGCGGTCAGCTTCAGCTCGTTTACGTTACCAGCCTGGTCTTTCACGTAGTACACCAGCGTATCATAAATAACACCGGCAAAAGCGTCTTTCCAGTCATATCCTATGGTGGAAATATTGGCGCTCATCGGGAACTGTACGGTATCATTTACCGTAGCGGTGGCCCCGGCCTGTACTTCAACCTGGGAAACTTCCACGCCCCGGTTGTGCAGCACACCCGCTACCGGGTAACCTCCAAAGCCCGGGAAATACGTAAGGAATTTGGTAAAAACAATATCCCAGTCCTGGGAAGCCGGTTCCAGGTCTTTGGTTACCTCCTGGTCCATATTGTAATAAAAGAAATTGCGGTTGTTGAAGGCCGAACGATCGAGTGTTTTGGTCACATACTGGCTACCATCCAGGTTACTGTACGAAACGGTATATACGCCACCGGATATCTGGTCAATGGAAATGGCTTTGTGGTTACCTGCCAGGGTTTTGATAATGTAAATACTATCCCCGCTAATCAGGTGGGTGCTGATGTCATAGTTACCCCAGCCAAAGTCTGTAGCATCATTAACATCGCGATTTCTTTCAAAGGCTCCTTCCATCCAGGTTTCGTAGGAGTTGATCAATAAGGGCCACTGCGCCATACCGGTAGTATCAAAAAGCTGGGCCTGGGCCGTCCCCATCAGGGTACAGGCGGCTAAAAGGGTGTATATTTTCTTCATATCAGGATTGTTTTGAGGGTTTAGTATTTTGTCTTGTTTTCACCCGATGACGCGGTGGTCCAGGGGGTGGGTTTGTATGACAGGTAATCGGTAATGGTAGCTTTGATCGCTTTTCTGGCTTTGGCAGAACTGTAAGGATCCTTTTGCTGGTACTCCTCGCCCAGGGCAAAAAGACGTTGCCATAACTTTTGGTCTTCCACCTTCCATTCCAGGTTGATGTAGTCGTTCTCAGCAATGAGCTCGTCCCATACATGGCGTACATCCACCCAATAATCACGGTTGGTTTGCCACCATTGGCGGGCTGCCTCACACTTGGAATCATCTACACGGGTATAGGTGTTCAGTCCTTTTTCCCAAACCAGCGTACTATCCTTGTTTTCACTGCGAATGATCTTGGCATTGTCCAGTTCATGCACATGGCCGTAAGAGGTGATCTTATGTTTATTGGTACGCAACATCACGTTATAGTCAGAGCGTTTGGTGAACTCCCTGCGCGGAAGCGGAGCCAGCACCTGTGACTCCCAGTAGTCCTTGCCGTCTACATGTACCCAGGTAGCATGCCCCTGGTAACGGGGGCTGTCATCCACCTGGTATACTTTCTGGGTCCAGGTACCTGCGGCCTCATCGGCAGAAAGCTCCCGCTTTTTCCATTCCAGGTTCTTGTTATACTCCAGCAGATCGCGATTTTCATAGAGCCAATCCTGGCGCCAGTGTTTGATCACCATGGTATCATAGGCCACCAGCAGATGCTGGAGCACCAGTTTATCGTCTTCCTCCTCATCCACAAAGATCCACTCCAGGCCGTGAGCCGAATACCGATCATGAAACTCGTAGTCCCTGGCATCCGAAAAGGTCTCGGCATACTCAAAGTCCACTTTATAACAACCGCACATTTCCTTTATAGAAGCCTTGTCAGCCTCTGTATTCTGGGCGTGGAGAACACCTGAAAAAGCAATAAGAGAAAAGAGGGTCCTGCTTATTTTCCGCATCTTATTATTATTTAGACTAATTTTAAATAGTTTTGATGCCGCAAAAATCGGGGACCTATTCCATGCAGGGTTAACGCCATCGGGAGTTCCTCCAACGCAAAAGGGAGTAATTGACAGGCACTGAACGAATGACCACCAAACTGACAGAATACCTTTATGAGATCACCACTCCGGGTGATCAAACCATCCGTTTTCCGGCCTTCGGCCAGGAGATCAGGAGTTCATGCCCCGCAACCACCTCCTGCAAGCTGCATTGCTGGGATAGTAAGGACTTGCTTTGCCTGCACATGGACCTGCGGGGTGACTCCCCGGCCTCATTGCGCACCTCCTATACCCGTGAAGCCGTGGTACTGGTATTTATGCTGGATGGAAAGCTTGAAGGTATGGATGCCGGAAATACCTGGAAAGCACAGCTCCGCAACGGAGAACACAACATCTATCGCGCGGATACCCTTGAGCAGGACCTGGAACTCAAAACAGGATCTTCATCCTTTAAGATGCTTTCGGTGCTATTGCCGCTGGATGATTTCCGGGAGCTGCTGCAACCGGGTTATGACAGTCATAACAACCTCATCCAAAAGCTTGAGGATAAACAAAGTGGTTTTCTACTGGATGAAAACCTGCCCATACTGCCTGCACTGTTGCAATTACTGGAAAACCTCAGCCACCCCCCTGCTGATCCCGTCCTGCAGTATCTGTTCTTCCGATCACGCGTGCTGGAAATATTAATGCAGCAGCTGGACCAGGTGGAACGATCCTTTTGCCGCCAGTTCCGGGATGACTGTGAAATGGCCCGCATGAAGCCCTTGCTACAGGCCCGGCAAATACTGGAAGAAGAGCTTATAAACCCTCCACGCATACCGGAGCTCGCAAAGAGGGTAGGAACCAACGAATACGACCTGAAACGCAATTTCAAAAAAACCTGGGGCCATACGGTATTTGGCTACGTTACCGAACTACGCATGCAAAAGGCTCTGAAGCTCCTTAAAGAAGAGGGAAAAACCGTAAGCGAAACGGCCCATGTGGTAGGTTATAAAAATCCGCAACATTTTACGGTAGCCTTTAAGAAGAGGTTTGGCATATTACCCAGCTCTTTGCGCTGATCATGAGAAAGCCCCGGCAGTACCGGGGCTTTACCTTCACCAATTAACCTAACTCGGTTGCTGCAGAAAATAAAAGCCTCTGCTTCACTCTGCTAGGCAAATATACACAAAAATTAAACACATTGGATAATTATCCTTTTTATATTAAACATTAATTCCTTCCTATCACAAAAAAAAATCTGAGATCCCCACTAACTAAAAAAAGTAGATTGAATGCCCATTGATATAAAGTGCGTTCCTGAGATTAACACTTCATAAAAGTGATATAACTTTTTCCGTATTGCCTTTCCATCATTTAATTAAACAATTGTAATTCAATATTTTATTTGTAACATTGAGCATGTTTAACCAAAAAACCAATGTTATGAAAAAAGCATTTTTTGCTTGCCTTTTTGTGGCTCTCTGCTCTTTTACCTCCTGGTCTCAACCCCTTCTTGTTGACAATTCCACTTCCTGTGAATACATAGTGGAACTTATACAACAAGACCCCAATACCTGCCGGGAAGTTTGTACCGTGAAAATTTGCGTGAAGGCCAACAGCAGCGTAAACGTTCCTCCTTGTTGTTCCAGTTGCGTATGGCTGGTAGGCTTGGTTACTCCGGCCAAGAAGCCCTGTACACCCTGTACTTCAAACTACGTGAAGGTGTACAATGCAGCCAACCCTTGCAACAACGTACCAAGCTCCGGCACCTATATGCATTGTGCAGGTTGCGGCCCCTATAACCTGGATTGGAATAATCCCGGGGTGCTTAAGATCTTCTAAACAAAAACCTCGCTTAACAAAGATCCCCGGAAAATTCCGGGGATCTTTTATTTCAGGAAAGGTGCTTTTCCATGCGATAGTTGACCAGGTTTTCCTCCCCTCTTATATTCTCGTTGGCATGCAGTACTTTAAAGCCTTTTTTCTCAAAAAAAGGGCGTGCCGTAATACTTACATCCGAATGCAGTACTTGATGCCCGTTCCTGCTAGCTTCACTTTCCAGCTCCCGCAGTATACCGGAGGCTACTCCCCTTCCGGCATAATCAGCATGGGCGTACATAAAGTCAATATAGCCCTCATCCACGGAACCGAAACCCAACAGTTGAGGGCCGTCCGTGGCCAATAAAAAATACTGTTGATCCAGCTTTCGTATCCATTGCGGAAGGTTACCCTGTGCCGCAGCCAACCACGCAGCTATCTGGTCATCGGTATAATCCTTTTGGCAAAGGGTGCTTACAGTAAGCCTGAAAAGCTCCTGCACCAGATCAATATCCGATGCGGTTGCCCTCCTTATTTTAAAGTTCATAGACATGCCCTAAAAATACTCCATCCCAACATTATCCCACATTCTCTTAATCTGCTTGTAAGATTATTTCGATAGTTCTTGTATTTTTATAGGTGAAACTCTACTTTATTAATGACGCGTACAGGTTTATTGTTAACCATACCTTGCCTGTTTGCCTATATATCCCTTCATGCCCAGATACCGGGTATGAAAGTGTTTGGTGTATCAGACGGGTACCCGGCCAATATCGGCTATATCATCACCCAGGATAGCACGGGTTTTATATGGGTTGGCAGCAACAATGGCGTTATCCGTTATGACGGCCATTCCTTTGAGGTGCTCGATGACCGTGACGGGCTCCCGGACAAGGAGATTATTGAAGCAATACCGGTGAGCCGTGAAACGGTACTTATAAATCCCCTTGTAAACCACATTTGTTATTACCGGAATGGTCGTGTGATCAACGAAAACTCCGATTCATCCCTGGCCCTGATCAACAACAAGACCCGAAACCGGATGGAAAAGGACGAGGCAGACCAATCCTGCTGGATCGGGGACAGCTGGAATACCGGTGGGCTATTCCGTTTCAGGAAGGCTAAGCTACAATGGGTGGACATTCCACTTAATAAGCCTTTTTCCATCCATTCGGCCTGGAAAAACACCCTGGTACTATCGGACGGGGATACTCCCCTTCTCTACCGGGCCGATGAGGGCAGTTTACAGCACTTCCATATTGAGGGTGATCCCTCCTTCTTCAGAGATGGTACCCTGCGTTTTACCCATGACCATAGTTACGTGGTAGCTTACCAGCCCAATACCCGTCTTATGGGAGTATACCGTTTCCGGGATCCTGCCCACCTGGAGTTTATAGCCGCTGTGCCCGCTGGTGAAATGCCCAAACAGATGATACTGGACCACAAAAATCGCCTGTGGTTTACCTACCTCCACGAAGGCCTTCTGTACTGGGGACCCGTTCCCATGATTACCGCCAACACCCGTCCCATCCGCCTTTTGGAAAACACCGTGGTCAACGATGTATTTTCCGACCGGGATGAGAACCTGTGGTTTACCACCCAGCGGAAAGGCCTGTATTTTATCCCGGCTTCGCAGTGGGCCAATCACCTGCGCTGCAAAAAAACCGGGCTCCCGGAATATACTCCCCTAAGCCTTTACAGCAACGGCAATGACCGCCTGTATATGATTTATGAAGGCCAGGGCGCTCCCGGTTACATCTGCCAGGGCTACTTTAAGACTATGGCCGGTACCCCCGGTGAAGAGCTAAAAGGACTTAACGGTTACCAGGATCAGCTGTATACCTTCAGCAACACACAGGTGTATCACCAGGTTTCGGATAAGCTGGCACAACCTTTATTGGATGTCAAAACCTCTGCCTCTGCAGGAGTGATCAAGGATATCTCCATAGATGCAGGTGGGAAACAACTCCTTATAGCATCCAGCATGGGTATGTATTCCATTCCAGTAAAAGGTGGTATACCGGCCGAACATTTTTCCTTGCGTACCACCTGTGTACTGGCGTATAAGGATCAGGTGATCATCGGCACCCCCAACGGTCTTTATCATGGCACTAAGCAAAACTACCTCCTGTCCTGTCACCCCGTTCTGGCGCGCGCCAACATCAGCGATATGGTGAAATTTGATGATCAGAAGGTTTTAATAGCCACCGGATCGGATGGCCTGTTTATGTATGATCCTCACCTGGATTCGGCCTTTGCCCTTAAGCGCCCTAAGCTTTACATGGGTACCATAAACCAGGTCTATACGGAAAGTAAACAACAGGTATGGCTGGCTACGGACCAGGGTGTTTTTAACCTCAGCCTGAAAGGAGAGCGTATAGACCAGGTACGTCAGTATACTTTCAGGAATGGTTTGCCTTCCAATCACGTAACTTCGGTCTGGTGCAATCAGGAACACATTTATGCAACCACCTCTTCGGGCCTTGGCATCATCCCCCGGGAAACCCTCATCAAAACCTCCCATTCCACGGTAGCCGTGCTCAAAGCCGGTTCGGAAAAGCAAAGCTTCTATAACCCGCACCAATTGGATTTTGAAGCTTCAGCTTCCAATATTTACCTCCGCCTGAGCAGCTTCAATTATGAAAACCTCGGAAAGACCAGCTACCGCTATACGCTGGAAGATTATTACGACCGCTGGTACAATTCGCCCAGCCAGTGGATACAGTTTACGGACCTGCCCCCCGGCAAATACCTGTTTAAAGTGCGCCCCATCGGGCCAAACGGAGAAAATGAAGGGGCGCCTGTTTCCATTCCCCTGGTAAAGAGACCTACCTTCTGGCAAACTATCACCTTCCGTTTAATTATGGGACTTGCGGTTACGGGCTTCCTTATCGGTTTGCTCTATCTGGTCATGTTCCGGCAAAAACAAAGGGCCTATCTGCGCCTGCAGCAAAAACGAAAGCTGGCAGAACTGGAACTGGAGGCCATCAAAGCCCAGATCAACCCTCACTTTATATTCAACTGCCTCAATTCCATACAGTACCTCACTTACCAGGGCAATATTGAAGACGCACAGCAGTATCTGGATTGCTTTTCATTACTGATCCGCCAAACCATGCGCCTTTCCCAGCAAATATTCACCACCCTGGAAGATGAGATCCGTTATCTCACCAATTACCTGAAGCTGGAACAGATGCGGTTCAAAGAAAAACTGGAGTACACCCTTCACATCCAGGAAAACATCAACCCCCTGCGCATTATCCCCGCCATGTTGTTGCAGCCTTATCTTGAAAATGCCATTAAGCATGGTATTGCCCCTCTTTCCAAATCTGGAAGACTCACACTCTCCCTCCGGGAAAGAGAAGATGAATGGCTGGAAGTTACTATACATGACAACGGGCCCGGCTTTCAACCCCAAACCGAAAAAAAGGCGAACAGCCTCGGTATGCGCTTATCCGGAAGCCGGATACATACCTATAATGAACTCTTCAACCTCGATATCCGCATGGATATCCAGTCACCACCCCGATTGGCCGGTTACCCGGCTCTAGGAACGTTGATACAAATCTTAATACCAAGCATTTCACATGAAAAGATCAAGGTTTAAAGTAGCTATTGTAGATGATGAAAAAGATGCCCGGGGCATGGTACAGCTCATGTTGAAGGAATACTTCCCGGAGCTGGATGTTGTGTGTGATACCGGTAACTTCCGCGAGGCCCTGCTGGAAATAAGCCGCCACAAACCTCACCTGCTCTTCCTGGACGTGGAAATGCCGGGAGGCAACGGTTTTGAGCTCCTGGAAAAATTACCCTTTAAGCCCACTACCGTATTCATTACCGCCCATGATGGGTACGCCATCCGCGCCATCCGGGCCTCAGCAGAAGATTACATCCTCAAACCCCTTAACCGTAATGAATTCCGGGAGGTGGTAGAACGCCTGCTTTGCGGTTTGGCCATGAATGAAGAGGCGGAACATTCCACCAGCGGAGTACGGAAAATAGCCCTGCCCAGCCTCAGCGGACTTAGTTTTGTGGGAGTGGATGATATCCTGTATGCCGAGGCAGACAGCAATTACACCGTATTGCATTGGGAGGACAAAAAAGAAGTGGTTTGCCGCACGCTCGGCCAGTTTGAGGAAGATCTCAATTCTTTCGGTTTTCTCCGCGTCCACCATAAATACCTGATCAACCTCAACCATGTAAAAACCTATCATAAAGGCAAGGGCGGTGGATCAGTAGTATTGAGCAACCAGTGCAGCATTCCTGTTTCAGTCCGTAAAAAACCGGAGCTGTTCCGGGCTTTTGCATTGCAGGGATAAGCATTTTTACACTTATCTTGATTTCCGCTACACCTGCTCAATAGTGCTTTCATAAAACCGCCCAACTCCTTAATATTGAGTGAAACGAATTCCACCGGTGGAATTAAACCTACTCAACAAGGCTGGTCATGAAACACTATCTCAATTGATTTTTTACAGGCACTCCTACCGCTGAAACGCGGATCCTGGCCATATTCCAGTAAGGTATAAATGATGCCCTTACCGGTTATGGTCTGCTCTACTCTCATTTTTAACAACTAAAATTTCAAATGTTATGAAATGTTCTACTCTTGGAGAAGGAGGCTGTTGGTACAACCGCATCCTTGTTCTTCTCATGGCTGTGTGTATGATCCCAGCCCTCAACTCTTCTCTCAACGCTCAAACCTGTCCTAACCCGCCATCCGTACTGGTAAACGGTAATTTTGAGCAACCTTCAACTGCCATTGGCAACAGTGAACCCGGCAACATCAACAACAACATGCCGGGCTGGAGGGTATCCCATGGTCACCCCTCTACCTCCTCTCTTCCACCCCGTTCGGTTTGGATGTGGTCCTATAAGAGCACATCAGGAACTCAAAAAGGTGAAGGTATATACAACTGCTACAACTTCCAGGCCGGCCAATCCTACCTGGTATGCTTTGACCTTAAAACCAACGGAAAAGCCGATGGAGCCACGGTACAGGTAAGAGCCTCCAATAGTGTGACCACCGGAGCCGGCTCTACCACCTTTCCCTCCTTTGCCAGTGATCCCATGTGGTCAGACCTTACCGCCAATTACAGCTACAACAGCTGGACCACGGTAAGCTTTGTATATACACCTTCCAACAACTATTCTCAGTTGTGGATCTATCCTTTCTGGAGTGGTATAACCCAAACCGGTACCCCGGCACCCCAGGGTAATCCCGCGCAGGCCGAAATGCAGATCGACAATATCACCGTCACCCCACTTGCCAATCCCGATGAGTGCGTATGTGATATTACCGCTGGATTCACCTATAGCATTGAAGATTCCTGTGAAGTAAAGTTCAGTGAAGCCGCTTCCGGCAACTGCTGTACCCAGGTAGTAGGATACCAGTGGGATTTTGGTGATGGTACCACCAGCACAGATCCTAATCCCTCCCATACCTATACCGCATCCGGAACCTATACCGTATGCCTTACTACCGTAGGACTTACCGTAAATGGTGAGTGCTGCACCGATGAAGTTTGTTACACCGTAACACCCAATTGTACGCCTTGTGTATGTGATGTTACGGCTGATTTCACCTACGGATTTGACCCCATTGAATGTACAGTGAGTTTTACTGACAAATCATTTGGGAACGAGTGTACCAATATTACCTCCTGGTTCTGGGATTTTGGTGATGGTACCACTTCTACCTCACAAAACCCTCTGCATATGTATGCCTCCAACGGAAACTATACCGTATGCCTTACCGTTACCGGTACCCATGCAGATGGCACTACCTGTACCGATAAGATTTGTGTGGATATTCCAATAGACTGTATCAAGGATTGTGAGTGCGACCTGGATTTTGGGTTTGACTACAGCATTGACAAGTGTCATGCTAACTTCTTTGGCGTAGCCAACGGTAAATGCCAGGTGGTTAAATGGACCTGGGATTTTGGTGACGGTACCTCCGGTAACGGACAAAACACCTCCCATACCTATAC
>CETZ01125644.1_pt1 | contig 10152 bp, 10 predicted proteins | sample 531441 | NCBI WGS metagenome assembly CETZ01 (sample SAMEA2623098, study PRJEB7988) | marine metagenome | isolation source: saline water (ENVO:00002010), including | reverse complement strand
TCGCCACCACTGCAGAAGGAGTATACCCCATCCTTGCTGGAAGGACCTTCAGCAGAAAGTAACACCACGCCAATGGAGGTATCCTCACGGGCGTCCAGCAAAGCTTCATAGAGCTCCGCTACGGTTTTGGGGCGAAAGGCGTTGCGCACGTTGGGGCGGTTAAAAGCCACCCGGGCCACACCCTCACACTTTTTATAGGTAATGTCTTCGTATTCCTTTACGGTTTTCCAGTTGATGCTCATGGTTTATAATGTTCCTGTCTTGCGAATGTATAGTTTAGTTTTAATGAGGAAACCCGGTGGAAGGTCAGTCAAAAGTCTTGATTTTGGCAAAGCCAAACTTATATAAGGATGGCGCATAAAGAATTATATATTGGTTTGAACCTATACGTAAATACCGGTCGGTATCCAAAAAACGAGTTTTCTTAATACTTGAAGTTGTTATTCTATTCAGTTCATGGTAAGTGACCCCTTCTTCAGGGTTCAGGTTAGCCTGAACCAAGGCAATGTCCATTTTAAAAGTTCCAAAGTTGTGTTTTATGGAGAGGCTATTGCCTAATTGCTCTAAATTTTCTCCGTGCGTATTATAGAATATCTGAACTTCGTCATCTTTCTTTTCTGCCATATAAGAGTAGTAATTAATATTGGAATAGGCTCTGGCAGCTACATCAGCACTTTTAGGTATAATATAGGCTGACTTGAGATCACCAGATTGATTTAGGGTGATAGCCATAATATTTTGAGCTTCAAACGTTGTGTTGGGGTCAGCTTCATATCCATGTTGGTAATATTGTTCCGCTAAAAGGGTCATACTGCCATCCTTCCATTCAAAGAAATTTTCAAAACTGATCCTTTGTAAGCCACGAATGTTTGCCAGGCTGGCAAATAAATTATTCCGATTCGCCTGGAGGCCTTGTCCAAATTCCTCCAAGTCAATCTGGTTTTCAGAAATTAGTTTATCATTTGTCTGGTCAAAAAATAAGGAGAGACACCTACTGGCTTTTGAATCGTCTTCTATGAAAGCAAAGAATAGAAGCTTACCTTGCATGTTCGCCTGAATCATCCCATTATGTATAGGAGCCGGATATTGACTAAAGTCATGTATAACTTTGGATCCTTTTTGGTCAATTTTATAAATAAGGTAGTTGGTATTTGTAAAGTCCCTCTCATTTATCTTACCATTATCAGCAAGTGCCAAAAGATATACAGCCCCATTATTTGATAGGGTTATTCCCATTGGCTTGATACCTTTCTTATCCGAAGAAAGACTTAAAGGAGCATCCCATATACTTTCAAAATTACCATTGAGAATATATATATGAGGAATTACATCAGAGGAGCTGGATTCTTTATCCGCATAAATGAGGACTTTAGAGGAATCACGCGAAAAGTAGGGCGTAAACACGTCATTAGCCTGATACTTTTGGTTTGAAGTTGCTATTACTTTAGAAAGTGAGGTAAAACCCTTCACACCCAGCTTTCTGTGTAAAAGATATTTTACATCCCTTTTTGGGTCGTGAGATTCAAACAAGGTATGAATACCGTTTTTAGTGCGGATCACTTTTCTAAACCAGGTCTCATTCCCTTCAAACTCAAATTCATTTAATTCAATATCACTTTGAAGATCCAAAGTTTCGATGTCATATTTACGAATGTGGAACTCTCCGGTAGATTTAAACGGCTCAGGACCAATATAATCTGCTCCAAAGGTATAGAAGGAGCCGTTTTCGGCAGTCATAAATCCCCCAAAAGAGGCCTTCTTCGCAGATACAGCTTCCCCTTGGTATACATGAGTATTGGAAAGTTGAGCGCTTAATGAACTAACTAGTAAGGTTAAGAATATTAAGAGTCTGGGCATGTTGAAAAAATATTTAGGCATTAAGCTATAAAGGAATATTCCCGTGCTTCTTCTTGGGTAGTTTATCGGCTTTGTTCTCCAGCATCTTAAAGGCGCGCATCAGCTTTTCGCGGGTCTGGTCCGGGCGGATCACCTCATCGATGTAACCACGTGCTGCCGCCCGGTAGGGGTTGGCAAAGATGTGTGCGTACTCCTGTTCTTTTTCCTTCAGTTTGGCTTCGTGATCATCTGCCTCCCTGATCTCTTTCTTGAAGATGATCTCCGCAGCACCTTTGGCACCCATCACGGCAATTTCGGCTGAAGGCCAGGCGTAGTTCATATCCGCCCCAATGTGTTTGGAGTTCATTACATCATAAGCACCACCGTAGGCTTTTCGGGTGATCACGGTAATACGGGGCACGGTAGCTTCACTAAAGGCGTAAAGTAATTTGGCTCCGTTGGTAATAATGGCATTCCATTCCTGGTCGGTGCCGGGCAGGAAGCCGGGTACGTCTTCAAATACCAACAAGGGAATATTAAAGCAGTCGCAGAAGCGCACAAAGCGGGCTCCTTTGGTGGAAGAGTCGATGTCCAAAACCCCGGCCAGGAAGGCGGGCTGGTTGGCTACAATACCGATGGAACGGCCACCAATACGCGCAAAACCCACCACAATATTTTCGGCAAAGTCCTTATGCACTTCGTAAAAGCTGTTCTCGTCCACGGTACCATCTATCACCTCGCGAATGTCATAGGGCTGGTTGGGGTTATCAGGGATGATGCTGTTGAGGGCCGGGCGGCTTTCCTCCGCTCCTTTATAATCCAGTTGTGGGGGCTCTTCCTCGCAGTTCTGAGGGACGTAGCTCAGCACTTTCTTAATACCTTCGATGCAGGCAATCTCGTTTTCGTAGGTAAAATGGGTAACGCCTGATTTGGTGGCATGGGTAGATGCTCCTCCCAGTTCTTCAGAGCTTACCTCCTCATGGGTTACGGTCTTCACCACATTGGGGCCGGTTACAAACATATACGAGGTTTTTTCCACCATCATGATAAAGTCGGTAAGAGCAGGAGAGTATACGGCTCCCCCGGCACAGGGGCCCATGATGGCCGATAGCTGGGGAATAACCCCACTGGCCAGGGTGTTGCGGTAAAAAATGTCGGCATAACCACCGAGGGAAACCACCCCTTCCTGAATACGTGCGCCTCCGGAATCGTTCAATCCTATCACCGGGGCTCCGTTCTTCATAGCCAGATCCATGATCTTACAGATCTTTTCGGCATGAGCCTCTGCCAGGGAGCCACCAAGCACGGTAAAATCCTGGGCAAAAACGTAGGTGAGGCGTCCGTTTACGGTTCCGTATCCGGTTACTACCCCGTCACCTAATATCTTTTGCTTATCCAGTCCAAAGTCGGTACTGCGGTGGGTTACCAGCATTCCTATTTCCTCAAAGCTGCCTTCATCCATCAGGAAGTGGATGCGCTCACGGGCGGTGAGCTTGCCTTTATTGTGTTGCGCTTCAATACGTTTTTCGCCACCACCCAATTGGGCCTGGGCCATTTTTTCTTCGAGTTTTTGGATTTTTTCCTGCATGCTATGGGGTTATCTGTAGGGGTGTTTATTTCAGGCCGCCAAGTTAGGACATTATGATTTTCTCTCAGCTATCCTCATCGTCCAATGCTGCTTCCAACTCATCGGTCATTTCCAGGTTGTGGAATACGTTCTGTACATCATCGTCTTCCTCAAAGCGATCAATGGCCTTCAATATTTTTAAAGCTTCGGGAACGTCAAGTTTTACGGTGGAGCTGGGGATGCGTTCCAGTTCGGAGCTTTGTGCTTCCAGCTCCAGTTGTTCCAGCTGCTGCTGAAAGGGCCCAAAATCTTCAAAGGCCGTGGTGATGATCCACAGCTCATCGGTTTTTTCCACTTCCTCAGCTCCGCCCTCGATAAGCTGAAGCTCCAGTTCTTCGCGATTGCGTTCACCGAGGTTTTCACGGTTCAGGGCAAAGATGCCTTTATGGTCAAAGATAAATTCCAGGGAGCCGTTGGTGCCCAGGCTTCCCCCGGCTTTGTTGAAAATGGAACGCACATTGGCCACTGTTCGTTGGATGTTATCGGTAGAAGCTTCTATGAAAACGGCTACTCCATTGGGCAGATAGCCTTCGTAGTTTACGTTCTCATAGTTTTCAGAGTCCGCTCCGGAAGCCTTTTTAATGGCCCGCTCAATGGTATCTTTAGGTATGTTGGCACCTTTGGCGTTCTGCACCGCCAGCCTTAGCCTGGGGTTGGTATCCGGGCTGGGGTCATGGCCCTCCTTTACAGCAATGTGTATTTCCTTGAGGATGCGGGTAAATATCTTTGCGCGTTTTTTGTCCTGCGCACCTTTGCGATGCTTGATGTTTGCCCATTTACTGTGTCCGGCCATAGATCTTCATTTCAGATAAACTGCAAAATAAGGATTTACGAGAGGCTGTGAAAATGGAGCGTAAGGGCATAAAAAAACCGCCAGGTGTACACGTGGCGGTTCAAGGGGTTGTCCAACCCGGGTTATTCAGGCTGTTGCCTTTTTCCGTGTTTCTCGCGCATGCGATCTTTCATTTTATCCTTGTGCTCAGCATACATTTTATACTGATCCTCGGTGAGGATGCCTTTCATATCTGCTTCGTGCTGGTCCGCAGCACTTTTCATTTCGTTACGGCTTTCCTTGCGCACTTTGGCAAACTTCAGGTTGCTCTCGTATACCTTAGCCTTCTGGTCATCATTCAGCCCCAGGTTTGCCACCATTTTTTCGGTCATTTTGGTGGCCATTTTTTCGGGGTTAACATCACGCCCATGGTGTTTTTCCTGGGCCAGGGCGCCACTGCCGATAGCTGCTACCAACAGGAGGCTCAACAAAAATTTCATTTTCATTTTTCTTGATTTATTTGGTTCTATGACCAAACCTCCTGCCAAAGGTTTAATTCTGACGCTTCAGGGTAAGGGTGGTTAATACATCAATTTGGCCAAAACCCTGGATGTTGTTCGGGATCACACTTTCAAAAACCTGCAGGTTTTCTTCGTTTTTCTTTACCTCCAAAATCAGTGTCTCACCTTCGGATTCCAGGTAAATGGTGGAGTTATCTGCAGATACGGTCCAGGTGCCGGCAGTTTGCTGGCTAATCGGAACGGGTAAAACACCAAAGGGAGTGGGGACATTCGCAGTAAAGGATATATCCATGTTTACCTGGTTGGGATCTTTATTAATATTGAATTCACCACTCACATCCTGGCCATCGTCATCCACATTAATAGGTTCTCCTCCGGTTGGATTAGGGATCACGGTTTTATAGTGAATGGCCGTAAGGTCCCAGTCGCCCACCAGACGTTCTTCATAGGTTGTCTGATTCGTATTTTGAGAGCCACTTTTATCTTTCTTACATGCAGCTAAAGCCAATACAGCAACGGCCACTATCCAAAATTTTTTCATAGTATAAATTGTTCCAAGTTGTTGATGCTAAGATACATCTCTTAATGAAAATACTACGTCAGGAATAGCACCGGGGTTGGTTATCAGGTAAAATATTTTTTGGGCTACTGCTTCAGGGCTGGCTAGTTCTCCTTTGTCCTTGTAATCTATAAAGCGTTGCTTATCCGGAAAATCCTGTTCCTGTACCCTGCGTATTTCACCTTGCATCTCGGTATCCACAATCCCAGGGGCTATAGCACAGCACTTTACATCCGGGTGATCGGTTTGCAGGACTTGCGTAAAGAGGTTGATGGCCGCCTTGGAAGCACAGTATGAGCTCCAGCTGGGAACGGGGTAAGCTCCGGCTCCGGAGGAAATATTGATCACCATGCGCTCCTGCCCGGTTTCCTGGGTTTGGTCCACAAACATTTTGCTAAGCACTGAGGGCGCCAGCAGGTTAATGTCATAGGCCCGTTTAAAGCTGTCCGGGTTTATTTTGCCTGTAGGTTTTACCTCTCCCAACCAGCCTGCATTGTTGACCAGCACCAATTTGCTGGCCTCCCGGTTGCGGTTGAAATTCATCTTCAGGTAGCTGTCCATATCCGCCAGGTCGTAGCTGAGATGGTGATAGTTAGGGTGTTCAATAATATGCCTGCGGCTGATGCCGGTAACCTTATGGCCTTCTTCAAGTGCCTTCAGCGCCAGAGCCTTGCCGATGCCGGAACTACTGCCGGTAATAAAAAACTGGATCATAGTATAGGTGCTTAAAAAAGCCTTCCGGTAGGGAAGGCTTGATATAAATTAAAGTGAGTTGAGAGCCTGGTCCAGATCAGCCTTAAGGTCATCAATATCTTCAATGCCTACGCTCAGGCGGATCAGTGAATCCACCACACCCGTTTTTTCGCGTTCTTCTTTGGGAATGGAGGCGTGTGTCATGCTGGCGGGATGCCCGGCCAGTGATTCCACACCACCCAGCGATTCGGCCAGGGTGAATACTCTCAGAGCTGAAACCACCTTTACGGTATCTTCCAGGGTTCCGCTTTTTACGGTAAAGGAAATCATTCCGCCAAAATCCTTCATTTGCTCTTTGGCTACCTGGTGGTTGGGGTGATCTTCAAAACCGGGCCAGTACACCTTATCCACTTTGGCGTGACCTTTCAGGAAGTGGGCAATGGCCTTTCCGTTTTCACAATGGCGTTGCATGCGTACATGAAGGGTCTTGATACCACGTAGTACCAGGAAGGAATCCATAGGACCGCATACGGCACCGCTGGAATTCTGGATGTAGTACAGTTTATCCGCCAGTTCCTTATCCTTTACGGCCAGCAGCCCTAAAACCACGTCAGAGTGCCCCCCCAGGTACTTGGTAGCGGAGTGCATCACAATATCCGCTCCCAGGTCCAGCGGGCGCTGCAGGTAGGGTGTGGCAAAAGTATTGTCCACTACCAACAGGGCACCGTGCTTTTTAGCAATAGTGCTGATGCCTTTAATGTCATTGATATTCATCATGGGGTTGGTAGGCGTTTCCACCCAGATGAGGCGTGTATTTTCATTTACCACTGCACTGATGGAGTCGGCCTTTTCCATAGCCATGAAATGGAACTTGATACCCAATGGTTCAAAGATGGTGCGGAACAGGCGATAGGTGCCCCCGTACAAGTCGTTGGTGGAAACCACTTCATCACCCGGCTTCAGCATTTTGATCACCGCATCAATGGCCGCCAAGCCGCTGCCAAAGGCCATTCCGTAATTTCCGCCTTCAATAGCAGCAATACTGTTTTCCAGGGCATGGCGGGTAGGGTTGCCGGAACGGGAATACTCGTACCCTTTATGTCCTCCCGGTTCGGACTGGGCGTAGGTGGAAGTTTGATAGATGGGAGGCATTACAGAACCGTAGGCTGCATCGGGCTGCTGGCCCCCGTGTATGGTAAGTGTATTGAATTTCAAATCTTTTGAGTGCTCAGACATACATTTTATGTTTTAAGGAGCCCCAAAGTTATAAATAGTATGGCTGTGGCAAAGTATATCGGTCAGGTACATCGCTCTATAATATTAGGTTAGATTTGCGGCCTCAAAGTATACGCCTTGTCACAACGGGAAAAATTAATGGCTCACCTGGCCCTGCTGGCCGTGGCGATTATCTACGGGCTAAACTACTCCATTGCCAAGGATGTGATGCCAGGCCATATTACTCCGCTTACTTTTATACTGGTACGGGCCATTGGAGCCACTAGCTTGTTTTGGCTTACCGCACGCCTTTTTAGTTGGGAAAGGATAAAGCGTAAAGACCTGCCCCGCCTGGCCCTGTGTGGTATGTTCGGGGTAGCCTGCAACCAGATGCTCTTTTTTGAAGGACTCAACCTCACCACACCCATCAACGCGGCTGTAATGATGACGGTAAACCCTATTTTGGTGCTGGTGCTGTCCGCCATAATATTAAAGGAGTCCCTGCGGCCGGGGCGGATATTCGGGATTGTGCTGGGTATTATGGGAGCCTTGTTCCTGATTACCCGGGGCGGACAGGTTACAGATATCCTGGATTCCGATAAATCATGGGGCAATGTGCTGGTATTGCTCAATGCCTTGTCGTATGGCGTTTACCTGGTGCTGGTAAAGCCCCTTATGAAAAAGTACAAGGCTATAACCGTGATCCGCTGGGTATTCTTATTTGGTCTGTTTATGGTATTGCCTTTCGGGGGTCCGCACTTTGGTGATATTGAATGGGGCGCCATGCCCGTGGATATCTGGTGGAAAGTAGGCTTTGTAGTGATCTGCACCACCTACCTGGCCTATCTGCTGAATGTTTTTGCGTTGAAAACAGTGAGTTCTACCACCGTAAGTTTTTATATTTACCTCCAACCTCTCTTTGCTGCCCTTACGGCTATCGTTATGGGTAAGGACGAAATAACGCTGATCCTGTGCCTTGCAGCACTGCTCCTTTTTACTGGAGTTTACTTTGTTTCGTTCTACAAGCGCTGAATTTATACTTTTGCCAGCTTATGAGTCCGATCTATTCCATGACAGGCTTTGGTAAGGCGGTAGTGCAACTACCCGCCAAGAAAATTACCATGGAGGTAAAGAGCCTGAACAGTAAACAAACCGATATCAACATGCGGATGCCTACCCTTTTCCGCGAAAAGGAAGGCGACCTGCGGCAGATGGTGGCGGAAGCCCTGCAAAGGGGTAAGATAGATGTGAACTTCTACTGTGAGATCACCGGGGTGGAGGAGGCACCCAGCATCAACCGGGAGCTGGTAGCAGAATACATCCGCCAGCTTAGAGATATTGCCGGTGAAGCAGGTGTTCAGGGAGATATCCTTAACGCAGTGATGAACCTGCCCGATGTAATGCAGGCTGCAGATGATTCACTCAGTGATTCGGACTGGCAGGCCTTGCAGGATGTGGCTAAGGATGCCCTGATCCAATTGGTGGAATTCCGCAATATTGAAGGTGAAAAGCTGGAAGAGGATTTACGGGAACGCCTGAGGGCTATTGAAACTCGCATGAACAACATGCAGGATCACGATAAGGAGCGTATGGATCGCATTCGGGAAAAGATGCAGCGCAGCCTGGCCGAATTAAAGGAAAGCCCGGATGAGAACCGATTTGAACAGGAATTGATCTACTACCTGGAAAAACTGGACATCACCGAAGAACGCGTACGTCTGAAGAGCCACCTCGACTACTTCCACGCTTTGTTGGATGAAGGTGGTCCCATTGGTAAAAAGTTGGGTTTCATCGGCCAGGAAATGGGTCGTGAAATCAATACCATGGGCTCCAAGGCCAATCATGCGGCCATGCAAAAGCTGGTGGTAGAGATGAAGGACGAACTGGAAAAAATAAAAGAACAGGTTTTAAATATTCTCTGAGGCATAGCCCTTCTTAAAATCATTCACTCTTATGGTCCAGCCCGGTAAAGTCATTATATTCTCAGCTCCCAGTGGATCGGGAAAAACCACGCTGGTGAGGCATCTCCTTACCTGCAAGCTGGGCCTGGAGTTCAGTATTTCGGCAACCAGCCGCGCCCCGCGCGGGGGGGAAGTGGATGGTAAGGATTATTACTTCCTGAACGATGAGGATTTCCGCCAAAGTGTGTTGAACGGAGAGTTTATTGAATGGGAAGAGGTGTATTCCGGGAGCATGTACGGAACACTCCGCTCGGAAGTAGAAAGGATATGGTCACACGGTAAAACGGTGATCTTTGATATGGATGTAGTGGGGGGGCTTAACCTGAAGAGCCTCTATAAAGACAATGCCCTGGCCATTTTTGTGATGCCACCCAGCATGGAAGAACTGGAAAGGCGCCTTCGCGGACGCCAGACGGATGATGAGGACAAGATCCGCCAGCGTTTGGCCAAAGCCCGCAAGGAGATCGGCCGTTCGGACCGTTTTGATCATATACTCCTGAACAACGACCTGGAAACGGCTAAGAAGGAAGCCGAAAAACTGGTGCAATCATTCCTGGAAAAATGAAAAAAACGGGACTTTACTTCGGAACGTTCAATCCCATTCACATCGGTCATTGTGTAATTGCCCAGCACATGCTGGAGTACACGGACCTGGAAGAGGTGTGGTTTGTGGTAACCCCCCACAATCCTCATAAAAAGAAGAATACCCTGCTGGATGACCGGCAACGCCTCTATATGGTGCAACTGGCCATTGACGAGTACTATAAGCTACGTGTAAGCGATATGGAGTTCGGCTTGCCACAACCTTCGTATACGGCTACTACCCTGGCGCATGCCTCGGAAAAGTGGCCGGATCGCGATTTTGCCCTTATCATGGGTGCCGATAACCTGGAGAATTTCCATAAGTGGCGCAATTACGAATGGATACTGGAACACCATTCCATTTACGTATACCCCCGCATTGAATC
>CETZ01060952.1_pt1 | contig 10214 bp, 13 predicted proteins | sample 531441 | NCBI WGS metagenome assembly CETZ01 (sample SAMEA2623098, study PRJEB7988) | marine metagenome | isolation source: saline water (ENVO:00002010), including | reverse complement strand
GATGACGACCCGGTTATCAATTTGCATTCCGGGGTAATTCAGAATGCCGGGGTGTTACAGGACCGTCGGGAGGCCGCTCAGGCGCGGCAACAACCGGATCAGGAAGCGGAGTTTATAAGTTATAAATGAGCATTCCGGGATGATTTTTTAACGACGTATTACCCACGCAGGTAGAAAATCACAATATAAACTGGCTCAGATCCTGATCTTTGGCCAGCGCCCCTAATTTATCTTCAACGTAGGCCGCATCAATCACCACCGCTTCGGTCATGTCCGTGGCATTGAACGACACAGATTCCAGCAGCCGTTCCATCATGGTATGCAGACGACGGGCCCCGATATTCTCGGTGCTTTCATTGACGTCATAGGCGATGGCGGCCAGACGGGCGATACCGTCTTCGGTAAAGCTGATATCGACACCTTCGGTTTTCAGCAGGGCCTGATACTGTACCGTCAATGAGGCATTCGGTTCGGTCAGAATGCGCTCAAAGTCTTTCGGGGTCAGGGCCTGCAGTTCAACGCGGATGGGCATCCGGCCCTGCAGTTCGGGAATCAGATCCGACGGCTTCGCCAGGTGAAACGCGCCGGAAGCCACAAACAGAATATGGTCAGTTTTGACCATGCCGTGCTTGGTACTGACGGTGCAGCCTTCAATTAACGGCAGCAGATCACGCTGCACCCCTTCACGGGAAACATCGCCGCCGGAACCGCTTTCCTGACGCTTGGCGACCTTATCGATCTCATCAATAAAGACGATGCCGTTCTGTTCCACCAGCTCCAGTGCACGCTGTTTCAGTTCTTCCATGTTGAGCATGGAGGCGGCTTCTTCGTCGCGCAGCTGTTTCAGCGCATCTTTGATTTTAATTTTGCGCTTGGACTTTTTGTCCTGCCCGAAATTAGAAAACATGCTCTGCAGCTGGCTGGTCATTTCTTCCATGCCGGGCGGTGCCATGATTTCCACGCCCATCGGCGTCTGGGCCAGATCGATTTCGATCTCTTTGTCGTCCAGCTGCCCTTCCCGCAATTTGCGGCGGAAGGCCTGACGCGCAGCGCTTTCTTTATCGGAGCCCACGTCTTCAGTGGTGTCCCATTCCGATTTACGCGGCGGTGGCAGTAACACATCCAGTACCCGCTCTTCAGCGCGCTCTTCGGCACGGTTACCCAGCTTTTCCATTTCCTGCTCACGCAGCAGTTTGATACCGGTTTCCACCAGATCACGGATGATGGATTCCACATCCTTACCGACGTAACCCACCTCAGTGAACTTGGTAGCTTCAACCTTAATAAAAGGCGCGTTAGCCAGTTTGGCCAGACGCCGGGCAATTTCGGTTTTACCGACACCGGTAGGGCCGATCATGAGAATGTTTTTCGGCGTCACTTCTTCACGCAGCTCCGGGTCAAGCTGCATGCGGCGCCAGCGGTTGCGCAGAGCAATGGCTACGGCACGCTTGGCATCCTGCTGACCAATGATGTGACGGTCCAGCTCATGGACAATTTCACGTGGAGTCATCTGGCTCATGCAGGCTCTCCTGAGGCTGACAGTGTTTCAATGGTGAGGTTGTTGTTGGTGAAGACACAGATATCACCCGCAATGTTCAGGCTTTTCTCAACGATATCGCGGGCACTGAGTTCGGTGTTTTCCAGCAGGGCACGGGCCGCTGCCAGGGCGTAATTACCGCCTGAGCCGACACCGATCAGGTCGTTTTCGGGCTGCAGTACATCGCCGTTACCTGTGATGATGAGCGAGGCCGTGTGATCGGCCACGGCGAGAATCGCTTCGAGCTTGCGCAGGGCGCGGTCAGAGCGCCACTCTTTCGCCAGTTCAACCGCGGCACGGGTCAGCTGACCGTTGTGCTGCTGCAACTGGGCTTCAAATTTCTCAAACAGTGTGAAGGCGTCCGCGGTGCCTCCGGCGAATCCGGCCAGCACTTTGCCATCGTACAGACGGCGGACTTTACGGGCGTTGCCTTTCATAACGGTGTTGCCCAGAGAGACCTGACCATCGCCACCGATAACCACCTGATCACCGCGACGGACCGATACAATCGTAGTCATTAACAGAATCCTGTTGTTGTACAGAACCTCTGATATGGGGTTGATCCGCTCAGCTTCAAGTCTCTTTACACCCTCAACACAGACTTGCCAGCCTGCCCGGCGGCGGAGATACTCGCAGGCAATTTGACAGAGCAGCCGGATAACAGCGGCCGCACCGAGACAGGAACCCGAGCATGATCAGCAAAAACAAAGTGGTACAGCTGCACTACACCCTCACCGACGACAGCGGCAACCAGATTGAAACCACCGCCGGTGGCGATCCGGTCGCTTACCTGCACGGTCACAACAACATGATTCCCGGTTTTGAAAAAGCCATTGAAGGTCATAACGCCGGAGATTCGGTTGAATTCACCCTGACACCGGAAGAAGGCTACGGCCACCGCACCGAAGGCGCCGTTCAGCGCGTCCCCGTCAAACACCTGCAGGGGCACCCGGCCGGTAAGAAAGGCGTGTGGAAAAAAGGCATGGTGGCCTGGGTAAATACCGAACAGGGCGAACGTCAGGTGACCATCGTAAAAGCCGGCCGCTTCATGGTGGATGCCGACACCAACCACCCGCTTGCCGGAAAAAGTATTACCTTTAAAGTCGACATCACCGATGTACGTGATGCCACCAACGACGAAATCAGCCACGGACATGCCCACGGCCCCGGCGGTCATCACCACGACTGATCGCCGCTGTGAGCCGGTTGACAGAACCGGACGAGTGCACGGTGGCATTTTCACAGGGCTTACATTATTCTCAGACAGTACTCACCGGACTGACACAATAAGGAGAACCGGATGAAGACCAGAATGCTGTTTACTGCGGCGCTTGCCACCCTGCTGGCCGCCTGCTCCTCGAACAATACAAAAGACGAAGTGGCCGAGTGTATCTTCGCCGATGGCAGTAACCAGCCGGCTCCGGCCTGGGTGTGTGGCGCGCCGGTGGATGATGTGGATCTGGCTGCGGTGGGTTACGCCGACAAGTCTGCTGCGGGTGCCAACTTCATGAAGCAGATGGCTGCCACCGCCGCCCGTGTGGAACTGGCGCAGGTGATGCAGGTCGAAGTACAGAACATGATCAAGCAGTACGCCGAAACCACCGGCACTGCGGATTCTGAAACTGTGGATCAGGTGAACTCCTCCACCACCAAACAGATCACTAACCAGTCTCTGGTCGGCTCACGCATCTACCGCCAGATGCAGACCCCGAGCGGTGGCATGGTGGTACTGGTTGGTCTGGATGCCGACACCGTCAATCAGCTGGCCGAGCAGGCGCTGAAAACATCCATGAACAATGAACGTGCCCTGTGGCAGAAATTCCAGGCAGAGAAGTCCTTTGATGAACTGGCTGACGAAATTGCCAAACAACGCTGAGTCATTCACGGCGTTAACCAAGGGGAAGCTCATGCTTCCCCTTCTTGTTTGCACCCTGCTGAGTGCCCCGGCATTCAGCGCCGGAAGCAGTGAGTACGACGCCTGGCGTCAGCAGACGCTGGGTGAGTTCAAACGCTATCTGGATGAGAACGACAAAGCCTTCCTGAAACAGCTGCAGAGTGACTGGAAGTCCGTCGACCTGCTGCGCGGCGAGCCGGTGGATTCCACGCCAAAGCCGGATGCCCTCCCCAGTGCGCCACCACCCTCAGTGAACGTCGTGACCGATGAAACCCCACTGGTGAAGATTCAGCCCGCGGACCCGGATATGGTTCCCGCCATCCCGCCCGCGCCGGTGATTCCGGCCGCGGCTGGCCCGGTGGCGGAACTCAGCTTTTACGGTTATGACCTGAAAGTGCCCTACACCCGGGTGATGCAGACCCGCTTCCGCGACCGCCCGTCACCACAGGCCATCGCCAACTATTACGAAACGCAGGCCACAACGGATTACCAGAGTACGCTGGAGCAGCTGCGTCAGTGGCAGCAGAGCCTGATGCTGAGTGACTGGGCCACTGCCCAGCTGGTTGCCCTGTTTGCACAGAATGTGGTGGCCGATGACAGCAGCCGCACCCTGCTGAGCTGGTTTCTGATGCTGAAGATGGGCTTTGATGCCCGTCTCGCCTACAACGATCAGGTCTGGTTACTCTTGCCTGCCGATGAACCTGTGTATGAAGTCAGCTTCTTCACCCTGAACCAGACCCGTTACTACGCCATGCCACTGCGGAAACCGGTCACAGTCAGTGGTTCTGTCAGCACGTATGCCGGGCAGTACGATAAAACCCTGCAGCCGCTGCGCTTCGGCGTACCGGACCACTTTACCGCCAGTGGTGAAGACGTCCGCCGCACGCTCAGTTTTTACCTGCACGGCGAGAAGAAAGAGCTGCATCTGGTGTATCCGCTGGAGCAGATTGCCTACCTCGACAGCCTGCCGCAGCTGGACCTGAAAAATTACCCGGTCACCGGCCTGCCCGACGGCACCCGGCGTATGCTGCTTGATGAACTGCGCGTTATGCTGCAGGGCAGCACCGAAGAAGAAGCCGTCAATCAGCTGCTGACCATAGTGCAGACCGCCTTCGCCTATGAAACCGATGAGCGTCAGTTCCGCCGAGAGAATTACCTCTATCCGCTGGAGACCCTGCACTACCCGGCCTCCGACTGTGAAGACCGAGCCTCCCTGTTTGCCCTGCTGGTGCATGAGCTGCTCGGTCTGCCGGTCATTCTGACCGACTACCCCGGGCACGTTGCCGCTGCGGTAGCACTCTCAGGCCCCGCCGGCGGCGACAACCTGACGTATCATGGTACGCTGTACACCATCGCGGACCCGACCTATGTGAATGCCCGGGCCGGTATGACCATGCCGGAATTCGCTGGTCAGTCACCCGCTCTCATTTCACCCTTTGAAACCCCGTAACGGACCCGTCATGCCAGCTGCCTTAGCCATTGTTCCTGTCACGCCCTTCCAGCAGAACTGCACCATCCTGATGTGTCAGGAAACCCATGAAGCCGCCATCGTTGATCCCGGCGGAGACCTGGAGCGCATCGAACAGGCACTGCAGAAAATGCAGGCTAAACCAGTGGCCATCTGGCTGACGCACGCCCATGTCGACCACGCCGGTGGCACCGCCGATCTGGCAGAAAAGCTGGGTATCCCGATCACCGGGCCACAGAAAGAAGATCAGTTCTGGATTGAATTACTGCCGAAGCAGTCTGCCGCTTATGGCTTTACTCCGGCACGCACCTTCACGCCGGACCGCTGGCTGGAAGACGGAGACACAGTCACCGTGGGCAAGGTAACACTGCAGGTCATTCACACCCCCGGCCACACCCCCGGACATGTGGTGTTTTATCAGCCGGAGCAGAAGTTTGCGCTGGTCGGTGATGTGATCTTTAACGGCTCAATAGGACGCACGGATTTCCCCCGCGGCAATCATCAGCAACTGATCAATTCCATCCGTGGCAAGCTGTTCCCACTGGGGGATGAGGTGGAGTTTGTCTGCGGGCACGGGCCGAACTCGACCTTCGGGCGGGAGCGCCAGACCAACCCCTTCGTCGCCGATCACCGGGGCTGACCTGAGCGGAGCAGCGGCAGCTTTTATTCTGCCGCTGGTGCGATCTGCATCGTCTTCAGCTCACGCTCGCGTACTTTGCTCTGGCTGATGGCTTCATCCATCTGCTCTTCGTACATTTCCAGCCAGGTGCGTGAGCCCGGCAGCATCTTGGAGAGATCCCGCATACCCTGCTTCAGGGCATTCAGATGCAGCTGATAGCTTTCTTCCTGCTGCAGCAACACCGCCTGAAATACCGCCGGGTCACTGATCTCCAGCGATTTACGGTAAATGCCGAACGACTCTTCATACACCTGAACTTTCATTTCCAGTGTATCAACCCGGCGTTGCAGTGCTTCCAGATCGGGCTGCAGTGCCGGTTCCGGAGCAGGCTCCCGCTCCAGCAACTTAATGATGCCGAAAGTCAGCAAGGCAGCAGCCACCATCACAGCCAATGCAATCAGCACCGTGATAACGATTTTTTTAGACGGGCGCAGACGGCTGAGCAGAGAAGGTTTCTTCTCTGACACACCGTCTTTGCTTAAATCAAATTCCTGGGCTTTGGCCATAGTGCACCTCCCTTTGTTAAGCATAGCACCTGCCAGAAAGGCTGCCGGAATGCGGTGTATGACAGGAGATACCAGAGAAGAAGGTCACATTTTCAGTGCTGATGCGTGGGGAACTGGCACAAAAAAACCCGCACAAGGCGGGTTTTTCGGAGCATTTTCTGAGACGGGAAGATTACTTCTTGCCGAAACCAGAGAAACGCTTCTGGAAGCGGTCGATACGACCACCGGTGTCTACCACTTTCTGCTTACCAGTGTAGAACGGGTGGCAGGCGGAGCACACGTCCAGGTAGATAGCGCCTGGCTTGGTGGACTTGGTTTTGATCACGTTGCCGCAGGAGCAGGTTGCTTCCAGAACGGCGTATTCAGGATGAATACCAGCTTTCATACATCACCTCTATTCTTCACGCCGCCACCCGGAAGCTTTCTGCAAACCGGAACCGCGCTACTGGTTGTTTAATATCGAAGGTCGCGCATAATACCAGAGCCGTCCATATCAGCAAGCTTTTTCATGTCCTTTTTTGTTGTCGATGTCGCTCTGCCCGTGCCTTTGAGGCGGACGTTCGACTATCTGCCCGTCTCTGACGATCCCATCAGCGCCTACCAACCCGGTCAACGGGTGCGTGCGGAATTCGGCCGCCAACTGCTCACCGGGATCGTAATAGGCACCAGAGCTCACACCGAAGTTCCGCACAACAAACTCCGTCCACTGTTGCAGCGGCTGGATGACGAACCTCTGTTGGGCGAACGTGAACTGAAACTGGCGCGCTGGCTTTCAGATTATTACCACCACAGCCCCGGGGAAGTGCTGGAGCACTGGCTACCCGTCATGCTGCGCCGTGGCAGTGATCCCAGTGAAGCCAATGACCGCCACTGGCGCAAAGCCTCACTGACGGCCACAGCACCTGTCCTGAAAGGTGCAAAACAGCAGGCCCTGTGGGCAGCATTTGACGGTAAAACCCTGATCAGTCACAGCGAACTGACCAGCGCCGGCTTTACCCTCGCCCAGTGCCGCAGGCTGGAAGAACTGGGTCTGATCGACGAGGTATCTGCGCTCGGCGTACCACCGGTTCCGGAGGTCAATCAGCCGCCGCTGGCACTGAATGATCAGCAGCAACAGGCCACCGAAGCGCTGACCGCTTGTCTGGGCAGTTTTAAGGCCAGCCTGCTGGAAGGCGTGACCGGCTCCGGCAAAACCGAGGTCTATCTACAGCTGATTGATCAGGTACTGGAAAAGGGTAAGCAGGCCCTGATTCTGGTGCCTGAAATCGGACTGACGCCGCAGACAGTGCGGCGCTTCCGCGAGCGTTTTGCCGTACCCGTGGCACTGATGCACAGTGGCCTCAACGACCGCGAACGCCTGCAGGCCTGGCGCCAGGTGCGGGAAGGTAAAGCGCGGATTCTGATCGGCACCCGCTCTGCCATCTTCACCCCCATGCCCGAACCCGGGCTGATTATTCTGGATGAAGAGCACGATGCGTCCTTCCGCCAGCAGGACGGCCTCCGATACTCGGCGCGTGATTTTGCCCTGATCCGTGGCCGCGAAGAGCAGGTACCGGTAGTGCTAGGTTCGGCCACCCCCTCACTCGAGACCCTGCACAATGCACTCAGCGGGCGCTATCTGCACCTCAAGCTTACCCGCCGTGCCGGCAAGGCCCGGCCTCCCGGTATGAAGCTGCACAGCATTCTGCATCAACCTTTAATTTCCGGGTTCGCTGAACCTGTGATTCAGGCCATGCACAAGCATCTGAATCAGGATAAGCAGGTGCTGGTGTTCATCAACCGCCGCGGCTTTGCCCCCCTGCTCGCCTGCCGCGAATGTGGCTGGATGGCCGAATGCCGCCGCTGCGATGCGCGCATGACCCTGCACCAGTATCCGCCGCACCTGCACTGCCACCACTGCGATGCCCAACAGCCCACTCCACTGCAATGCCCGGATTGCCAGAATCCGCAGCTTGACCCGATCGGTCAGGGCACCGAACGGCTGGAAGACGCCCTGAAGCAGATGTTCCCGGATGTACCGGTAAAACGCGTAGACCGCGACACCATCCGCAGCAAAGACGCCTTTGATCATCTGCTCGATGACCTCGCCCAGGGCGAACCCTGCATACTGGTCGGCACCCAGATGCTGGCCAAAGGCCATCATTTTCCGGATGTGACGTTAGTGGTTATCCCCGATGCCGATGCCGGGCTGTTCAGTGCCGACTTCCGGGGCATGGAGCACACAGCACAACTGATCAAACAGGTGGCCGGACGTGCTGGCCGGGCAGAAAACCCCGGTGAAGTCTGGATTCAGACCCTCTATGCCGACCACCCCAAACTTAACCTGCTGATCGACAATGGCTACCACGCTCTCGCACTGGCGCTGCTGCAGGAACGCCTCGATCAGCAACTGCCGCCGTACGCACACATGGCCATGCTGCGCAGTGAGTGTGACGATAAAGCGCAGGCCAAACGCCTGCTCGAAGAAGCCCGCGAGTTCACCCGTATCTGGTTGAGCCAGAGAGGACCGGATAAGAACGGCAAACACAGTGCACCAATCAGCGTGCTAGGCCCCTTTCCGGCCATTATGGAACGCCGCAACGGACGCTTCCGTTTTCAGCTGCAGTTTTTCTGCCCGCAACGCCAGCCACTGCATCAATGTCTGGATGTCATCGTACAGCAACTGGAAACGCTGAAAGGCTATAACCGGGTGCGCTGGCACCTGGACGTCGACCCCGTGGATACGCTCTGAATTTTCTGACTTTCGAAATAAATCAGGGTTGAAACCAGACACCGTTGGTGAACTGACAGTCAACAGAATCCAGAACCATATGTACCGTCAGACCAAGACCGGCCAAGCGGGTTTTCGGGAAAAAGCACAGCAGCACATACAGAGGAATGATGAACAGCCGGTGCAGCGGATGGAAGCCGATACTGCAACGCCCCGGATCGTACACCGGGTCAGCCAGCAGGTGATCCACATCCACCACCATAGTCAGCATCATGATGGCAAACGCCGCCTTCCACTGTGATCTGAAGAACACCAGAGCGATCACCAGTGGAACAATAAAATGTAAGGCAATATGAATCATAAATGGAAGTTACTGAGCACAGCAGGCACCTTTCGCCTTAACGGCAGAAAAGGCTTCATATCAGGTGTTCAATCCAGTGGAAACAGCTCAAAATCAACATACGCCTCCCACTTACGGAACCACTCATAAAACAGTGATTCGTCATTTGACTCCATAAGCTGGAAGCAGATGTTCTTCTCTGAATTAACCCAGGAGTTCAGATAATACAACCCCTCCGGGAACTGCCTGCCTTTCTCGTTATAAACCCGGTAGTTCTCTTCCATCAACCCGGGTTTGAAGTTCTCAACAACCATGTATTTTTTCATAGAAACCTGTTTTATAAAATTGAGCAAAGACTGATGCAGAGACAGAATAGTGAGAATAAAAAAAACCCCGAAGGGCTTTTCAATATATAATCAGTATTCATTCAGCTGAAAACGGTTTATGGGAACGAACCATAAAATACAGACATGCCGCCAGTAACAGAAAGCGAGGTAACACAGACACAGTAGCTTCCAGTTGTGACGATGTGGGTATCAGAAGGTAAACCTGCAATATAAGCAGCGGCGCAAGCAAGGTAACGTAAAACCAGATATCAGGTTTATTCAGAAGATACTTACAGACAAGACCGACAACCAGGAAGACTGCGGCCAGTGGAATAGCAATGGTAATGAGGTCTATCAGAGTAAATCCCAGCAGGCCAGACATATCAACTACAGGCTGTATGACACCAGCAGGCAATGCTATGGCGGCCCCCATCCCCATGATCAAGACAGAAGTGATCCTACCCACGAAAAGTAGACACCGTTTCAGGCACACTTATCGTGATATTCCTGTTCATACTCTGCCGGGCTTTTATAGCCTATTGCAGAGTGCCTTCGTACTCGGTTATAAAACAGTTCGATGTATTCAAATACGAGCGAGTACGCTTCCTGCTTTGTCGCGGGTTGCTCTGCATAAACGGATACAACTTTGAGCCTTGAGAAGAATGATTCCATGGCAGCGTTGTCCCAGCAGTTTCCCTTTCTGCTCATACTAGCCCGGATTTCTCATAGTGCTCCAACAACCTTCGCAGACCAA
>CETZ01264325.1_pt1 | contig 10215 bp, 9 predicted proteins | sample 531441 | NCBI WGS metagenome assembly CETZ01 (sample SAMEA2623098, study PRJEB7988) | marine metagenome | isolation source: saline water (ENVO:00002010), including | reverse complement strand
CTGCGTTTGCACATCATACTCAGCTTTCATCCTTTTAAAAAGTTCCTGCTTTCCCTCCATATCCAATACGTCACGAATGCTGTCCCTTACCATTAATTGTCGGTATGCTTCCTCATAATTTTTAAGCTCCAGGGCCACCACATACAGCAATTCGTGGCTATACATCTCAATACGCGGAAGGGAGCCCTGACTGGCATTCAGCGTTTGTGTAATGTAGTACCGGCATGAATCCATAAACCCGGACTCCATCATAAACCTGCCCAGGTGATAGTTGCCGAACACCACCCCCATCAGTTCGTCACTTTCTTTATACAGCTTTAAGGCTTTCTTCAGGTTTTGGATACCTTTTTCCAGCTCACCTTTACTGGCCATGACCGTTCCCAGGTTCAGCAAGCTGCTTCTAACCACCTGGCCATATTTCATATCAGCGGCAAGCTCATAGGATTTTTTAAAGTAAAATTCAGCAGAATCCAACTCTCCGTTATCCAGGTACACCGATCCAATATTAACCAGGTTACGAGCTATGCCGGTGCTGTCATTAACCTCTTTATAAAGCTTAATACTGGTCCTGTAATTTTGTATTTCCTCCACCACATTACCGGCCACATTCCCAAAATTCATGTAAACCCCTGCCAGACCCAGCGTATCCTTTATGCCTTCATACAACTCACGAGCCTGTAGATAGTAGGAGATGGCCCTTTCGTTATCACCGATGTACATAAACAGGGTACCTTTTCGCTTAGCTACCCAGGCCTGTAAGCTCTTATCATTGCGATATAATGAAGACTGTACGATGCTGTTCAGAAAGGTAAGAGCCGAATCAGGAGAGCTTTGTAGCTTGTGTTCCACCTCCCCTTTCCACTCGGCCACTTTCGAAATTTCATCCTGGTCTTGAGACTGACCCGAAAGAAAGCCTGAAAGAAACGCTATGAGCATGTACCTTCTCATAGGTTTTCCTGTATGAAATCTTCAAAGGTCTGATCGTTGTCCATTTCCAGTTTCTTGCGCAGGCGGTATCGCTTGGTCATAATACTGGCCGGCTCAATATTATAGATACCCGCCAACTCTTTACTACTCACGCCCAGCATAATAAATACCAGGAGATGGATATCCTGCTCGGTAAGCTGGGGAAAACGGGATTGAAGCTTGAAGAGGAACTCATCATCCATTTTAAGGGCATTTTCCACAAATGCGCGCCTGGACGGGTCATGGTTAAGACTTTGCTGAAGGTATAAGCTCAACTCGTCAAGCTCCTCTTTTTGCCCAGGGTCAGAAACGTTTCTTCTCAGTTTCCTGAACTTCGCCCTCAGATCATGTAGCAATTGATCGTTTCGGATAAAGTTCTCTGAAAAATCCTGTAATTCCCCTTTCACGTTCTGTACTTCCTGGTCCAGGTCAGATCGCATTAAGCGCTCATGCTTAAGTTTTGATTCCAGCATTTTGCGTTCCACCTCAGCCTGGTTCTGTTCATTAATGCGAATTTGCTTCAGGCTGACTATTCTCTTTCTCTGGAAATAGTAAATATTGAGCCCCAGGATAAATGTTAAGCCAATCAAAAGGATTAAGGCTACCCGCGTATAAAAATCCGTTTCGGCACTGGATTTCAAAAAGTCCAAACGCTCTTCTTTCAGTTTACTTTCATGTTCGGTTTCCATCAGGCTAAGGCTATTCTGTACCTGTTCCTCCCCTGCCAATCTTAAGGAATCCGCTTTTTTATAATGAAAAATGGCATCCTGGTAATTGTTTGTAGCAATGGCTATCCGCTTGATCAGTTGGTGTATTTTATACAGGTATTCCGGTTCATTAAAAGGCTGGAGCAGATCCATAAGCTCCCTCCTGGCAGGTCCGAACTTTGAACTCTCTACCAGCTTATAGGCATGAGCGTAGCGCAGTTCCTGATTTAAAAAGACAAACTTCTTACCCTGGAAACTATCTTTCAGGTATACCTCGGTGGCTTTGAGCTGGTCCCACTGATGGTGGGTAAGGTAATGGTCCAGCAGGTGCATATATTGATGGGCAATAAGGATGCTATCTCCCATTTCTAATGCCAGCATAATACTCTTTTGAAGCAAATCCTCAGCCTTTTCAAGATCCAGGTCACGGCTGTAAAAACCCGCTGCAGCTCTCAACAAACGGATACGAAGTTGTAGCGCACTATCCGGCACTACTGCAATGGCACTATCAAAGTGGCCTTTACTTGCAGCCTCATTCTTAAGAATTGCATAAGCATAAAAAGTGTAGGCCAACCCATACCTATCCCCAGAATCCTCAAAGGCCTCGCGGGCCATATCCAGGTACTTAACGGCATAAGGTGTAACCTTATTCATGGTAAATACCAGGCCCTTGCATAGCAAGGCATAGTTTCTTTCTGCAACGGGTTCTTCATAAAGCTCCAGGGCTTGATTGGCCTTTGCTAAAGCCAGATCAGGGCTCTCCACCGATAGTTGAACAAGGTGGTAAGGATTATAGGATTGAGAAAATGCCCTGGTCTGAATACCAAACCACGCGCCTATGACAAAAACTATAGGATACGCCCTCTTCACAAACCCTTTCAAATACGGAGAAACATGCACTCAAACAGTATCTTTAATCGCAATATCCGCAATTTGTAGCAAATACCGGGAAGCATATAAGAAGTACGTTCCAAACCCGCTATCAGCGGTTAAGGTATTTTTAGCCTAGAATATTTGTGGATTGTAATTTTCAGGGTGCTTACCCTTAATGGGACGGTATTGCTCCTGTATGAAATGCATATCTTTTTCAAAATCCCCGGACGGCTCAAACACCCCGAGAACACCACCTATCTTCTTCTCATAATCCAGGTACCCCATACTGATGGGCACCTCAGCCTCGTTGGCAATCCTGTAAAACCCAGTGCGCCATTTCGGAGCCGGTTTACGGCTTCCTTCTGCCGGCACCAGTATGACCAGGTCATGATGTTTACGGAGCAACTCTATGGCATAATCGGTAAGCTGATTCTTTTGCCTGGAACGATCTACACCCAAAGCACCCGTCCATTTGAAGAACCATCCAAAGGGGCCGCGCGTATATTCGCTTTTTATAAAGTATCTGAGGTCTACCCCCATCTTCCAGAAGGCGGCCAGGGCAAATGGAAAATCCCAGTTTGAAGTATGGGGCGCAGCTACCATAACCGAATGTTTCATTCGTTGTATCTGCTCTTCATCCACGGGTATTTTCCAACCTGTGATTCCCAGGAAAATTTTAGCCAGAATTTTCTTCACACCCCAAAATTTAAAGCCAAAATAGAACGAAAAGAGTTAGACGAAAAAACAATCGTTATGCATGAATAGTAAATCCCGACATCATTGGGTAAAATAATCATCCTTAAAACCCATAAGATATACCCTGGATTGAGCCCTGGTTACTGCAGTATACAGCCATCGCAGGTAATCCATATCCACCTCTCCTGTAGGCAGCCAGGGTTGCTCAATAAAAACGTTCTTCCACTGTCCGCCCTGCGCCTTGTGACAGGTTATAGCATAGGCAAATTTTACCTGGAGGGCGTTGAAATAGGGATTGGCCTGTACCTTTTGATGTCGTTTGTATTTTTGAGGGATATCGGCATAATCTTCCAGCACCTTATAGTATAATTTGGATGATTCCTCCCAGGGCAATGAGGGAGCCGGCATATCCAAAACATTGAGCATCAGCACCGTTTCGAAAGGCTCCATATCATCATAGTCCACCATTCGTACCTTAACCCGCACAAACCGGAGGTCATACAGATCTTTGTACTCGTATATTTCCAGTAGCTCAATAATATCACCATTGGCAATAAAGCCGGCCCTGGAAGTAGGGGAAAGCCAGAAGTAGTTATTCTTTACCACCATCAGGTAATCGCCCGGTGATATCTCATCCTCCTGCCAGAGTATACGCCTACGGATCTGCTGGTTAAACAGGTTGGCTCTTTTGTTAGACCGTACAATAATGGAAGTACCTTCCCGGCCTTCGTCCCGAAAGGAAGCCTGCAGGGCATCTTCCACCTCATACCCCTCCAGCAATCGCACAAAGTCATCCTGCACTTCAAAGCGGGGTATACGGAACTGCTCTTCGCGTTGCATTGTACGTAATGTGGTGGCGTTTTCCAATATCCCGGAATCACTGCCTTGTCGCATCACCTGCTTTAGCTCCACCTCTACACAGGACTTACGGAAAGTAGCGCCCAGGTAATTGGCATCCAGTGCCGGGCTTTCATCAGTACCCACAGGTGGTAACTGGGCGTTATCTCCTATCAGGATCAGTTTGCAGTTCACACCTTTCCGTACATACTCTATCAGGTCATGGAGAAGTCCGCCCGAAATAAGGCTAAAATCATTGCTGCTGTCCTGGATCATGGAGGCCTCATCCACCACAAAAATGGTGTGTGTGGATTTATTTTCCTTGAGACGGAAACTCATGCCTCCTTTCTTATCACGGGTAGGCTTAAAAATATGGCGGTGTATAGTGGATGCCTTTTTTCCTGAATATTGGGTCATAACCTTAGCCGCTCTGCCGGTAGGAGCCAGGAGAACCACTTTACGCTTAAAATCAGGCAAGGTCTTTACCAGCGACTTGATAATAGTAGTCTTTCCCGTTCCCGCATAGCCCTTGAGAAGAAAAACCTCATCCGGATCCATACGAAGACAGAATTCTGAAAGCCGGGTCAGGGCCGTTTCCTGATCAAAGGTAGGTTCAAACTGGAAGTTCTCTGACAGGCTTTGATAAAGCTTCTTTTTCTGAATAACATCCACCTGCCAAAAATAAGGCCTCAGGCCACCAACTAAAACAATTTAGTCAATAAAAAAAAGTTGTAGATTTGTGCGCAACGCAAAATAAAAACTCGCCAAAAGCATTATGGATTCTAAGGTTTCGCTCATTCTTAAAATCGTTCTAGCGGTAGTAATTATTTATCTTGGCTACCTTCTGTACTCCATCATCCAGGAGCCTATTCAATTTGAAAAGCTTAAAACCAAAAGGTATACCCTGGTACAAAACCGCCTTGAGCAAATTCGCGATGCCCAGAAGGCCTATCGGGCTGAATACAGCAAGTTTGCGGATGATTTTAACGGCCTTATAGCTTTTGTAGATACCGGTAAACAGAGTATCATTGAGCGTAAGGATTCCTCTTTTACCTACTACAATAAAACTTACCAACAGGAAATGGTAAAGGATACTATCGTGACCAAGCTTTTGGGATACCAACCGGTGAAGAAGAATTTGTTTGGCGAAGATTTTGACGCTTCCCAACTTCGTTATATCCCTACCACAGAAGGTAAGGAGTTTGAAATGAGCGCTACCAAGATCAAGGTGAACGATGTTATTGTTCCCGTATTTGAGGCTAAGGCTACCAACGAACAGATCTTTGGGGACGTGTGGAAAAAATACGATCAGTTCATCGATAAGGAATATGCCCTTACCGTTGGCTCGCTTACTGAACCCACTTTAAGTGGAAACTGGAAGTAATAATATCGACTTCAGCCATTTTTATAAGGATCCTTCTTTAGACCAAAACCGCATTACGCAATGCCATTCTGTAATTAATCTCAGGAAGGATGGCATGGGTATTCTCATAATGGGGCATGACCGGCAGAATGTGTTGGCCATTGCGGATTTTGAATGGCCAGCTACTACCGATCCTCACCAGTCCCTGGCTTTTATTGAAAAAAATCTCCTTACCCTTGAATTTAATCTTGAAGAGTCCTTATCACTACAATGGATATGGTCAGGCTCCAAAGTAAGTTTAGTACCACAGGAGCTCTATGAGGAAGGTAAGGCCTACAAAGCCCTGGAGTTAACCTGCCGGCCTTCTAAGGATGAAAATGTAGCGTCTGATGTATGGACCAAACCACACATCATATCGGTATACCTGGTTCCTGGCGTGTTACAGGATTGGGTGAAGCATAATTTTGATGAACATCAACTCATACACAGCAGCACCGCTTTGCACGGCCTCTCCCAGTTATATGAACATGACGAGGTTTTTGCTCTCCTGTATGTGGAACACAACTACGCAGAATTCTACCTTTCTATGAACGGCAGGCCGGTTTTTTACAACCAGTTTACCTATGCCGTGGAGGAAGACCTGCTTTATTACCTGCTTTTTGCATTGGAACAAAACCGGATACTGGCTCCGGAAATAAACCTGAGGGTAGCCGGTAAAGCCCCTAAGGGTAAAAAACTATATACTTTGTTAAGCGAATATATCGGTACTGTAGAGCCTTTGCCCATTGCCAAGGCTTTCAAACTCTCACCGGATCTCAGTAAAGAGCAATTCCGAACCCACATACTTTTAGCCGGCAGCCTATGATACGGATCATCAGTGGAAAATATCGCGGCAAACGTATTATGGCGCCAAAGAACCTTCCGGTGCGACCTACTACGGATATGGCCAAGGAATCTCTTTTCAACATCCTGAACAACCACTTTTATTTTGATGAGCTCAAAGCCCTTGACTTGTTCAGTGGTACGGGCAATATCTCTTACGAGCTGGCCAGCCGCGGATGTACGGATATTATAGCCGTAGACAGCTCCAAGTTATGTGTGCGTTTTATCGATAAAACTTCGGAAGTATTGCAAACAGACGGATTGTTTCCGGTGCTATCCGATGTGTTTACCTTCCTGGATCGTGATTTTAACACCTACGACCTGATTTTTGCAGACCCGCCCTACGACTTTGAGTACTACGATAAATTAGTGGACAAGATATTTCTCAAAAAGATGGTACGTGAAGATGGCCTTTTGGTAATAGAACACCAAAGCCGTTCAGACCTTTCGGAACTTCCTTACTTTCAGTCCAGCCGTAAATACGGGAACGTGCGTTTCAGCTTTTTTGGTCCCGAAGAAAACGAATGAACTGACGGACAGCCTTCCCACGGTGGCTGATCTCATTTTTCTCGGAAGCGCTCATTTGTGCAAAGGTCTGATGGTAACCTTCCGGCTGGAATACCGGGTCGTAACCAAAGCCATCACTACCCTGCTCTGTTATGGTAATACGCCCTTTAACCACGCCTTCAAAAAGATGCTCCTGCCCCCTCTCATCAATGTAAGCTATTACGGTACGGAAACGCGCCTGGCGGTCCAGTTTTTCTCCCAGTGCCTCCAGCAATTTTTGAATGTTGGCAGCCGCATCCGCTTCTTCTCCGGCATAACGCGCTGAATAAACCCCGGGAGCGCCATCCAGTGCTTCCACTTCCAGCCCAGTGTCATCAGCAAAGCAGGCCTCTCCCTTGTGCTGGTATAAGTATCGTGCCTTTATAAGGGCATTTTCCTCAAGAGTGGTTCCTGTTTCCGGGATGTCCTCATGCATCCCCAGCTCGGTGAGGGATTGTAGGGAGTAACCCTCGGGTAAAATGGCTTTAAGTTCCTTAGCCTTATGTTGGTTATGCGTGGCAAATATCAAGTTCATATTTCTTCTTGCAGTCTTTTGATTTCTTTATCCAGGCTTTTTCGGAGTTGAGCCAAAAAAGCCTTATGTGCATCACTAAGCATATATACCCCCTTCTTATAGATCACATAATTGGCCAATAAGTTTTGAAAGTGAGAGGATTGCAACAAATCTTGAGGCGGAAACTCCTTTACGGCAAAGCGAGGCTGCTCTTCGATGGCAAGCGCTGGAAAATTTTCCACCACATAGGGGATGAGTGAATTTAATATGAACTGGCGATCAATATTATTCCATTCTTCTACGTAACTCCGCATATCGGTATAATAACGGATTATACTCAAATTGAGAGAATCATTACTCAATACCAGTTGCAAGTTCCCGGACCTGAGTTCCTGGAAGCCCACATCCACCATGTTGAACATGCTATAAGAGGTAACACAGTCCAGGTACTTATCCAATGAGTCCAAAGGTGTTTCGTGGGTTACTTCCCTCATCTTCAAAGCACTTTGCTGGAATATCCTCAAAGCATACTGGTGACGCCAAAGATTAACAGAGTCCATTTCCAGGTTAGACTGAATCACCTTGAGAATCTCTATCTCCCGCTCCTGCTTTTGCCTTTGCTCGCGCAGCTCATTCATCAACAGGGAAAAGCTTACCCCAAGGGTTACTATGATGAGTTCCACTATAAAATACCCTGCACTCCTTTTCATTATTGATGATGGTATGGTTCGTTCCTAAGTATGGTAAATGCCCTGTAAAGCTGTTCGGTAAATATCACCCGCACCATTTGGTGTGAAAACGTCATTTTGGAAAGGCTTATCCTTTCATTGGCCCGGCTGTATACAGACTCGTCAAAACCATAAGCCCCTCCTATTACAAATATGAGCTGTTTAAGGCCCCGGTTCATAAGGTTCTGCAGGTGATCCGCAAAATCCACTGAAGAACGTTGCTTTCCATTTTCATCCAATAGTATTACGTGATCAGAAGGTTCTATATCACGCAGTATCTGCTCCGCTTCCCTTTGTTTCACCTGTTCCGGAGAAAGATTACGGGTATTTTTCAGGTCAGGAATGGTTTTTATGGAAAATCCCAGGTAGTGATTGATGCGGGAATCGTATTCCTGTACCAGTTTCCGGATGCTGGGATCTTTGGTTTTACCGGTTTCCGTTAAAAGTATCTTCACTGCGTTGAATCTTGGGGTAAAAGTTAAGTACTTTGCACCATATGTTAGAATTCCGCGACTATCTAAATGATTTCATCGAAAAAGCTATCGCAGAAGACGTTGGCAACGGTGATCATAGCAGCAATTGTTGTATACCTGCCTCCGCAAGGGGCGCTGTACAACTTCTGGTAAAGGAAAATGGAGTCATAGCCGGCCTTGAAATTGCCCGGGAAATATTCCGGAAAGTTGATCCTTCGGTTGATGTGCAATTACTATTGCAGGATGGGGTGAAAGTCCGGCACGGTGACATTGCCTTACGGGCAGAAGGTCCGGAAAGATCACTCTTACGAGGTGAAAGACTGGCCCTCAATGTCTTACAACGCATGAGTGGCATTGCCACCCAAACGGCTAAAATGGCAGAGCTGATAAAGGGCACCCGGGCCATTATCCTGGACACCCGTAAAACCACCCCCAATTTACGTTTCCTGGAAAAAATGGCCGTGCGCATGGGTGGCGGCCAAAATCACCGCATGGGCCTGTATGATATGATCATGCTAAAGGATAATCACATAGACTTTGCCGGGGGCATCAAACCCGCTATAGAAAAGGCCCGCATATATATGGCGGAAAAAGGGCTGACCATTCCCATTGAAGTGGAAACCCGGAACATGAACGAACTGAAGGAGGTTCTGGATACTGGTGGTGTAGACCGGGTTATGTTTGATAATTTTACCGTTGAAGAAACCTATAAAGCCGTAGAGCTCGTTAACCGAAAGCTGGAAACGGAATCTTCAGGAGGCATTACCGAAAAGACCATTCGCGCCTACGCTGAAACAGGTGTGGACTTTATCTCTGTGGGAGCTCTAACACATTCTGTAAAAAGCCTGGATCTAAGCCTGAAGGCCATTTGACAAGATGCTGCAACGTTTGCTTAACATATGGCATGCTATAGAAGAACGTTCACGCGAAGTGGCATTGCCACTGTTTGAAGGGCTGAGCCTTTATGATGTGGCTACTTTCTTTTTCAAGGGAATTGCCAAAGGGCGTGTAACCAATAGGGCCGCCAGCATATCGTATAGTTTCTTCCTGGCTCTTTTCCCCGGTATTATCTTTCTTTTTTCGATGATCGCCTTCTTCCCCATACATGGTTTGGAAGAGGAAATATTTGAAATATTCCGAAGGGTATTGCCTCCGGATACGTATGAAGCCACCCGTAGCACCATAGAGGATATCCTTAAAAACCGGAGACCGGACTTGCTGTCTTTCGGTTTCTTTTTCGCCCTGATCTTTGCTACCAACGGCATTAACTCACTTATTTCCAATTTTAACGATACCGTTCATCAATTGGAAACCCGTAGTTTCTGGCGGCAGCAACTGGTGGCTATTGGCCTTACCGCCCTGCTCTCTATCATGTTCATCCTGGTAGTAACCTTGCTTATATTCAGCTCTTCGGTACTTAACTCACTGCTGCTTTTTCTGCATCTGGATGTTATTTCACCCTTCATTATTGATTCTACCCGCTTCCTGATACTGGTTTTCCTGGTGCTGGTGGTTATTGCTTTTCTTTACAATTTTGGACCTTCCAAAAACCGCGAGTGGCGATTTATATCTCCGGGAGCTATCCTGGCTACAATGCTGATCATCCTCAGTTCGATAGGTTTCAGTTATT
>CETZ01123602.1_pt1 | contig 10232 bp, 5 predicted proteins | sample 531441 | NCBI WGS metagenome assembly CETZ01 (sample SAMEA2623098, study PRJEB7988) | marine metagenome | isolation source: saline water (ENVO:00002010), including | reverse complement strand
AACCCACCGATCCCCAATACCACTCCCAATCCATGAGTTATGATGTTGGCTATTTCTTCGGGATCGCTATACTCGCGATAGGTTTTTACGGGCTCTTCTGTCATTTCGCAATAGTAAAGAATAAATACGGAGGATTATGGACTTTATTGCCAATCTGAAGCACTTCTGTCTTTCAGTTTAAAAGTTTGCTCCAACTGCCAACGCACGCCATCGTGTTTTAGAAGACCTACATTCAATACCCGGAATGAACCGGCAAAATCCTTGTTTCCGAATTCTTCCCAGGCAGCTTTGAATTGCGGCTTCCTGAGATCGCGAAAGGCAAGGGTAATATGCGGATGAAAGGCCCGGTCCCTGTAATTGGCGTTATCCAGCTTCCATTTTTTACGTGCTGTTTCCACTACCTGCTGTTGCAGCCTATCCAGGTTTTGATTGGGAACCACATCTATAAAGATCACCCGGGGTGGAAAAGCTCCGAAATTCTTTAAATGAACGCTAAAGGGGGAGCAGGAATCCGCCAGTTCCTCCAAACCGGAAACTAAAAGGTTTAACTTCTTAGTTCTCCAACGGAAGGGCATGTGCAGGGTAATGTGAGGTGGTGAATTCAGGGAAGCCTTGCTGTTGTATCCCTTTGCAAAGTATTCTTTAAGGGTATTCAGCTGACCTGCTAAAGGCTCCGGAGGAATAAGTGCAATAAAATAGAGGGCTTCATCGGGTTTCATACCAAATACCGCAACTAGTAGAACACCAGTCCCTTCTCCTTTTCAAAAGGTTGAACGTAGCTCCTGATGCAGTACCTCCTCCAATCCAGGCAAACCTCTTTCAGCATGTGTTCCAGTTGTTGCTTGTCATCGGTCAGGATCTCAGCGTCTTCCATATCCGAGGGACTCACATCCAGGTAGTAGGAACTCAATTCGGTGGTTTCCTCCTCAAAGGTAGAAGCCGTTTTGGGTACGCTGAGCTTATCCATTTTGTGAAGATCATTTTCTTTACATAGAAAGAGAATACTGCGCTCAATACTATCCGTAGTATCGGTGGGAACCACCTTCACCTCATAACCAGACTCTACCAGCGTTTTACACAAACTTCTGGCGCCTAACCCTTTATCACCTTCCCAGTTACCATGAAAGTTAATCACCAGCAAACCATCTTCCTTAAGAAGGGAACGGATCTTCTCTAAGGACTCAAGGGTAAGAACATGCCCCGGTATGCTTTCACCCGCAAAGGTATCTACGAAAATACTGTTGTATTTTTCATCGGTGGTCTCCGTATAATGCCGGGCATCATCAATAATAATGTTCAGGTTGGAATTCCCCCGATTCCGCCCAATGAAATAGCGCTCCGCAGACCGGGCAATCCCGGCATCGATCTCCACGAAATCCATCTGCAGATCTTTATTGGAACCCATGATATTATAGATAAGACCGGCACCCAGGCCCAACACCAGCATCCTACCCTCTGCGCCCTGGCTTTCCAGGATAGGTTTAAGCAGTGTTTGGTATTCCAGGTAACTCCTTTGTGGATCATTAATATTAATGATGCCCTGAAGGGTATTATTGATCAGCTGCATCCGCAGCACCTCCATTTTGCCATTCACCATAAATTCAGACTGTACCACCTTAACCTGTCCCAAAAGGCCTTCAGAAGCATACAATATCTTATTACTATTATTGGCTTTCAGCAGGTTATGACTCATCATCAGGACAAGCAACAGTAAAACAGCTCCGCCACCGGATTTTAAACGGCCGTAAGGGAAAAGGAACGAAAGTCCAAATAGTACGGCTCCCATAATATAAAAACTAATGGAAATACCCACTTCGGGCAGCATATACAAACCAAACAATAAGGCACCTACTATTCCGCCCACCGTTGAAACTGAAAAAATTCGGCCGGAAGAAAGCCCGGTGATCTTTAGCTTTTGATCAATGAGATGCACCAGCACCGGACTCAACGTACCCAAAAGGAAAAGAGTTGGGAACAGCACCAGCAAAAGGGAGGTGATGAGCCCCGGGTAATATCCCAGGTACATGGTCCACTCTAAAAGGCGAGTGGTAAACAAAGGCAAGAGAGCCAGCCATATCCCGGTAATGCCGAGTATCACTCCTACATTAGCTTTCCCTTTTCGGCACAACACCCCACCAAAAAAGTAGCCTCCGGCCAGTCCGAGAAGGGTGATACCCAGCACAAAAGACCAACTGGTAATGGAAGCCCCGAATACCGGGCTCACCATACGTGCGGAAAGTATTTCGGTAGCCATTACGGCCATCCCCTCAAAAAAAGTAACAAACATTATTTTCCCCACGCTGGAGGAACTGGATTCATTAGTCATGGTTATCGAATGGAAGCTAAATATACACGTATTTCCCAAGCTGGGGATTTGAAGATAACCAATACATAGCTAACCCTCATTTTTTTGAAATACTCTCCTTTAAGGAGTTAAACTAAAACGATCAACTGCATGAAACTTTTCTTAGCCTACATATTTATGGCTTAATTTTCCGAGGATCGCGAAGGTTATTCCAAATCATATAAACATTTGTTATACCATGCGATAAGGCGGCTCAAAGAGCCTTTTTCCGGCACTACTTGCCGGAAAAAGCCCCCATGCGTTTTACAATCAAGTTTACTGCGCGCTGGGGTGCCAGGCGATAGAAGAAGTCGAGCATTTGGGCATCTTTTCCTACCATAACCCGGTATTTGTTCTTTTCGATCGCCCGCACCATCACTTTTGCGGCTTCGTCTGCCGGCATCGCCATCTTACTGACCTCATCGTTCTTTTGGGACGCTTCAAACTGCGGTGACTGAACACCGGAATTGGAGGTGATATCGGTATTGACTGCTCCGGGATGGATAACGGTGACCCCTACCTGGGTATCCTTCAACTCGGCATATAAGCCCTCGGTAAGGAGTTTTACCGCAGCTTTGGAAGCCCCGTAAAAAGTCTGCCCGGGAAAAGGTATAAAACCACCCATGCTGGAGACATTGGCAATATGGGCTTCCGGACGCTTTAGTAAATGGGGCAGGAATGATTTACACATATACAGGGTGCCATAAAAGTTGATGTTCATCACTCGCTCAATGTGCTCATAATCCAGATCATTCACATCAGTAAAGGGTTGGATGATACCAGCATTGTTAATGATAGCATCCACCGCTCCGTGTGCAGCTATCACCTTTGCAGGAAAAGCTTCTACCGCTGCACGGTCCGCAATATTCAGAACATGGGTACTTACGTCTCCTTTACCGGCCAGCTCAACGGTTTTGGCCATACCCGCTTCGTTAACGTCTGCAATGGCTACTCTTGCTCCTTTCTTTACCAGCTGTATGACCAGTTCCCTTCCAATGCCACTACCGCCCCCGGTAACCACTATTACTTTTGCTGTTACTTGCATTGCAAATCGTTTTAAGGGTTATTCTTCACCAAATCCTCCCTGGCTATATACAAAAACGCATCTGCAAGACCAGGAATACAATCCTCAAACCTGCAGCAAGCTCCCTTTCTACGTTTTGACTTATCACTAACTCAAAGTACCATCCCATTTTGTTGCCTTATAGTAGACGGCCTGTATGATTGCTCAGGGTTTCACGTCCAGGCAACAACTATTTTACCCCACTAATTTACTGAATAAGAAGTAACTACACACACAGAAATACGGTACAAACCAATTTTACGGGGAGACAGCCCATGATATACTGTACACAACCAGGGTTTCCTACAAGACGTAAACAGAAAAGGAAAACCAGGACCCGGGCCTAAGCTGAAAAATACCGCTTACTGTTTTTCAGGTCCCGGAAGGCAAAAGCATAAAAAATACAATGGACTTCTCTTTTTGGATTACCGGAACCAAACTAAAAAAGCCGAAACCTCTGGCTCCGGCTTTTGATCAGTGAGACATACTGGATTCGAACCAGTGACCCCTACCCTGTCAAGGTAGTGCTCTGAACCAACTGAGCTAATGTCTCTCTTACAAACGTCTTAAATTAAAAAAAGCCTTGTTAAAACAAGGCTTTGATTTGGGTGGGCGCTGAGAGATTCGAACTCCCGACCCCCTCGGTGTAAACGAGGTGCTCTGAACCAGCTGAGCTAAGCGCCCCAAAACGGACGGCAAATATACACGTTTTTTCAAGTCGCAAAAATATTCTTAAAAAAATTTGCGTCTAGAATTTTACGATCCTGAATTCCGTCCTTCGGTTCAGTTGATGTTTGTCTTCACTGCAGTCCACACCATCCTCACATTCATTGGTGAGCTGTGATTCTCCATAACCCTGGCCGAAGATTCGCTCTTCTGAAACACCCCTGCTTACGATATACTCCCGCGAGCTTTTAGCACGTCTTTGTGAGAGATCTGAGTTGTATTGATTGTTACCCCTGGAATCGGTATGACTGGCCACCTCTATGACCATAGTAGGATTCTCCTTCATCACACGTACAATTTTATCCAGCTCAATAGCCGCATCAGGACGGATATTGGCCTTGTCGTAATCAAAATAGATAGGGTTGATTTGAATGGCTTTTCCGTTGATCTTGGTCACCTTACCGAGATCCTTGGAAAGCGGAAGATTGATCCGGGCTGTTCCAGGCGGTAACGTTTCCATGGTAACCACCTTCCGCAAGCTGGCATATTCCGGATAGGAGGTAATAAAACGCAGTTCACCGGCATAGGCATTACGATCAGTACGGTACATCCCGGAATCATTGGTCTGTACTGCATCGATGAGCTTCCCGTCACGGGTAAAGATGTTCACCACAGCCTCATTTAAACCTTCACCGGTAACCTGGTCGTACACAAACACCTCCAATTGAGGCAGTTTTGGCTCCTCCTTAGGTGGCTCGGGTTTTTCCAGCACCTTAAAGCGCATAATATCATCGCGACCTACTCCACCGCTACGATTGGTTGAAAAATATCCTTCCTCTTCCTTATCGTTCAGCACAAACCCAAAATCATCCTTCACATCGTTAATGGGATATCCCAGGTTTACCGGGCTGGTAAACCCATTGTCAGTTGGGGCGGCCATAAAAATGTCCAGACCACCCAAACCTAAATGGCCGTTACTGGCAAAATAAAGTTCACCATTATTGGAAATATAGGGAAAGGCTTCATCACCGCTGGTATTGACATTAGGTCCCAGGTTTTTGGGTTTGGACCACCCCAGGATGGTTTTTTCAGTCACATAAATATCCATACCTCCCTGGCCTCCTGGCTGATCTGAAGCAAAATAAATCTTCTGCCCATCAGCGGTAAGTGCTGGGTGTTCACAACTGTATTCCAAAGAGTTGAAGTCCAATGATTCCGGATCGGTCCACACCTCAGTCCCATCGGTTAGGGTAACCTTACGGGCAGTATAGATCATGAGGTTTGTGGTGGAGTTGGTACCGGTTAAGCGTTTATTTCCACGTGAAGAATTTCGGGTAAAATAAATGCGCTTCAGATCCTTGGAGAAGGTTACCGGCCCTTCATGCCAGTTACCGTTGAATTCCGGTAGCGGATTAGCATCGATCAGGTCTCCATCGTCCTGACGATCGGAAACATAGAGATCGATATAGGGCATTTCATTCCAGGAGTGTTTACGGCTTACCAGTAATCCCTGCGGGCGATTGGTGGCAAATACTATCTTTTGTCCGTAATACATGGGGCTGAAGTCATCGTACTCCGAGTTCACACTCACTCTGAATACCTGGTAACGCTCCTTATCCGTCAGTAGATCTCTCACCTTTTCGGTAGAGTAATCCTTATAGGCTTTGGAGCGGGTATCCTTGGGCATTTTTTCGATATACTTATCAAACCAGCCTTTGGCAGCCTCATGTTTATTATTACTCTCCAGCATTTTGCCGTAGTAGAAATAATTGACCGGGTCGGTATTCTTCATGGCAACACCTTTGGCGTACCATTTTTCAGCATTCTCATAATCGCCTAACAAACGATAGGATTCGGCCAGGCGCATTACAATGTGTTGCTCTTTGGTGGGGTTAGCCTTTAAAGCATGCTCATAGGCCTTTACAGCTTCGGTATATTTAAAGTTGGCGAAATCCTCATCGGCTTGCTTTAACTGCGCAAATGACGAACTACAGGTAAGCAGAAAACCAACAATAAGAAACAATCTTTTCATAGGGTATTGTCTAGAAATAACGGGGCGACTTGATCTTCTTGGCATCGTTGAAGATGAAATCATAGGTTATGGATATTTCGTGAGATCCGGAGTTGTAATCCTGAAGCTCAGTCAACGTAAAATCATAGGAATAACCCACTTTCAGCTGGGGTGTAAAGTTGTAATCCAGAAGGATTCCCAGGGATTCCTGGTAGCGGTAGTAACCGCCAATCCAGAATTTATCGGCAAAGATGAAAGAGCCGGTAACATCCAATGAATTGGGTGCCCCCTCTACCAAACGTGCCAATACAGAAGGTCTGAATTTTAAATTCGGATTAAGCTCCAACACTACCCCTGCAATAGCAAAGTAGTGACGTTTTTCGGTAACCTCAAACACTTCCCCGGAAGGCAGATCATCCGCATACAAAACGTTTTGCACCAATTTAGGACTACTCAAGCCCAGGTAGAATTTTGGGGTATAGTAGTACACTCCAAAGCCCAGGTTAGGCAAAATACGGCTGGTATTCTGGCTATAGGCATCATCACCCTGGGCACCAGTAGCTACGTCAGTAAGATTGGATCGGAAGAAATTCAAACCCAGTTTAATACCTCCTGCCAGGTAACCATTGCTGGTGAGTTTTACCCTACCACTCAGATCACCATACAACCCGGTGCTACTGGTAGGACCTATCTTATCATGTACTACCGAAAACCCGAAGCCCAGGTTTTCATTAACCAGGGGACCGTGAATAGTCAGTGTTTGCGTAGTAGGCGCCCCGTCAATACCCACCCACTGGCTGCGGTGAAGCAGACCAATGGTAAGCGCATCGCGACTTCCTGCATAAGCCGGGTTTACCGAGAGCATATTATTACGGTACTGAGTATACAAGGGATCCTGCTGGGCAAGCATGCTACCCCCCAGACTGATACCCAACAGTCCTGTAATGATTAGTTTTTTCATTGCATTAACGCTTTAAATGGATGTAACCGGTAATGGGGGTGGTACCAATGCCCAGGTCAAAAACATAGAAGTAGGTACCCGTAGGCAGAAACTCCTCTCCTCCAAACACACCTTTTACGTTGGTTTGTCCGCCCCAGGTATTGTCGTAAGGCTTCAGCTCGTATACTTTATTTCCCCACCGGTTGAAGATCAGCAGTGAGTTATTTGGATAAGCTGTAGGATCTTCAAGGCCGGGAATGACAAAGTAGTCGTTCACTCCGTCACCGTTGGGTGAAAATCCGCTGGGGATAGGTGGTATACAGGCATCGGTATCCAGGTAGTCGGGTATACCGTCATTATCACAATCCGAAGCACCCTCTGAGCCGTCTGAAACGCCATCATTATCGGAGTCTGTATCACGGAAGTTCGGCATACCGTCATTATCCGTATCCAATGGCTTATTGGGGTCCGGGCCTTTTTCATCTGAATCAGGCAAACCATCATTGTCCGAATCCAGGTCACGGAAATCAGGAATACCATCACCATCCGTATCTACAGGGATACCATACAGCCCTGTATTACCAGGTATGTCCGGATCCCAGGCATCATCAATACCATCGCCATCGGAGTCCTTACCGGTAGGAGCTTTCCAATCCACCGCACCTTCTATCCAATCCGGGATACCATCATCATCCGAATCCAGGTCGCGGAAGTCAGGACTTCCGTCACCGTCACGGTCATACGGATTGTCTTCAAGATCTCCGTTGGGCGAATCAAATGCATCATCAATACCATCACCATCGGAATCCTTGCCCGAGGGCGGGGTAATGTTAAGGGACCTTTCGGCCCAGTCCGGGATACCGTCATTATCTGAATCGGGATCGCGATAATCAGGAACACCATCTCCGTCAAAGTCATAGGCCAATGGGTTACAGACATCTCCTCCCAAGGGGCTCGCTTCCACCCAATCCGGGATACCATCGTTATCCGAGTCAGGATCTTTATAATCCGGCACTCCGTCCTTGTCCGTATCACGTGGATTAGCCGGGTCCGGTCCAATTTCATAGGCATCCGCAAGGCCATCCTTGTCAAAGTCTGATGGAACTACGGATATCCTTACCCAGGCGTTATCGCAAAGAATGGGGACACCATCATCGCATATCTGATACTGTATACTGTCCTTACCACAAAAACCGGCATTGGGCTGATAGGTGATCATTCCACCCCCATTATCAACTATGGAGCCGTTGAACGGTCCACCCAGGAAAGTAACGGTGAGGTTATCATTTTCCGGGTCGCTATCGTTACTCAATACATTAATATTAATGGGTTGAGCAAGAGAAGTGGTAACAATATCATCCACCGCCACAGGGGGATCATTGATTGGGTCTACATCAATATATATCCAGGCGGTAACGCATTGGGCCGGTAAGGGAATACCTTTATCACAGATGCGATACTGTATACTGTCCTGACCGCTGAAACCAGGGTTGGGCGTATACTGCACCGTACCATTGGGATTAACCGTAAGAGAGCCATTTACCGGCTGAGTAACGATCTGGAAAGTGGTGGTGTCCAGCGAACTAAAATCTGCCGCATCATTATCATTGGTCAATGGAGCAATGGTAATAGGCGTATTTTCATTGGTAGATACTGAATCATTAAGGGCAACCGGTGGGTCATTTACCGGGTCAATATTAATCACCACCACCACCTGGCTACAGTTGGCCGGGCTACTATCATCACAGATAAATACGATCACCGAATCCACCCCGTTCAAGTTAGGATCCGGGGTATAGGTGAAGCAGGTGTCCTGGTCAGAGAGGCCGCTGGCCTGCCCCAGGTTCACAAAGGGAGTAACCTGCGTAACATCCACTGTCTGTCCTCCATCGGGATCGGACACGTTGAAGCAAATAGTGATAGGAGTATCCTCATTAATGGTGTAGGAGGTACGGGTAAGCGGGTTACCTGTACCATCATCTACAAAGGGCGGGTCCGGCACCGGGGTTACGGTAATGCGGATCCAGGCTGTATCGCAAAGATTTATTGGCGTGGCATTATCACATATATAATATTGGATGCTATCCTGGCCATTAAAGTTGGTATTGGGCGTATAGATAACGTTCTTACCGGATATCATGGCCGAGCCCTTAAACGGCCCAGACAGAATAGTAGGAGTGATCGGATCCAGGTTAGGATCAAAGTCATTGTTCAGGAAGCCTATAGTTACAGGCACATCCTCCGGGGTAGTTGCGGCATCATCCACCGCAAAGGGAGGCACCTGGCTCTTAGGAATGGAAATGATGAGTACAGCCTGACGGCAAAGCACAGGTGAACCTGCATCACATACGGTATAGACCACAGAGTCAAGACCCAAAGTATAACCAGCATTAGGTGTATAACAAATGCTATCGGCATTTACGCTGGCCACACCCCTTTTAGGGGCACCGCTAATGGAGAAGGTGAGGCTGGCACGGGGTGTCTCCACATCCGAATCATTCTTGAGGATAGCCACGCAACCCGACTCCATAGGATCCAGGAATAAGGTATCGTTCACGGCCACCGGAGGATCGTTTACGGGCAACACATCCAGCACAATGGTCACCTGATCGCACAGCTGAGGAGTACCATTATCACAGTAGGATACCGTGAGCGTATCCGGGCCAAAGTAGTTAAGGGCCGGAGTGTAGGTTATACATTTATTACCGGTTGAAACTCCGGCTACACTACCATGGGCAGGAGCTATATTCACTGCAGTAACATCCCCCAGGTCGCCAAGATCCACATCACTACCGGTCAGACAGATCTGTTTAGGTGTATCCTCATTGAGGGTAATGGTCTTAATGGTATCATTCTGCATCGGAATACCATTACCACTGAGTATTACAGGTGCATCGTTTACCGGGGTAACATTAATGGGGATAAACAATGTATCACATGCCGGAGGCGCGTTATCATCACATAGTAACACCAGTATGGTATCCTTCCCGTTATAATTCAGGTTAGGTGTGTAGGTAAAACAGGAGTCCCCATCCGCAAAGTTGGTCACCACTCCATGGCTGGGCGAATTAAGCAGGGAGCTGGCAACAACACCCTGACCTTCTGCCTCAAACCACTGAATACAAATAGCAAGACTTTGATCTTCAGGGGTGGTGAGTACAGATGCGGTCTTATTGTTTACAGGCTGATTGTTAACGGTGCTACCAAC
>CETZ01107911.1_pt1 | contig 10247 bp, 19 predicted proteins | sample 531441 | NCBI WGS metagenome assembly CETZ01 (sample SAMEA2623098, study PRJEB7988) | marine metagenome | isolation source: saline water (ENVO:00002010), including | reverse complement strand
CCCGCGGCAGCGACCGCGGGATCCAGTCTTTTAGACTACGCTGCAGGCCGTAGGTTGGGTTAGCGCTGCGAGCGTAACCCAACAATTACTGATGCGTGTTGGGTTACACACTGCGTGCTAACCCAACCTACTCTGTAGCTGTCATTGCGAGCGCGCAGTCATCCCCCATCCGTATACTGAGGATTCAGAATGCTCTGTCCCGGTTCCTGTATTTATCTGGCAGGGCATGCGTGGGCACTGGTATATTGCTATGGTTTACGCTTGTTCATCCCTTGACCAGAGGAAGCCATGATGTCTCCGTCCTTTAAGCTCGTCCCCGTATTTCTGTCTGCTCTGATTGTGACTGCCTGCGGCGGAGGCGGTGGGGGAAATGGTGGTGGTGGCTCCTCCAGCCTGGTAGATCTGGGTATTTCAGCCAGCAGTGATGCGGATGCGGGAAGCTCCTACGAAAATGCCAAAGCCGATATTCACATCAATTACTACGGCCTACCGTTTCAGAGTCTGGAAGGGCGGACTCCTCTGATTGATGCCATTGGTTATCTGGATGCAGACGGTGATGGCGATACGGATGTCTTCCTGGCTACGGGCAGTTACCTGTACGAAGGCGAAGTACCGAGCCAGATGTTCATTAATGACGGTAGCGAGAGTTTTACCTTCGATAACACCGTCTTTAATGGCAATCCACCGCCAGCGACTCATGCGCGCAAGACTCTGGTGGCTGATCTGAATGGCGACAGCCTGATGGATCTGTTTGTGCTGGATCATGGCTATGATGCCGATCCCTTCCCGGGCAGCAACCCTAAGCAGATTATGCAGACGTCCACCGGCTCCTTCTCCTGGGTACGCAAAACCGATCAGACCGGGTTTCATCACGGAGGCAGTGCGGCAGACATCGACAACGACGGTGATATCGACATTTTTGTGGGTGGCTCTGACCCCTTTTTCTACATCAATGATGGGCAGGGTAATCTGACCTTGGTGACCGATCGCTTTGGCGGCAGTATTGCTCAGGTGTTCACCGCCGAAATGTTTGATCTGGATCGGGATGGCTTCATGGATCTGCTGGTCGGTGCCCACGAACAGGACGGTGATACCACCGCCATCTATTGGGGCAGTTCAACGGGCTCGTACAGCGACTCGCTGAGAACCGTGATTCCGGCCGTTACCGGTTATGGTGTCGTGCTCGATTTTGACGCTGAGGATGTTGACGGTGATGGACTGCGGGATCTTGTAGTCAACCGCACCGGAAGCGGCCCGAATGCCTTTTACCAGGGCATTTATCTGCAGCTGTTAACTCAGACCAGTGCGCGCACCTTTGCAGACGGAACATCTTCCATCGATGACAACGGTCAGGCCGCTGACAGCTGGTTCCCCTGGGTGCGGATGCAGGATATCGATAATGATGGTGATATTGATATCTTTTCAGATGATAAAGGCGATGATTTCCTGCTGCTGAATGATGGCAGTGGCAGCTTTACGCGTACGGGGTTTTTCTGATAACTGACGCAGTTTAATGATGGGTGGGCAGCATCAGGCTGCCCGCTCTGGCTGTAAGACAATCAGGTCGTCTTCGCACTCCGCACTATCTTATACGCCAGTTTCGGAAACAGTCGTTTGATCAGAGGCGCAAACTTTTCTTTGCCTTCGGCAATCACCACCTGTTCTTCTTCCTTTATTACCGCTTCGAGTGCCTGACGCACGGCTTCGTCTACCGGCATGCCGTTGGCGATCACGGTGTCTTCGACATCGGCGCGGGCGGTGCCTTCGCGGCGGGCGGTTTCAATGATGTTGGTCTGTACGAAGCCGGGGCAGAGTGTGGTCACCCGCAGACCCTGATCGTGGACTTCGGCGCGCAGTGAATCCATAAAGCCGATGATGGCGTGCTTGGAGGAGCAGTAAGCCGAGCGGTAAGGGATGCCGACGAGGCCAGCAATACTGGAGGTGGTAATGATGTGGCCGCTGCCGCGTTCCAGCATGGCCGGCAACAATGCCTGGGTCAGAGAGACCACAGAAAAATAGTTGATCTCCATGACCTTGCGGTACATGGCCGCATCAGCGTCCTTAATCAGGGCGCGCTGGGTGATACCGGCGTTGTTGAACAGGTAGTCCGGTGCGCCGTATTCCTTCAGCACTTTGTCAGCGGCGGCCAGAACTGCGGCGTTATCCAGCATGTCGACCACGACAATCTTATGTTCATGCGCACACTTGCAGGCGGAGCGGACCCGCTCCAGCTCGTCTTCGCGGCGGGCTGACAGGATCAGTGTGGCGCCAGCGTTGGCCAGGGCGTAGGCGAGGGCTTCGCCGATGCCGGAAGAGGCGCCGGTGATCCAGGCCGTTTTTCCACTGAAGTTGCCGTTGAAGATTGTGCTGTTCTGCATGGTCATTTCCGTATCTTATCCCTGTTTCAGGGCGTTACTCTAAGCCGCTGCCAGCCCAGAGTCCATCGGCCTCCCGTGGCTTCTGTTACCGCTTGTCAGGAGCAGGATATTATTTGATCACATGAGTTGACACACCCGTCCCGCCCGAATACAATTCGCGTCCCTTTAATCCGGGGAAAGGCATTAAAGCCAAGTTTAACTGGAGTCTGGAATGCAAAACCAACGTATCCGTATCCGTCTGAAGGCGTTCGACCATCGCCTGATCGATACCTCGACTCAGGAAATTGTCGATACGGCCAAGCGTACGGGCGCTCAGGTTCGTGGGCCAATCCCACTGCCTACCCGTAAAGAGCGTTTCACTGTGCTGGTTTCTCCACACGTGAACAAAGACGCGCGCGACCAGTACGAAATCCGTACTCACAAGCGCATGCTCGACATCGTCGAACCTACTGAGAAAACAGTAGATGCGCTGATGAAACTTGATCTGGCTGCCGGTGTGGAAGTTCAGATCAGCCTGGGTTAATCCAAACGATTAACTGACAGGCTTGTGTAACGCCGGACACTTCAGAATGGTTCTGAAGTACAGGCGGCCATAGCGGGTTAAAGCCCCGTACACGAGAGGAAAACAAAATGGCAATTGGTATTGTCGGTACGAAGGCCGGTATGACCCGCGTCTTCACCGAGGAAGGTAAGTCTGTTGCTGTTACTGTGGTTCAGGTTGCTGCCAACCGTATCACTCAGGTGAAAACTCCTGAGACTGATGGCTACAGTGCGATTCAGATCACATTTGGCGAGAAGAAAGCATCTCGCGTCTCTAAGCCCGAAGCTGGCGTGTTTGCGAAAGCAAGCGTTGAAGCTGGTCGGGGTCTTATGGAATTCCGTACTGAAGAAGCCTTTGAAGCTGGTCAGGAACTGACCGTTGAGCGTTTTGAAGCAGGTCAGAAAGTAGACGTGACCGGCACTTCAAAAGGTAAAGGCTTCCAGGGTGGCGTTAAGCGCTGGAACTTCCGTACTCAGGACGCTACCCACGGTAACTCCCTGTCTCACCGCGCTCCTGGCTCCATCGGTCAGTGTCAGACTCCTGGCCGCGTTTGGAAAGGCAAGAAGATGGCGGGTCACATGGGTGCCGTTCAGGTAACAACTCAGAGCCTGGAAGTTGTTCGCGTTGATGCGGAAAACGGCCTGCTGCTGATTAAGGGTGCTGTTCCGGGTGCTACCGGTTCCGAAGTCATTGTTAAGCCAGCTGTAAAGGCTAAGGGGTAAGCAATGGAACTGAAAACAAACACTGGTGCAGCGGTTGCTGTTTCTGAATCTGCCTTCGGTCGTGAATTCAACGAAGCGCTGGTTCATCAGATCGTTACTGCCTATATGGCAGGCGGCCGTCAGGGCACCAAAGCTCAGAAAACCCGTGCAGAAGTAGCTGGTGGTGGTAAGAAGCCGTGGCGTCAGAAGGGTACTGGTCGTGCGCGTTCCGGTACTGCGACTTCTCCGATCTGGCGTTCAGGTGGTGTTACATTCGCTGCCAAGCCACGTAACTACGAGCAGAAAGTAAACAAGAAGATGTACCGCGCCGCCATGCAGAGCATTCTGTCTGAGCTGGTCCGTCAGGAGCGTCTGGTTGTTGCTGATTCTTTCGACGTTACTTCGCACAAGACCAAAGAATTTGTCGCCAAGCTGAAAGAATTCGATCTGAGCAATGTTCTGATCGTTGCTGATGACGTAGATGAGAACCTGTATCTGGCCGCGCGCAACGTACCGCACGTTGGTGTGACTGAAGCAGCGACCATCGATCCGGTCAGCCTGATTGGTTTTGATAAAGTTCTGGTGACTGTGTCTGCCCTTAAGAAGCTTGAGGAGACCTACGCATGATCTCTGAACGTATTTATAAAGTACTGCTGGCGCCTCATGTTTCTGAGAAAGCGACCCGTGTTGCTGACAAGCACAGCCAGTATGTTTTCCGCGTGGCGCCAGATGCGACCAAGCCGGAAATCAAAGCAGCCGTTGAAGCTCTGTTCGAAGTGAAAGTTCAGTCCGTACAGACCGTCAACATTAAAGGTAAAACCAAGCGTACTGCTCGTGGTGTTGGTAAGCGTAACGATGTGCGTAAAGCATATGTTCGTCTTGCTGATGGCCAGGACATCGACTTCGCAGACGTTGAGTAAGGAGCTTAAGTCATGGCATTGGTGAAAACTAAACCGACTTCTCCCGGTCGCCGTCACCTGGTAAAAGTCGTTAACAACGAGCTGCACAAAGGCAAGCCTCACGCTGCTCTGCTTGAGAAGAAGTCCAAGACCGGTGGTCGTAACAACAACGGCCGTATCACTACCCGTCATATCGGTGGTGGTCACAAGCATCATTACCGTCTGGTTGACTTCAAACGTAACAAAGATGGTATTCAGGGTGTTGTAGAACGTCTGGAATACGATCCGAACCGCAGCGCTAATATCGCTCTGGTTAAATACGCCGATGGTGAGCGTCGCTACATTCTGGCCCCTAAAGGTCTGAGTGCCGGTGATTCCGTACTGTCTGGTGAAGATGCGCCGATTAAAGTCGGCAGCGCGATGCCTCTGCGCAACATTCCTGTGGGTAGCACTATCCACAACATTGAGCTGAAGCCAGGTAAAGGCGGTCAGGTTGCCCGCTCTGCCGGTACTTCTGCTCAGCTGGTTGCTCGTGAAGGTACTTACTGTACTCTGCGTCTGCGCTCTGGCGAGATGCGTAAGGTACTGTCTGAGTGTCGCGCAACTCTGGGTGAAGTAGGTAACTCCGAACACGGTCTGCGTGAACTGGGTAAAGCAGGTGCTACGCGCTGGCGTGGTGTCCGTCCTACCGTCCGCGGTGTGGTAATGAACCCGGTTGACCACCCACATGGTGGTGGTGAAGGTCGTACCTCCGGTGGTCGTCATCCGGTTACTCCTTGGGGTGTTCCGACCAAGGGTTACAAAACTCGTAAGAATAAGCGTACCGATAAGCTCATCGTACGCCGTCGTTCTAAGTAATCAGAGGGGATTGAACTGTGCCACGTTCATTGAAAAAAGGTCCATTTATCGACCATCACTTGATGAAAAAGGTAGAGGCTGCTCTTGAGAAGAACGACAAGCGTCCGATCAAGACTTGGTCTCGCCGTTCCACAATCTTTCCGGATTTTGTGGGACTGACTATCGCCGTTCATAACGGCAAACAACATGTGCCTGTTTTCGTTACTGAAGACATGGTTGGCCATAAACTCGGCGAATTCGCACTGACCCGTACTTTCAAAGGTCACGTAGCGGATAAGAAAGCCAAACGATAAGGGGTGAAGAGATATGTCTGAAGTAGCCGCTGTATTGCGTGGTGCTCGCTTATCTGCACAGAAAGCTCGCCTGGTAGTAGATACCATTCGTGGCAAGAACGTTGCCGAAGCACTGGATATCCTGACCTTCAGCAGCCAGAAAGGCGCTGATCTGGTTAAGAAAGTGCTGGAATCTGCGATTGCCAATGCTGAGCACAACAATGGCGCTGATGTCGACGAACTGCGTGTTACCACTGCATACGTCGGTGAAGGTATGACCATGAAGCGTATCATGCCACGTGCGAAAGGCCGTGCTGACCGCATCATGAAGCGTACCTGTCACATCACCGTGAAAGTTTCAGAATAAGGAGTTGGTCAGATGGGTCAGAAAGTTCATCCAACCGGTATCCGTTTAGGTATTACCAAAGACCATAATTCGGTCTGGTACGCCGGGAAGGATAATTATGCCGACAACCTGCTGGCTGACATCGCGGTTCGGTCGCTGATCGAAAAGCGCCTTGAAAAGGCTTCAGTAAGCAAAGTTGTTATTGAGCGTCCTGCTCAGAACGCCCGCGTTACCATTCACACTGCCCGTCCGGGTATCGTGATTGGTAAGAAAGGCGAAGACGTAGAAGTACTGCGTAAGGACGTAAGTGAGTTGATGGGTATTCCGGTACACATCAACATTGAAGAAGTTCGTAAACCGGATCTGGATGCCAAACTGGTTGCACAGAGTGTTGCCAGCCAGCTCGAGCGTCGTGTGATGTTCCGTCGTGCCATGAAGCGCGCGGTACAGAACGCCATGCGCGGTGGTGCAGAAGGTATCAAGATCCAGGTGAGCGGTCGTCTGGGTGGTGCTGAAATCGCGCGTTCCGAATGGTACCGCGAAGGTCGCGTTCCGCTGCACACTCTGCGTGCAGACATCGACTACGCAACCTACGAAGCACACACTACCTATGGTGTTATTGGCGTGAAAGTCTGGATCTTCAAAGGTGAGATTCTGGGCGGCATCGAAGAAGTTCGTGAGCGCGCTAAAAACCAGGGCAAAAAGAAAACCGGCCGTTCATAAGGGGATTGAGTAATGTTGTTACCTAAGCGTACCAAATTCCGTAAAGTCCAGACCGGCCGTAACCGTGGTCTCGCGATCCGTGGCTCCAAAGTGAGCTTCGGTGAATACGCGCTGAAGGCCACTGGCCGTGGTCGTATGACTTCACGTCAGATCGAGGCAGCGCGTCGTGCGATGACTCGTAAAGTTAAGCGTGGCGGTAAAATCTGGATCCGCGTTTTCCCGGATAAGCCAATCACTGCGAAGCCTCTTGAGGTTCGTCAGGGTAAAGGTAAGGGTAACGTTGAATACTGGGTTTGCCAGATTCAGCCAGGCAAAGTGCTGTATGAGATGGAAGGTGTGCCGGAAGAACTGGCGCGCGAAGCGTTCGCACTGGCTGCTGCAAAACTGCCATTTGAAACACAGTTTGTTAAACGGACGGTGCTGTGATGAAAGCAAGTGAACTGAAAGAAAAGTCAGTGGCTGAGCTGAAATCTCAGCTGGAAGAGCTGTTGAGCGATCAATTCAAGCTGCGCATGAGCAAGGCGACCAATCAGCTGGGTCAGACCCACCTGATCCGTGCGACCCGTCGTGATATCGCTCGCGTTAAGACTGTGCTGGCAAGCAAGGCAGGTGAGTGAACATGACTGAGAATACACAAGCAGTACGTACCCTGAGCGGTCGCGTTGTCAGCAACAAAATGGACAAGTCCATCACTGTTCAGATCGAGCGTTTCGTGAAACACCCGATCTACAAAAAGTTCGTGAAGAAATCCACGAAAGTGATGGCCCATGATGCCAACAACGAATGTCAGATTGGTGACACCGTTACAGTTAAAGAGTCACGCCCACTGTCTAAAAACAAGACCTGGGCGCTGGTAAGTATCGACGAGCGCGCCGCCAAGGTTTAATCCGGGCGCATGTAGTTAGGAGCGAGTAGGCATGATCCAAACGCAAACCATGCTTGACGTTGCCGACAACAGCGGCGCGAAGCGCGTGCAGTGCATTAAAGTACTGGGCGGCTCTCATCGTCGTTACGCTGGTATCGGTGATCTGATCAAGGTATCCGTGAAGGAAGCAATTCCTCGCGGCAAAGTAAAGAAAGGCCAGGTAATGAACGCCGTGGTTGTACGTACCCGTAAAGGTGTACGTCGTCCGGACGGATCTATCATCCGTTTTGACACCAATTCTGCAGTGCTGCTGAACGCATCTCTGTCTCCGATCGGCACTCGTATCTTTGGCCCGGTGACTCGCGAACTGCGTTCTGAGCAGTTCATGAAGATCATTTCCCTGGCACCAGAAGTGCTTTAAGGGAAGGGGATTAGAAATGTTAAAGATTCGCAGAGACGACGAAGTTGTAGTGATTGCCGGTAAAGACAAGGGCAAGCGTGGCAAGGTACAGAAAGTACTGGCTGACGGCCGCCTGATTGTTTCCGGCATCAACATGGTGAAGAAGCACCAGAAACCAAACCCGTACATGCAGCAGCCAGGCGGCATCGTTGAAAAAGAAGCCAGCATTCAGGTTTCTAACGTTGCTATCTGGAACCCGAAAACTGAGAAAGCCGACCGTGTTGGCTTCAAAGTAGACGGTGAAAGCAAAGTACGTGTCTTCAAATCAACCGGCGATCAGATCGACGGCTAAGACTGGATACTGCTATGTCACGTTTAAAAGAACTGTACAAAAACGAAGTAGTAGCCAAGCTGACTGAAGAGTTTGGTTACGCAAACCCGATGATGGTACCGCGCATCACCAAAATCACCCTGAACATGGGTGTGGGTGAAGCGCTGGGCGATAAGAAACTGCTGGATAGCGCAGTCGCCGATATGGAAGCGATTGCCGGCCAGAAAGCCGTCGTTACCAAAGCCCGCAAATCTGTTGCAGGCTTCAAGGTACGTGAAGGCTGGCCGATTGGCTGTAAAGTGACTCTGCGTCGTGACCGTATGTGGGAATTCATGGACCGCCTGGTAGATATTTCTCTGCCACGTGTACGTGACTTCCGCGGTATCAACGGCAAGTCATTCGACGGTCGTGGTAACTACAGCATGGGTGTGAAGGAACAGATCATCTTCCCGGAAATTGAATACGATAAAGTAGACAAGGTCCGCGGTATGGATATCACCATTTGCACCACAGCAAACACAAACGATGAAGGCCGCGCTCTGCTGAAAGCGCTGAACTTCCCGTTCCGTAACTGAGGAGTGAATCATGGCGAAAATTAGCATGAAGCAGCGCGAGCTGAAGCGTGAAAAACTGGTTGCCAAGTTCGCTGCAAAGCGGGACGAGCTGAAAGCCATCATCAAGAACCCGGCATCTTCTGACGAAGATCGCTGGAACGCACAACAGACCCTGCAGCAGCTGCCGCGTGATTCTTCACCGAGCCGTCTGCAGCGTCGTTGTCAGATGACAGGCCGTCCGCATGGCGTATACCGCAAGTTCAAGCTGTCACGTATCAAACTGCGTGAAGAAGGCATGAAAGGCAACGTACCGGGCCTGAAAAAAGCAAGTTGGTAAGCAATTCCCAACCCATGTAGAATGCGCGCCTGTTTTATCTCAGATGACAGGTGCGCGTTCTCGTATGTGGCTGGGGCGCTGTACAACAGAGGAAACTTAAAATGAGTATGCAAGATACGTTGGCGGATATGTTCACCCGCATTCGTAATGCCCAGCAAGCTGGTCATACGTCTGTGAGCATGCCTGCCTCCAAAATCAAAAAGTCTGTTGCAACCGTTCTTGAAGAAGAAGGTTACATCTCCGGCTTTTCGGTTGAGGGCGATGTTAAATCCACTATGACCATTGGTCTGAAGTACTACGAAGGCAAGCCGGTTATTGAGCGCATCCAGCGCGTCAGCCGTCCTGGTCTGCGTCAGTACCGTGGTTCCGCTGATCTGCCTAAGGTTGAAGCAGGTCTGGGCGTTGCCATTGTCTCCACCTCTAAAGGCGTTATGACTGACCGCGCAGCACGTGCTGCTGGCGTGGGTGGTGAAGTCATCGCCACTGTATTCTAAGAGGGGTTCACAATGTCTCGCGTAGCAAAAGCTCCCGTAAGCATTCCGGCTGGCGTTGAAGTCAAGCTGGCTGCTGACAAGATCACCGTAAAAGGTAAGCAGGGTGAACTGGCTCTGGACATTCATTCTTCAGTGGCCATCAGCCAGGAAGAAAATGTACTGAAGTTCGCTCCTAAGGCTGCTGACAAGCAGTCTAACGCTCTGGCCGGTACTTTCCGTGCCCTGGTAAACAATATGGTTACCGGTGTCAGCGTTGGTTTTGAAAAGAAACTGGTACTTCAGGGTGTTGGTTACCGTGCGAAAGCAACCGGCAACGTCCTGAACCTGTCCCTGGGTTTCTCTCACCCGGTTGATTACACACTGCCTGCAGGTGTGACCGTTGAGACCCCAAGCCAGACTGAAGTCGTTATCAAAGGTATCGACAAGCAGCAGGTTGGCCAGGTTGCAGCAGAAATCCGTGGCTATCGTCCACCAGAGCCTTATAAAGGTAAGGGTGTTCGTTATGCTGATGAAAACGTGCGTCGTAAAGAAGCCAAGAAAAAGTAAGG
>CETZ01086407.1_pt1 | contig 10274 bp, 8 predicted proteins | sample 531441 | NCBI WGS metagenome assembly CETZ01 (sample SAMEA2623098, study PRJEB7988) | marine metagenome | isolation source: saline water (ENVO:00002010), including | reverse complement strand
ACCCAGACGGTGCAGTGTCGGTGCACGGTTCAGCAGAACCGGGTGCTCACGGATCACGTCCGCCAGGATATCCCAGACTTCCGGAGTTTCACGCTCGACCATTTTCTTCGCAGCTTTGATGGTCGTAGCCAGGCCACGGTGTTCCAGCTTGGAGAAGATGAACGGCTTGAACAGTTCCAGAGCCATTTTCTTCGGCAGACCACACTCGTGCAGACGCAGCTGCGGACCTACGGTAATCACCGAACGGCCAGAGTAGTCAACACGCTTACCGAGCAGGTTCTGACGGAAACGACCCTGCTTACCTTTGATCATGTCAGCCAGAGACTTCAGCGGACGCTTGTTGGAGCCAGTGATGGCGCGGCCACGACGGCCGTTATCCAGCAGCGCATCGACGGCTTCCTGCAGCATACGCTTTTCGTTACGGACAATGATGTCCGGCGCAGACAGCTCAAGCAGACGCTTCAGACGGTTGTTACGGTTGATCACACGACGGTAAAGGTCGTTCAGGTCGGAGGTTGCAAAACGACCACCGTCCAGCGGTACCAGCGGACGCAGATCCGGTGGCAGAACCGGCAGAACTTCCATCACCATCCACTGCGGATCGTTACCGGACTGCTGGAACGCTTCAAGGATCTTCAGACGCTTGGACAGCTTCTTGATCTTGGTTTCAGAGGTGGTGCCCGGGATTTCATCACGCAGGCGGTTCACTTCTTCGTTCAGTTCGATCTGACCCAGCAGAGCCTGAATCGCTTCAGCGCCCATCTTGGCTTCGAACTCGTCACCGAATTCTTCGATGGCTTCGTAGTACTGTTCGTCGGTCAGCAGCTGGCCGGTCTCGAGCGTGGTCATGCCCGGCTCAGTCACAACGAATGATTCGTAGTAGAGAATCCGTTCGATATCACGCAGGGTCATGTCCAGCATCAGACCGATACGGGACGGCAGTGATTTCAGGAACCAGATGTGGGCAACCGGCGACGCCAGTTCAATGTGACCCATACGCTCACGACGTACTTTGGCGTGGGTTACTTCAACACCACACTTCTCACAGATCACACCACGGTGCTTCAGGCGCTTGTACTTACCGCACAGACACTCAAAGTCTTTGATAGGACCAAAAATACGCGCACAGAACAGGCCGTCGCGCTCTGGTTTGAAGGTACGGTAGTTGATGGTCTCCGGCTTTTTCACCTCACCGTATGACCAGGAACGGATCATCTGAGGAGACGCCAGACCAATACGGATAGCATCAAACTCATCGGCGTTATTCTGATTGCGGACCAGATTAACTAAGTCTTTCATATGGCATTAGCTCCGTTAGGAGACAGTGCCTGTACGGCGCACCCGCACAGGCCACTGAATCGCTTATTCGTTTTCCAGTTCGATGTCGATACCCAGTGAGCGGATCTCTTTAACGAGTACGTTAAAGGATTCCGGCATACCGGCTTCCATACGGTGGTCGCCATCCACGATGTTTTTGTACATCTTGGTACGGCCGGCCACGTCGTCCGACTTCACAGTCAGCATTTCCTGCAGGGTATAGGCAGCACCGTAGGCTTCCAGCGCCCACACTTCCATCTCCCCGAAACGCTGACCACCGAACTGTGCCTTACCACCCAGCGGCTGCTGGGTAACCAGGCTGTAAGAACCGGTGGAACGGGCGTGCATCTTGTCGTCGACCAGGTGGTTCAGCTTCAGCATGTACATGTAACCAACGGTCACAGGACGGTCAAAAGCAGCACCGGTACGGCCGTCAAACAGAGTCATCTGACCGGAATCCGGCAGATCAGCCAGACGCAGCATACGCTTGATTTCGGTTTCTTTGGCGCCGTCGAAGGCTGGTGTCGCCATAGGTACACCACCACGCAGGTTGTCCGCCAGTTCCAGAATCTCAGCATCGCTCATGCTGTCGAAATCTTCTTTACGGCCATCACCGCCGTTGTAGATCTCATCCAGCAATGCACGCAGCTTGGCGATTTCCTGTTGCTGCTGCAGCATCTGGTCGATCTTCTCGCCCAGACCTTTCGCTGCCATACCCAGGTGAATCTCCATGATCTGACCCACGTTCATACGTGACGGTACACCCAGAGGGTTCAGACAGATATCCACCGGTACGCCTTTCTCGTCGTACGGCATATCTTCGATCGGCTTGATCGCAGAAATCACACCTTTGTTACCGTGACGACCGGCCATCTTGTCGCCCGGCTGGATCTTACGTTTGATCGCCAGATAGACTTTTACGATTTTCAGGACGCCAGGAGCCAGATCGTCGCCGGTCTGCAGCTTGCGCTTCTTGTCTTCGAACTTCTCGTCCAGAGCCTTGCGGCGCTCTTCCAGATACTGCTCGGCTTTTTCCAGCGTCTCAGCCAGGGATTCATCCTGTGGCAGGATCTTGAACCACTGCTCTTCGCTCAGGCCGGACATGTAATCCGTGGTCAGGGTGTCACCCTTCTTCAGACCCGGAGCCGCATTGACTTTCTGACCGTCCAGAGCACGGGTCAGACGCTCAAAGGTTGCGCCTTTAACGATACGCATCTCTTCGTTGAGGTCTTTACGGACTTCAGCCAGCTGTTCGGCTTCGATGTCCTTGGCACGCTGATCTTTCTCAACGCCGTCACGGGTGAAGACCTGTACGTCAATAACCGTACCGGTAGTACCGGTCTTAACGCGCAGAGAAGTGTCTTTCACATCAGACGCTTTCTCACCGAAGATCGCACGCAGCAGCTTTTCTTCCGGCGTCAGCTGGGTTTCGCCTTTCGGAGTTACCTTACCAACCAGAATGTCGCCCGGCTTCACTTCAGCACCGATGTAAACAATACCGGACTCATCCAGCTTGTTCAGAGCAGCTTCACCGACGTTCGGAATATCGGAGGTGATTTCTTCAGAGCCCAGCTTGGTGTCACGCGCCACACAGGTCAGTTCCTGAATGTGGATGGTGGTCAGGCGGTCTTCCTGAGACACGCGCTCGGACAGCAGGATGGAGTCTTCATAGTTGTAACCATTCCACGGCATGAAGGCGATGCGGAAGTTCTGACCGAGCGCCAGCTCACCCAGATCCACAGACGGACCGTCAGCCATGATGTCGCCACGTTCAATCATGTCACCGGCTTTCACCAGCGGACGCTGGTTAATACAGGTATTCTGGTTAGAACGGGTGTATTTGGTCAGGTTGTAGATGTCCACACCGGCTTCACCAGCCAGAGTCTCGTCATCGTTTACTTTCACAACGATACGGGACGCATCAACGGAGTCGATCACACCACCACGCTTGGCAACCACACACACACCTGAGTCAGCCGCTACTGAACGCTCAATACCAGTACCTACCAGAGGCTTCTGGGAGCGCAGAGTCGGAACCGCCTGACGCTGCATGTTGGAACCCATCAGTGCACGGTTGGCGTCATCGTGCTCCAGGAACGGAATCAGAGACGCTGCGATGGACACAACCTGCTGCGGAGATACGTCCTGCAGGGTTACGTTGTCCGGAGACATCACGGTGAATTCGTTCTTGTGACGTACAGAGATCAGGTCGCCCAGCAGTTTGCCGTCAGCGTCAGTCGGAACAGACGCCTGTGCGATGACGTATTCTGCCTCTTCAATGGCAGACACGTAGATGATCTCGTCAGTCACCACACCGTCAATCACTTTGCGGTACGGGGTTTCGAGGAAACCGTATTCGTTGGTACGCGCATAAGTAGACAGCGAGTTGATCAGACCGATGTTCGGACCTTCCGGAGTCTCAATAGGACACACACGGCCGTAGTGAGTGGCGTGTACGTCACGCACTTCAAAGCCAGCACGCTCACGGGTCAGACCGCCAGGGCCGAGAGCCGAGATACGACGCTTGTGAGTCACTTCTGACAGCGGGTTGTTCTGGTCCATAAACTGGGACAGCTGGGAAGAACCGAAGAATTCTTTCACAGCAGCCGCAACCGGCTTGGCGTTGATCAGATCCTGAGGCATCAGGCCTTCGGATTCGGCCATGGACAGACGTTCACGCACAGCACGTTCAACACGTACCAGACCAACACGGAACTGGTTTTCAGCCATCTCACCGACGGAACGGATACGACGGTTACCCAGATGGTCGATGTCATCGACGACGCCCAGACCGTTACGGATGTCGATCAGGGTCTTCAGTACTTCGATGATGTCTTCTTTATCCAGCGTACCAGCGCCAGTGATTTCTTCACGGCCGATACGACGGTTGAACTTCATACGACCAACGGCTGACAGGTCATAACGCTCGTCAGTGAAGAACAGGTTCTCGAACAGAGACTCTGCACTTTCTTTGGTTGGCGGCTCGCCAGGGCGCATCATGCGGTAGATTTCAACCAGGGCCTCAAGCTGAGTGCTGGTCGGATCGGTACGCAGGGTATCGGAGATGAAAGAACCACGGTCGAGCTCGTTGGTGTAGATAGTTTCAATATCTTCCACCTTGGCAGCGGCCATCTTAGTCAGGATATCTGCAGTAATTTCGTCGTTCGCAGACGCAATCAGTTCACCGGACTTGGTATCCACTACGTCTTTGGCCAGAGACTTACCGATCAGGTAATCCACCGGTACAACCAGCTCTTCCACACCGGCATTTTCCAGCTGGCGGATGTGACGGTTGGTGATACGGCGGTTGTTCTCTACCAGTACGTTGCCGTCGTTGTCCTTGATGTCGAACGCAGCGGTTTCACCACGCAGACGGGAAGGAATCAGCTTCAGCATGGCGCCGTCTTTGGTCAGGCGCCAGAAATCGTTTTCGAAGAAGTCGCCGAGGATTTCTTCGGTGCTCATGCCCAGAGCGCGCATCAGGATGGATGCAGGCAGCTTACGGCGACGGTCGATACGCACGTAAACCAGATCCTTCGGATCAAATTCAAAGTCCAGCCAGGAACCACGGTAAGGGATAACACGGGCGTTATACAGCAGCTTACCGGAAGAGTGGGTCTTACCTTTGTCGTGATCGAAGAACACGCCAGGAGAGCGGTGCAGCTGAGACACGATCACACGCTCGGTACCATTGATGATGAAGGTACCGTTGTCGGTCATCAGGGGCATTTCGCCCATGTACACTTCCTGCTCTTTGATGTCCTTAATGGCTTTGGTGGACGATTCTTTATCATAAATAATCAGTCGCACTTTCACGCGCAGGGGAGCAGCGAAGGTTACGCCACGCAGCATACATTCTTTTTCGTCGAACGCAGGCTTGCCGAGACGGTAGCTTACGTATTCAAGCGCCGCATTGCCGGAATAGCTGACAATCGGGAATACGGATTTGAATGCAGCATGAAGGCCGACATCACTGCGCTCGTCAGCGTTCTGACCTTCCTGAAGAAATTTGTGGTAGGAGTCAACCTGGATTGCCAGCAGGTAAGGCACGTCCATGACGCTCGGAAGTTGACCAAAATCCTTACGGATACGTTTTTTCTCAGTATATGAGTAAGCCATCAATTATCCCCGGACTGTTTCCTCGATTGGGCGGGCGCCCATGGCTCAAGGAGTTGCCTTTAGAAATCACCCGGTAAAAAAACCGGTTTTAAGTCACGTATTCCATAACGTGAAAAAGGCTGACGGGATTTTCCCCGTCAGCCGGCTGCGCTTTAAGTCAGAAACTCAGAGCGGCAGTAAACGCACAGGCGTGCGATTACTTAATTTCAACCACTGCGCCAGCAGCTTCCAGAGCGGCTTTAGCAGCGTCTGCGTCTTCTTTAGAAACGCCTTCTTTGATCGGAGACGGAGCACCATCAACCAGACCTTTGGCTTCTTTCAGACCCAGACCAGTCAGTTCACGAACTGCTTTGATCACGTTGACTTTCTTGTCGCCAGCAGCAGACAGAATTACGTCGAATTCAGTCTGAGCTTCAGCAGCGCCGCCAGCGTCGCCGCCAGCAGGACCTGCTACAACAGCAGCAGCGGCAGAAACGCCGAATTTTTCTTCCATCGCAGAAACCAGTTCTACAACGTCCATTACGGACATTTCAGCGATAGCGTTGATGATATCTTCTTTAGTCAGAGACATGAGACTATTCCTGAATTATGTGGGCTAATCCGCCCGTTAAATCGTTTGATAAGCAACCTGAATAAAATCAGGCAGCCTGTTCTTCTTTCTGTGCACCAACGGCAGCAAGGGTACGAACCAGCTTGCCGGCAGCAGCTTCTTTCATGACGCTCATCAGCTTGGCAATCGCTTCGTCGTAAGTCGGCAGAGTTGCCAGCATTTCGACAGAAACCACGTTGCCTTCGAAAGCACCGCCTTTCAGCTCGAACTTATCGTTTTTCTTGGCAAAATCCTTGAGGATACGGGCAGCCGCACCTGGGTGATCTTTAGAAAAAGCGATCAGAGTCGGGCCAACAAAAGTGTCCTGCAGACACTCGTACTGGGTACCTTCAACAGCACGACGGGCCAGTGTGTTACGGACAACTTTCATCCACACGCCGGCTTCACGCGCTTCTTTACGCAGAGCGGTCATGGCGCCTACAGTGACACCGCGGGAATCCGCGATCACGGCAGACAGAGCACCTTGAGCTGCTTCCTGGACTTCGGCGACAATCGCCTTTTTATCTTCGAGTCCTAAGGCCACGATTAACTCCTGATGTGTTACGTTAGACTCCGGAGAGCCATTTTCAGGTGTGACAATTCAGAATTCTGAAGGGGCCACACACCATCTACGCAGGAAATATTAAGTGGCGGGATGCACAGCAACCCACCACTCCTGCGGTCTTTGACAGCTGCTGCTTACTCACAGAGAGCTGCAGCAACCCCAAAGTTCGTTACGCTGATCAGATATCCAGAGCGGAATGATCAACGATCAGGCCAGGGCCCATAGTGGTACTCAGCGTGACTTTCTTCATGTACACGCCTTTCGCAGAGCTTGGCTTGGCTTTTTTCAGATCGGCCAGCAGAGTGGTCAGGTTCTGTTTCAGTGCATCAGCAGTGAAATCAACCTTACCGATTGTGGTGTGGATGATACCGTTCTTGTCGTTACGGTAACGGACCTGACCGCCTTTTGCGTTTTTAACCGCAGTAGCAACATCAGGAGTCACAGTACCGACTTTCGGGTTTGGCATCAGACCACGTGGGCCCAGAATCTGACCCAGCTGACCAACAACGCGCATAGCATCCGGAGAAGCCACAACCACGTCAAAATTCAGATCACCGCCTTTGATTTTCTCAGCCAGATCTTCCATGCCCACTTCGTCAGCGCCCGCAGCTTTAGCAGCTTCAGCGTTAGCACCCTGAGTGAACACAGCAACGCGCATGGTTTTACCGGTACCGTTTGGCAGTACAGTAGAGCTACGTACGTTCTGGTCAGATTTACGGGCATCGATACCCAGGTTGACGGCAACATCAACAGACTCTTTGAACTTAGCGGCTGGCAGAGAGGCCAGAACTTCTACCGCTTCTTCAACAGAGTAAACTTTACCGGCGATCACTTTTTCAGCGATCAGCTTCTGGCGCTTGGTTAACTTAGCCATTACTCAACTCCTTCCACGTTCAGACCCATGGCGCGGGCAGAACCAGCGATGGTACGTACCGCTGCATCCATATCGGCTGCAGTCAGGTCAGGCTTCTTCGCAGTTGCGATTTCTTCCAGCTGAGCACGGGTCACAGTACCCACTTTCTGGGTATTAGGACGCGGAGAGCCACTGGTGATACCAGCTGCTTTCTTCAGCAGGAAAGACGCCGGAGGAGTCTTCATTTCAAAGGTGAAAGAACGGTCGCTGTAGGCAGTAATAACTACTGGCACAGGAGCGCCTGGCTCGAGATGCTGAGTCTGAGCATTGAACGCTTTACAGAATTCCATGATGTTCAGACCCTTCTGACCCAGAGCAGGACCAACCGGGGGACTTGGGTTTGCTTTACCAGCACCAACCTGGAGCTTGATATAGCCTTCTACTTTCTTAGCCATAAGAATTACCTCTTAATGGGTGTTAACGCCGCCGCACATCAGTGCCAGCCAGCTCCCCGCCCTCAGACATGAGTCTTACGGGCATTGAACAGTGCTTATCCGGCTTTCTCGACCTGAGTAAACTCAAGCTCAACCGGCGTAGCACGACCGAAAATTGTTACTGCAACCTGAACGCGGGATTTGTCGTAATCGACACTCTCAACCACGCCATTAAAGTCTGCAAACGGACCATCCACAACGCGCACAGTTTCACCCGGCTCGTACATGGTTTTGTGGGTCGGCTTCTCAGCACCGTCCTGCATACGCTGCAGAATGGCTTCCGCTTCACGATCGGTGATCGGAGCAGGCTTGTCAGCAGTACCACCAATAAAGCCCATTACGCGAGGCGTCTGATTAACCAGATGCCAGGTCGCGTCATCCATTTCCATCTGAACCAGCACATAACCCGGATAGAACTTACGCTCACTTTTGCGCTTCTTTCCGTCACGTACTTCAACGACTTCTTCGGTAGGCACCAGAACCTCACCGAATTTGTCCTGCATATTGTGCAGTTCAATACGCTCTTTCAGAGCGCCCTGAACCCGCTTCTCATAGCCTGAATAAGCGTGAACAACGTACCAACGCATTGCCATGATTCCTTACCCTATGATCAGTTCAACGATTGAACTGAGACCCATATCCAGCAACCAGAGAGCCAGACCGACCACAAAAACCACTGCAACAACAATCATGGTGGTCTGACGGGTCTCAACCGGTGTCGGCCATACCACGCGGCGGCGCTCTTTGTTCGCCTCTTTCAGCAGGGTCATGAACTCCTGCCCTTTAACCGTGGTAAAAGCTACACCTGTACAGGCGAGCATTAACGCAACGATTGCCAGAACACGGTACAGAACACCCAACTCGGCAAACACGTAATTTACGGCAACCGCACCAGCGAGAAGTGCAATGGCAACGAGCCATTTCACAACATCAAATACGCCCATGCCTTCCGCTTTGGTTTCGCTACTCATCTAATGCCCTAAAGCCTGAAAAGGCAGCCATATGCTGCCGAACACTACTAAATATGGCAGGCCAGGAGGGACTCGAACCCCCAACTTTCGGTTTTGGAGACCGACGCTCTACCAATTGAACTACTGGCCTGTGACTCACAATCAGGGCGCCGTAGGTTACAGAAACAACCTGGAGGAATCAACTAATTATTTATTGTTTTTTCAGCGCCCACGCAATAGTACAGAAAGGCAGCTACTCTGTCGCTAATTATTACCTGCAGACATAAGAAAGCCCCTACCTCTGTTAATGTCACCATCCAGTACAGGCACAACCAGCAACGGATACCTTGCATGACCAGACCGATCATCCGCCCCTTCCACACAAACGACACAGAAGCCGTCGTAGAGCTCTGGCAGACCTGCGGACTGACACGCCCATGGAACAACCCCCGGAAAGACATAGAGCGCAAGCTCAGCGTTCAGCCAGAGCTATTTCTGGTCGGCCTATCAGGCAACCAGGTCATTGCCAGCGCCATGGCCGGATATGACGGCCACAGAGGCTCCGTCTATTACCTTGCTGTTGACCCCCACCACCAGAGGATCGGCATCGGATCCGAGATAATGCGACACATCGAGCGACTGCTGACAGACCTGGGCTGCCCGAAGATCAATCTGCAGATCAGGTCCTCAAACCTGGACGTAAAAGCCTTCTACGAGAATCAAAACTACCAGATGGATGATGTGATCAGCTTGGGTAAGCGACTGATTGAGGACGAATGAGGCTGACGTACAGACCTCGGTCCGATTAAGCGTTACCGGAGAAGCGCCTGCAAGGCCGTGTGATCGATTTGACGAGGAACACACTGAAGTATGTGACGAGACCAGGCGCCCCCGCACAAATTAGTTACACAACACCGCAGGAGCAATACCAACAATATGGACCCGCGGTCGCGGCCGCGGGATGACGGTGGTGTCTTTTTAAGGCCACTTAAATTCCAGGCACAAAAAAGCCCGCGGAAGCGGGCTTTCTCTTAACGCTTTTCGCCTTCTTCACCGACGGTGAGCGTCAGCGAAGAAGCTCCAGCAAGACGGGTGGCAGATCTGAGAAGGAGCATACTGAAGTATGTGACGAGACTAGGCGCCCCGCACAAATTAGTTACGCAACACCTTTGGGGCGATGCCACCATATGGATCCCGCGGTCGCTGCCGCGGGATGACGGCGGTGTCTTTTTAAGGCCACCTAAATTCCGGACACAAAAAAGCCCGCAGAAGCGGGCTTTCTTTTAGCTTTCATCGCCGACGGTGAGCATCAGAGAAGAAGCTCCAGCAAGGCGGGTGGAGAATCTGAGAAGGAGCATACTGAAGTATGTGACGAACTCATATCTGC
>CETZ01125581.1_pt1 | contig 10279 bp, 11 predicted proteins | sample 531441 | NCBI WGS metagenome assembly CETZ01 (sample SAMEA2623098, study PRJEB7988) | marine metagenome | isolation source: saline water (ENVO:00002010), including | reverse complement strand
AAGCGACAGGGAGTAAGCATAGAGAATGAAAATTACAGCCGTGAGGGCCGGATCAGCCGCTTCAGCATTGACGATAGTGAAGATGGCAGCCAGATCAAGACCAATAACAGCTTTTTACACGATAATGTAGACTAACACAAGTAGTTTCTTCAAGCTGCGCCCCGGGAATATTCCCGGGGCGTTTTTTATACCCCTTCACAACTTGCAAAACACCTCCCCCTCTGCTTACCTTTGGCCTTAAATAATATCATAATCATGAGTTTATCACAGAATATTGGCGAGGAAATGAAAGCGGCTATGAAAGCCAAGGACAAAGTACGCCTGGAAGCCTTGCGTAGCATCAAATCGGCTATTTTGCTGGCCAATACCGAAAAAGGTGGTGGCGCAGAACTTTCTGATGCTGATGAACTCAAGATCCTACAGCGCCTTCAAAAACAACGCAAGGACTCACTGGAAATATATGAGCAGCAGGGACGCGAAGACCTTGCCGGGGAAGAACGCGCTCAACTGGAAGTTATAGAGGGCTTCCTGCCCAAACAAATGGACGAAGCCGAACTCAAAGCTTACTTACAGGAACTCATCGTTCGCCTGGATGTCAAAGGCCCCCAGGATATGGGTAAAATAATGGGTGTTGCCTCCAAGGAACTGGCCGGTAAAGCGGATGGGAAAACTATCTCGGCCAAAACCAAGGAGCTACTGGGTTAAGCACATCGGTTGGTTCCACCTGCTTTATTGGAAGTGGAACCTGAAGCCAACGTTGATCATAAAACCATTGGAGTAAATAGGCCTGGCAGGAAGTTTATCAGCCGTAGCACTGGTTCCGGCTCCTCCTATTTCTATGAAGTAGTTGGCTGTCTCACAGAAATAGAACTCAAAGCCAAATAAGCCGTATCCGCCCAAGGAAATATCCTCAGAAGAAAAAGTACTGGAGGGAATCAGCCCTATGAGACCTCCCTCACCGTATAAGCGGATAGCATCAGCAATTGTGACCCCGCTGCCCACTAAACCAATGGTGAAGTTGGAATAAGGAGTCCAGGTAAACTCTCCTTCATCAATATGTTCGTAGAACATCATATTACCCCTGACCCTGATGGCCACGTTATCATAAAGGAAATAAGGACTGGCTAAATTCATCCCTACCCCAAAATCACGTTGGATCTGGGTAAGTTCAAAGCCTAAAGCAAGCTTATTGCTGATCCCACCTTCCTGGGCTTTCAAATTCATGCTGAAGCCGATCAGCAAAATTCCGGGTAGTATAAATTGAAATAGTTTCTTCATGGTATTGAAATTAAATTAGTGCTTATCATACTGTTACATTGCTTTCTAAAGTGATATACTTTCCTAAAGCGCACCAAATGTAATTAAGTTTATAATATAAATAAATTTACAAAATAAAAAAGATGCTACTGATCACCAAACGGTTAAGTATTATGATCAAAAAATAAAAATGTGGTGAGAATTAGATAAGACGATTTTTCAACGCCAACTGCACGGCTTCCATCTTATTGTGTACCTGTAGTTTCTGGTAGATGTTCTCGATGTGCTTCCGCACCGTTCCGGAGCTGATGTATAGGTTTTCAGCAATCTGGTTGTAATTGATGCCCGTAGCCAGCTGTTCCAGTATCTCGGTTTCCCGCCTGGTAAGATTGTACTCCTCGGCCGGTTGTGAATAGTGTTCCCGCTGATAGCGGATCATGTTCAGGGCTTTTCTGGCCACACTGGAAGACATGGGCGCTCCGCCATCCATCACTTCACGGATGGAATCGTATAGTTTTTCAGGACGTTCATCCTTTAAAAGGTAGCCGTTGGCCCCCGCCAGTATAGCTTCAAAAATGTAGTGTTCCTCATCAAATACGGTGCTCATGATCACCTTTATATGGGGGTACAGGCGCTTTACCTCACGAGTGGTTTCTATGCCGTTCAAAACCGGCATATTGATATCCATGAGAACCACCTCCACACCGGAATTACGCTCCAGGTGGTTCAGAAGTGTACTTCCATTCAGCTCCCACCCCTTCACCTTAAGGTCCTCAAAAAGCTCCAGCTTTTCCATCAAGGAACGGGCTATGCGGGTGTTATCTTCGGCAATAAGGATTCGTAACATTCCAAAAAAATATGAGGCTAAAGGTATCATATTGACACCAATAGCCTCATACGCTATTTGTCCTATATTTTAATTCTGAACGTGCGGATAGTTGTAAATAAACTTCTCGTTATAGGATGCCTGGGAGTTGGTAAGGAAGAACTCTACCGAGTGCGTTCCATACTCCTGTAAGCCGGTCAGGTCAAAGCTCTTGGTTTTGGTAATATACGCCTGGCAAGCATCGCCATGCGCCTCGTGTTCCAATACCAGCTCAGCGGGCGGTAAGGGCGGAGTTCCACACCAGGGCAGTGTTTTCACCAGGCGTACATCATGCTCCGCGCAACCACCGCTATAACTGAAATTAATGTAAAGGCAGTCCTGCACAATAGATGCAGAATTGATGAAAATAGGATCTTTATGGGTGGCCATGGAGTCCAGGGCGCCTCTCTCCAATATAGGAACACAGGCGTTAATAGCACGAACACAAGTGATGTCCACAATTTTACCTGCCATACAAATGGAAGCCAGGTCGGTCCGCTCCATGTAATCAAACTCCAGATCCTGACCGGTTTCCAATGTAAAGCCGTTCGGCAGGGAAGCCACTTCCAGGTAACTGCCATCCAGAAGCTGTATCACCTCTCCGCATCCGTCCAGTCCGGTAAGATCCCTTACGATCCCGGAATACGGGTATTTACACCCGCAGGCTCCTTTGGTAAAGTACTTTACACCATTCTGAAATTTGGCTATACACTCATTGGGATAGGTATTACCATCACAGCCACACACCGGGTCATATTCTGCTGTACAATCAATTACGTTACCTTGCTTCAATAGTTCCTGATCAATACAGGAATTCGAGTTATCCTTACGGCAGGAAGCCAGGCCCACTGCCATTATGATCATTAAAGAGGGAATTGAGATTTTCATATTAGTCTTTTAATTCCAGATGCAGAAAGCGGCTCAGAAGTTGCCTGTCTATGGAATTATAACCGGATCACCCAGGAATTTAGGCTCAGTATGAAGCACATAGATATCAAGGATCATTTTAACCCGTGCACCCACTTCTCTCAACTTAGTTTTGAAACCAGCCGCTACGTCAACGTCACGGGCATTGAACCCATAGGCCTCGATACCCGATTTACGGGCAATGAAAACCGCGCGTTCATTATGAAAGGGCTGTGATATAACTATAAAGCTATCCTGCCCAAACACTTTTTCTGCCCTGATCATGGAATCAAAGGTCCGGAAGCCGGCATAATCCAGGATGATATGGTCTTCGGAAATTCCCTTTTTGATAAGGGCATCGCGCATAGCCCTGGGTTCATTGTATTCCTTCTTACGGTTGTCACCGCTCACCAGGATATACTCTATTTTACCCTGCTCATACAGATCTGTGGCAGCTTGCACTCGGTAGGTAAAATAGAGATTGGGACGGCCACCTGAAAGCCTGGGACTGGTCCCCAACATCAAACCCACTTTCTGCGCAGGGAGGTCATCCATAGTACTGCTGATATAGGGTTGGGCAAAAGAGGATACTCCAGAATAGGTTATCCAGCAAATGATGGCCAGCAGAACTGCTAAAACCATGAACCAGCGAACTACTCTGCGCACCGCTAATCTTCGGGAATGTAATATTCTATAAGGTCGGCTTGGGTTTCAAAGAAGTCCTCCACTCGGTATTTATGACGCTTTATGAAACGTTCCAGTTCGCGCTGTGTATCTTCGAATTCATCTTCGCTGAGGAATTTATTCTGAAGGTTCTCGGTAAGCTCCGGAAGGTTTTCATCTAGTTCCACTCGTATCTCTTCCAGGTAATCCTCCATTTCATTAAAGAGTACCTTTCTCCCGTCAAAATCAGCATACTCCTCCACCTCTTTTTTGGATTCATTATAGGCCGCCCTCATATCCCCTACAATGGTGCTGAGGCTATCTGTACCACCCACTTCAACCGTTTTAAGGTACTTACGCACCTCGGCATCTACCCGGAAAAAGGACAAGGTCATATCCCGGGTGTAAAGGGTTACCTCATCCAACATGCGGTACTCTTCTTCCATCTCCTCATCACGCGTAATGGTAAGATAGTAGGTCTTCGCAAAGTGTTCTTCGGCTTGTTGTATACGATAGGCAGCATCCAGCATCTGGCCCTCTGCCTTGGTTACGGCATCGTAGTATTTTTTCAGATCTTCATAGGAATTGTAACGACCCTTATTCAGCTCTTCAGCCACCCCAAAATTATTAGCAAAAGCATCGATATACATCTGCAGGGATTTGATGTACTCTTTCTGAAGAATATCATAGTCCTCATAAGGCCCCAGTCTTTCTACAGCTTGCTGGCTTTCCTTAGCTTGCTCCAATACCATTTCACGGTATTTGGCCACTCTGCGTTCATCGGTAGAGCGCAATGATGATTTCAGGTAACGCAAATTCTTGATCCGCAACTTACGGTTCTCGTTCTGAAATTTCCGGAAGTAGGTTTGAGGATTGTTGTAACGCTGGGCATCAACCTGAAAGGCCATACCTACTAAAAGCACAAAGGCCAGATATTTGAACATACAGTTATAGGTTTTCACAAATATAGGTTGAAGACCGCTACGCACAAAAAAACCCGGCAGCCATAGCTGCCGGGTTTCCTATAATTAGAATGTGTTGTAATTACATCATACCAGGCATTCCACCGCCCATTCCGCCTGGCATTCCGCTACCGTTATCCTCCTTAGGGATCTCGGTAATGGTAGCCTCGGTGGTGAGCAGCATACCGGCTACGGAAGAAGCATTCTCCAGAGCTACACGGGTAACTTTGGTAGGATCAATGATACCGGACTCGAGCATATTCTCGAACTTCTCGGTTTTGGCGTTGTAACCAAAATCATCTTTTCCTTCTTTTACTTTAGCCACGATCACGGAAGCTTCCTGACCGGCATTCTCTACGATCTGACGCAGAGGCTCTTCAATAGCACGGGAAATGATGGCCATACCAGTGGTTTCGTCATCATTATCCCCTTTAGCACCGTCCAGCACCATGGCAGAACGTACCAAAGCCACACCACCACCGGGAACAATACCTTCCTCAATAGCAGCACGTGTAGCCGCCAGGGCATCATCCACACGGTCTTTCTTTTCCTTCATTTCCACTTCAGAAGCAGCACCTACGTACAGTACAGCCACACCACCGGCTAATTTAGCCAGGCGCTCCTGCAGTTTTTCCTTATCGTAATCTGAAGTAGTGGTTTCTATCTGGGCCTTGATCTGGTTTACGCGGGCCTTGATATCATCGGTAGAACCGGCACCGTTTACCAGGGTAGTATTATCCTTGTCAATGGATACTTTTTCGCAGGTACCCAGCATATCAACGGTAGCATTTTCCAGCTTATAACCTCTTTCTTCAGAGATCAGCGTACCTCCGGTAAGTATAGCGATGTCTTCCAGCATAGCCTTTCTGCGGTCGCCAAAGCCGGGAGCTTTAACAGCAGCCACTTTCAGGCTTCCGCGGATTTTGTTCACCACCAGGGTGGAAAGAGCCTCACCATCCAGGTCTTCTGAAATGATCAACAGAGGTTTTCCGCTTTGCGCTACAGGCTCCAGTACGGGAAGCAGTTCCTTCATGTTACTGATCTTTTTGTCGTAGATCAGGATATAAGGATTGTCCAGTTCAGCGATCATCTTTTCAGTATCGGTAACGAAGTAAGCCGAAAGGTAACCACGGTCAAACTGCATACCTTCTACCACGTCTACGTAGGTTTCAGTACCTTTTGCTTCTTCCACGGTAATTACACCTTCTTTCTTCACCTTGCCCATAGCCTCGGCAATAAGTTTACCGATAGTGGCATCGTTGTTGGCGGAAATAGAGGCTACCTGCTCGATCTTGTCAGAGCTATCACCTACTTCCTTAGACATGCTGCGCAAATTTTCAATCACCTTCTCAACGGCTTTATCCATACCGCGTTTCAGGTCCATAGGAGAAGCTCCTGCCGCTACGTTCTTCATTCCCTGGGCATAAATAGCCTGGGCCAGAACAGTAGCTGTAGTAGTACCGTCACCGGCAATATCAGCGGTTTTGGAAGCTACTTCCTTCACCATCTGTGCACCCAGGTTCTCGATCTTGTCTTCCAGCTCAATTTCCTTAGCTACGGAAACACCGTCTTTGGTTACAGAAGGTGCACCGAATGATTTTTCGATCACCACATTACGACCCTTGGGGCCTAAGGTTACTTTTACAGCATTGGCCAGTTGATCCACACCTCTTTTCAGTGCATCCCTGGCTTCAAGGTTGAATTTAATTTCTTTAGCCATGATTTTATTTGTATCGTTTTAAGATTTTGAAAATGGTTTGAATGAATTAACCGAGAATGGCAAAAATGTCCGACTCGCGCATGATGAGATAATCTTTTCCTTCATGCTTGATCTCGGTACCGCCATATTTTCCATAAAGAACTCGATCACCCGCTTTTACGGTCATCGGCTCATCTTTTTTGCCGTTACCTACCGCTACTACAATCCCTTGCTGGGGCTTTTCCTGAGCCGTGTCGGGAATTATAATACCAGAAGCGGTTTTCGTTTCAGCAGCACTTGGTTCTACCAGAACCCGGTCTGCCAATGGACGAAGGTTAATATCTGCCATTGTGTTATTTGTTTTGGGTTATACTATTGATTTTTATGATGACTCCCCTGATGTCAGAAAGTATGCCAAGGCCTTTAACTGACAGCCTGACATTTTCAATGTCTCCACAGCCAGGAAACTATGGTTGACGGTAGAAGTATAAATGATAATTTCCGTAATGCTCTTCAGTGATCACCGGGTAATGTTCTTCCAGTATGAACCCGTTATTTCGGAACGCTCCGCCTGAATCTTCCTCTCCATTTTCCGTCACCACCAATACCGGCTTGTAGTGCTCCATAAAACCATGCATGAGCGTAAAATCGTTCCATACAGGCACTACATAAGCAGTATTATTCCATACCAGACCGGTGGCCCAGACTCCGGCCACTGGCCTTCCCCGGAAATCGTTTACCGCCCATTGATCAATGATCTTTTTTGAATCATACGTACGACTTAGCACTAAATGGCCCACCTGAAAAGAATGAAAACCTACCAAGATAATAGCTGCCAAAGCTGTCCAGCGCCTGAGAAGGGAATCTTCTCTCTTGAAGGCTACGTAGATAAAAACGGAACACCACAAGGCCATAGCCATGAGCAAGCTTAACGCATAACGCGTGGGCAGCCATTGAATAACTAATTTATGGTGCTCCAGCAACACCCAAATTCCCGCCAGGTATAAAAGCAGGAAATGAGACGGCCGGATGGATTTTCTTTTCACCATCACCCATACCAGGCTTAACCAAAAGAAAAGAAGAAGGGGTAAGTTCTCCGGTCGCAAGTAAAAGGTTTGCACATTCCCTGTCAGCGCTTTTAACCAGGACCAGTCTCCCGAATAGCGATGGGTTACCTGGTTAAAAAGAACTTTATCAAAAACATCAGCCACCCATATATACCAGCCCAATATATAAACCGCTGTTGCTAAAATGTACAATCCCAAAAGAGATAGGCCAATTTGCTTTACCGGCCGGCCTTTACCACCATGGTTCAAAAACTGAAAAAATACGCCTGCCGGAAAAACCATCAGGTAGAGGAACTGGATCTTCAGGCACACCGTAACAAAGAGGAACAGGAAATGCAAGATCAGGTCCTGCCGTCTTCCGGAATGAAGGAAATGGTAAGCATAGGCTATACTGAGCAAGATAAACTGGACCGCCAGGATCTCTACCATTGAAAAGTGAAAGAATTGGAAAACAAAATAATTCAATCCTCCGGTGAGCAAAAGGAGCAGGCTTAACCAGGGCTTGTTCAACACCTTTGAAAACACCATAAAAACCACAATGGCTCCTAGCAAAATGGCCAGCCTTGCTGTAATGCGTGAAGTACCAAAAAGCTTAAAAACCCCGGCCAAGTAAAGGTTAAAGACAGGAGATTTTACCAAGTTATCACATTCTTCCACACCCCAACGTCCATGGTTGATGTAATTACGGGCCTGGCAGGTATTGAGGCCTTCATCAGTAAAGGGCCCCCGGCTGGTTGAAATGTCCACAGAAGGGTCGGCCTGTATCAAAATCAATTGCATGGCCAGGAATAAGATCATTAAGCCCGCCAGCGCATACCAGCCCGTTTTTGGATGCAACAACATAGAACTCCCGAAAATAAAAAACCCCGCAATTGAATTGCAGGGTTTTTAAAGTTCTTTAAAGGAAGTATTTATTCATCGCCTCCATCCTCATCAACAGAGGTAGGCATATCTTCTTGCAGCATTTGTCCTTGTCCCTGAGCGGGAGGAGGCGCAACCGGGCTAGCTTGTGGCATGGTATTCAGCTCCTCTTCAATGCGGGATCCATTACCTTCGGCAGCACTGTTGTACATAGGATTCAGTACAACGTTAGCAGCCAAAACAAGCACTACTAGTGCTACGGCCAATGCCCAGGTTCCACGGTCCAGAAAATCGGTTGTTTTTTTCACACCGCCAAAAAGCTGTGTTCCACCTCCGCCAAAAGAAGAACTCAAACCTCCTCCTTTAGGGTTCTGGATCAATACGATCAGGATAAGTAACACACAGGTAATGATTATCAAAACAGAGAACAACATCGTCATAACAAACCGGCTTATTTACTCTTTTTCAGTTTTTTGATTTCCAAAATTTGGTCGGCAAAGAAACTACTTTTTTCCGGATATTTCAACTTCAGAATTTGATATGCCTTAATCGCTTTATCATAATGCCCCTGCTTAATGTACACCTTAGCAAGGGTTTCGGTTATCAGCGACCCGTCTCCTGAACTTTGCAGCTCATTTATATTAAACTGGCGGGAGGCAGCAGGTTCTTTACTCTTTTGCTTAAGTTTTGGGAGCTTTTCCACGAAGGTATCGAAGAGTTGGATCTTCTCCTCAAAGGCCATCGCCCCCTCTTCCATTCTGGCTTTGGGCGGAGCAGTATTTTCGTTACTTGTATCATCCCCTTCCGAAAGCCTCTTCAGCCAATCGGAAAAGCTATGTTTTTCAGCGGGATCCAGTGGGCGCACACCACTATTTCGTTCAGATCCCGGTTCTTCCTCATCAATGGTGAATACGGGTTGCGAGTCTTCCCGGAACGAGACTTCCCCCTTATCTTCTTCCACAACCTCATCTTCTGCGGTAATTTCCTCCGGCTCAACCACAGCAGGCTCCGAATTGGCCTCTTCCTGAATTTCTTCCGCTTGAGGAATCTCAGGGGTTTCAGCACTCAGCTCTTCTTTTACCGCTTCAGGCTTTGGTTCTTCAATCGCTTGACTGTCCGCTTCTTCAGCTTTGGGCTCAAGCTCTTCCGGTCGATCCTTTTTCAGGCTTTCCAGCTTTTCCCTTATTCCCCGGATGCGGTCATCCATAGCCGAGTTTTCCGACCCGCCTTTCTTTTTGGCTTCGTATTGCTCGCGCATTTTACGGCTTCTCTCCAGGATGGCCCTAATTCTTTCGGCTGCCGTCATTTCTTCCTCAGCAGGCCCTTCCTCGCTCTCCGTATTTTCCTCATGAATCTCCGGCTCCTGCTCTGCTTCAGGCTGGGGCTCCGGTTCAGGGGCTGGCTCTTCCATTTCTTTTTCAGCCACCGGCTCGGCAGGCATTTTTTCTTCAGGGACTTCTTCCTGCGTTCTTTCCTGGGGCGCAACTTCTTCTGATATTCCCTCTGTTACGTCTTTTTCCTCCAGTGGTTCCGGAACCGGCTTTCCAGGATCCATAGTTTCCAGTTCCTCGCGGGGAATGGATTCCACCCCTTCAAAGAGATCGTACAAAACCGTGCGATCATTGGTAAGGATAGACGTTTTGCCCAGCTGTTGGTTAAAGAGATGCTCGTTGGAATTTTTAAGGCGTAAGGCGTACAGAAGTTGTACCGCCTGGCTGTACGGGTATTGAGCCGCCAGTTTTTTGAGCTCAGTCACTTCTTTCCGGTGAATTTTACCGGGTCGTTCAAGCAGAGTTGTAAATTCCTGGGCGTCCACGTATTACCAGCTACCGATTGATTGGTTCAATATATTTTCCGAGAGCTCCTGTGATATTTGTTCCAACAAAACTCCTTCCACACTGGAAAGCTCTTCCGAAGCATCAAAATCCGCAAAACGCGAAAACCTCTGCTCGAAGCTCTTCTTAGGTTCTAATTTATTGGTAAATATAACATTTACCGT
>CETZ01115791.1_pt1 | contig 10294 bp, 9 predicted proteins | sample 531441 | NCBI WGS metagenome assembly CETZ01 (sample SAMEA2623098, study PRJEB7988) | marine metagenome | isolation source: saline water (ENVO:00002010), including | reverse complement strand
GTTTTGAAAAACCCCCACTAACCAAATGAAAAGGTGCGGTCCGCAACATGGGGATTTTTTCCACGAAAAAGCAGCAATTACCCCTGAAAACCGGTTGGAATGGCGTTTGGCAAAGTTTTGGCCGAACAATTTTTGTCAGTAAAATATTATACTGCCATAACAAATTCACTAAAACCATGAAAAGAATATCACACCTTGCCATAGCATCGCTATTGGCTTTGGGCACAACTACATCTTGTGTCTCCAAGAAAAAGTATGTAAGTGCTCAAAACAAGATAGACCGCCTGCAACAAGACAGTACTGCTCTGGAAAGAGAGGTGGCTAATCTTGAGACCGAACTGGAAAGGACTTCTTCTCAGTTTTCCAAGTATAAGGATATGAGTGAGGATCAAAAGGCAGCTATGATGGCCCAATTGCAAAAACAGGGTTCAGAGTTGAGTGAAAAGGACCAGGCACTTCAATTGAGAGCTCAACGCCTACGTGCCTTGCAAGACCGTCTCAACCGCCAGCAGGAAATCGTTAACAATCTTCGTCAGACAGTAGCGGATGCACTGGTGAATTTTGATGCCGAGGACCTTAGTGTAGAGGTAAAGAACGGTAAGGTATATGTATCCTTAAGTGATAAGTTGTTATTCCCTTCGGGAAGTGCCAAACTCAATACCGAAGGAAAAAATGCCATCGGGAAGGTTGCGGAGGTGCTTCAGAAAAATCCTAAGATCAGTATTGAGGTAGTTGGCCATACGGATGATGTACCTATTAATACAGCTAAATACTCGGATAACTGGGATTTGAGTACCGCAAGGGCTACCACCATTACCCGGTTGCTCACTGATGACTACAATATTACAGGTGAACGCCTTACAGCTTCAGGCATGAGTAAATACAGCCCCGTAGCCTCCAATGAAACTAAAGAAGGGCGCTCCAGGAACAGGCGTACTGAAATAGTGCTTACCCCTAAGCTGGAAGAACTCTTTAAGATATTAAGTGGTGAAGTGGAAGCTTCTACTCCCGTAGAACAGTAATTAATTATTTAAATCATAATTTGAATACAGATATGAAAACGATAGGGAAATTGTCGCTAACCGTAACGTTTGCTTTATCTCTGCTCTTTATAGGATGTAAAAAAGATGACTCCGATGGTAGTAATGAACCGGCAAAGGTCATGATGAGGCTTACTGACGCCCCGGCTGATTACGATGCTGTATTGATTGATGTGCGGGCGGTGGAGATCCACTATGAAGATGAAAGCGAAGAAGCAGGATGGGAAACTCTGGATAATGTACGTCCCGGGATCTATAATCTGCTGGATTTTACCAATGGTATAGATACGCTTATCGCTTATGATGATGTACCAGCCCGTAGGATCAACCAAATACGCCTGATCCTTGGATCAGATAATGATGTGGTGATCGATGGTATTTCGTATGATCTGAAAACCCCATCTGCCCAACAATCTGGTTTAAAACTGAATGTTCAGGAAACCCTGGAGCCCGGTCTGGTATATGAGTTCTGGTTGGATTTTGATGCCAGCCGTTCCATTGTGACCACCGGCAATGGTAATTACATACTTAAGCCTGTGATCCGTGTATTTACGAAAGTGACTACCGGAAGTATTGAAGGAACGGTAATGCCAGCGGCTTCACATCCCGCTATTCTTGCCTATAATGCTGCTGGAGATACTGCGGCTGCACGTGCCGATTCGGTGACCGGATATTTTCTGATCCCGGGTTTGAATGATGGTTCCTATACCATTGAATTTGATCCCGTATCCCCCTACCAGCCGAAGACTGAAACCGGGGTGGTTGTTTCCACCGGAGTGGTTACGGATATGGATACCGTGATCATTACACAGTAAGTAGTTACCTTATATATGAAAAGGCCCCGGAAATTTCCGGGGCCTTTTCCATTTTATAAAGGGCATAGCCGCTTAGATCAGTTTTTTGATAACCCCTGTTACCACTCCCCATAAACGAAAGTCCATAAACTGGGTGATCCGGATGGGAGAATAATTCTTATTGGCAGGTTGCAGGAACAACTCTGCACCATTTTTATAGAGGCGTTTTACGGTATAATCACCGTTGATCACAGCCAGGACCACGTTATTATTCTGAGGTTCCAGTTCGCGATCCACAATAAGCAGATCCCCATCATCTATACCAGCATCTATCATGCTTTGTCCGGCAACTCTCACACAAAAGGTGGATTTTTTATTGCGGATAAGCTCTTCATTAATGTTGATGGTACTTTGGAAAGGCATGGAAACATAGGAGGGGTCGCCAGCTGCCACACCCATATCAAAAAAAGGCACAGGGAAACCATTTTCTCCTTCCAGGGGAATTATCTCGTTTACTTTCATAGCAGAAGGTTTACAGGAATGCTATAACCGACAGTGCCTAGATGACCTTTTTGATCACGCGTAACTTGTGGGTATGCATACCTTTTTCAGCATTAAAGATACCGGTTTGATCCAAACGATCCAACCTCACTTTTCCGGAAGCGTGAATAATATAGTTATCGCTGAGGATGATGCCTACATGCGTTATAATGCCTTCTTCATTGTCAAAAAAAGCCAGATCACCAGGTTCGGATTCTTCAATAAAACTGAGCGTAATACCATGGCGCGCCTGTTCTGCAGAATCGCGGGGCAGAGGGTAGCCGGTTAAGCGGTATACCATCTGAGTGTATCCAGAGCAATCAATTCCCAAAGGGGTGCGGCCTCCCCACAGGTAGGGCGCATTCAGGTACTGATAGGCGTATTCCACCAGGCTGGTACGTGAAGATGTCTTAGTCGAAAAAGGCCCCATAAAATCAAAATGGGTATACTCCAGATCTACTTGCCCACCCTTTTTCATTTTGGGTAACATAGAACCTAACAACACGGGAAAGAAGCTGCCGGAATCCGGGTGGGAAATGATCTCGATCATTTCAGTTGAAACCGGTACTGCACCTTCCTGCACTTCATTATAAAAGTTCTCACTCAGCTGTTCCCACTGCTTATTGTCAATCCAGCCTTCATAGTTATCATGGGCCAGGCGTATGCGTGACCATTTTTTGCGTTGCTCCAAAACCTTAAAGGTTTCACCGAACAGGACCTGATTGGTCATTTCAGCACGGTCATCGGGTTCAGACCGCATCGGAATTACGCTAAGGCTACAAACCCCGTATTGCATGCAGTGGTTGTAATTAAGCTGGGTTTATAAAGATTCGATAACCAGGGCAGAAGCACCACCACCACCATTGCAAATTCCGGCAGCACCGTATTTGCCGTTATTTTGCTTCAATACATTAAGCAAGGTAACTACAATACGGGCTCCACTGGCTCCCAGTGGGTGGCCGATGGATACAGCTCCACCGTTTATATTGGTTTGGGAGGCATCAATTCCGAGGAGTTGCATGTTGGCCAATCCTACTACAGAAAATGCCTCATTCAACTCATAGTAGCTGATATCTTCTTTTTTGAGTCCTGCTTTTTCAATAGCCAAGGGTACGGCTTTGGCAGGGGAGGTGGTAAACCATTCTGATGCCTGGGCGGCATCAGCATAGGACACTACTCTGGCCAGGGGCTTCAAACCCAGGGCTTGTGCTTTTTCAGCGCTCATCAATACCATAGCGGCCGCACCATCATTGAGATTTGAGGCATTGGCAGCAGTTACCGATCCTTCCTTATCAAATACCGGGCGCAGTTGAGGTATTTTTTCAAAGTTTACCTTTTTATAATCTTCATCTTCAGTAACCAGGATAGGGTCACCTTTGCGCTGGGGTATTTCAACGGGTATCACTTCATCTTTAAAACGACCATTGGCCCAGGCATCAGCACTGCGTTTGTAGCTGTTAATGGCAAATTCATCCTGTTCCTCACGGCTAAAGTTCATGTCCCTGGCACAAAGCTCGGCACAGTTACCCATGTGTGTTTTATTGTAAACATCAGTAAGACCGTCACGCAACAAGCCATCTATCATTTCTATGCTACCCAGTTTCTGTCCATTACGTCCATTGGGAAGGTAATGGGGAACCATGCTCATATTTTCCATACCACCAGCTACTATGACATCGGCATCACCACAACGGATAGCCTGGGCGGCCTGCATAATAGCCTTCATACCGCTGGAGCAAACCTTATTCACAGTAGTACAGGGAACGGTTTCACTAAGGCCTGCACCCAGGGCCGCCTGACGGGCAGGAGCCTGTCCGTTGTTGGCCTGCAGCACATTACCCATCAATACCTCCTGAACTTCTTTGGGGTCCAGCTGTATTTTGTCCAGAGCTCCTTTAATGGCAATGGATCCGAGCTGTGTGGCAGGTATGGTGGATAAAGAGCCTAAAAAGCCCCCGATGGGTGTTCTTACGGCTGAAACTATTACTACATCTCTCATATCGTGATATATTTTTACTAAGCGATTGTACGGAGGGCGAAAATACAGAAAAATTAAGCGAATTTGCCGGACGTAGGTTTATAGCTATTTTTGAACTCGAGGCGTACGCTACATGAAAAAACTCCTGTTATATCTCCAGAACCGACAAACCCAAATGGCCAGTGTTCTGCTCTTTGTTTTATCGGTTGCTTTTGTGGTATACCTGAACCCCAGGGAGGCCAAGTTTAAATATGAATTCCAGAAGGGCAAGCCGTGGCTGTACGAAAACCTGGTGGCACCTTTTGATTTTGCCGTGGTAAAAAGCTCTGAGGAACTGGAAAAGGAGCGCAAGCAGCTTCGCAATAATAAAACCTTGTTCCTGGTTCGTGAGGAGGGCCTGAAGACCGCTGCGCTAAGCCAGTTTGAAAAGGAAATAAGCCGGAAGTGGCGCCTGGCCAAGGACAGTGGATTGCTGACCACCAATACATCTCCGTCCCTGGCCGGAGTTATCCAAAACGGTAAGAAAATTATCAGTCATATCTATGACAAGGGTGTTTTAAAGCCCATAGAGAGTGATGTGTCCAGGAATTACGGGGAGATATTACTTACGGAAAAAGGAATAAGCAAAGCAGTTTCCTTTGAAAACTTCTATACCATAAAGGAAGCAGCAATGTATGCGCGTACCAACTTACCTTACTCCTCCAATGAGGAAGTATATAACCTGGTGATTGGGGTTATCATCAATAACCTGGATTACAATATATTATTTGATGAGAACACCACCAATAATTACCTGAAGTCGCAGCTGGACAATATACTGCCAACCAAGGGCCTGGTACAACGCGGGGAGTTGGTGATCTTTAAGGGAAACCTGGTGGATGATGAAAAATTCGCCAAACTTTCTTCCTTAAGGCAGGCGTATGAAGGTTCCTTTTCCACCAAGGCCAGCCTGTACTATATACTCTTTGGCCAGATATTGCTGGTAAGCATTCTCTTTCTGGTATTATTCCTCTTCCTTTACCAGTTCAGGCAGCGCATTATGGAAGACGTTTCCAAGCTTACCTTCATCCTGGTAAACGTGCTCTTGATGGTTTTTATGGCCAAGATAGTTATGGACTTTGGGGTAGAGTATATTTACCTGGCGCCTTTTCCCATCTTACCTATTGTTATACGTTCCTTCTTTGATACCCGTATTGCCTTGTTTGTGCACATGGTAGCTATGTTGCTCATTGGCTTCCTGGTGCCCAACAGCTTTGAGTTTATCTTCCTGCAGTTCATAGCCGGTATTTTTGCCATTATCCTGGTTAACAATTTATACAAAAGAGGGCAGCTCTTTTTTACTGCGGCCAAGATCATAGCGGTATACTGTCTGTCATACCTGAGCATGGCCATTATACAGGAAGGTTCGTTCAAGCAGATCGAGATGATCAACTTCGCTTATTTTGCCGGTAACGGATTTTTGACCCTTATTTCCTTTCCGCTCATTTATATGGAAGAAAAGCTCTTTGGTTTTGTCTCGGATGTGTCGTTGTTGGAACTCAGTGATACCAATAACCCCCTGTTACGCGAACTGGCACAAAAAGCACCCGGTACCTTTCAGCATTCCCTGCAGGTAGCTAACCTGGCAGAAGCAGCCGTGCTGAGCATTAACGGAAATGCACTACTGGTGCGCACCGGGGCACTTTACCATGATATTGGCAAGATGACCTATCCGATGTATTTTATCGAAAACCAGCATACAGGGCTTAACCCGCATGATGAACTTTCATTTGAGGAAAGTGCCCAGATGATCATCGGACACGTAAAAGAGGGGATAAAGATTGCCAAGAAGAATAACCTGCCGGATGTGCTTATTGATTTTATACGTACGCACCACGGTACTACCACGGTAATGTATTTCTATAAACAGTATATCAAGAATTTCCCGGAGCAGGAGGTGGATCTTAAAAAGTTCACCTATCCCGGCCCCAAGCCTTTTAGTAAAGAAACAGCAGCCTTAATGATGGCGGATAGTGTGGAGGCGGCCAGCCGCAGCATGAATAAGCCGGATCATGATAATATCGATAAGCTGGTAGAGAGTATTATTGATCACCAGATGGAGAGCGGACAATTTGAAAATGCGGAGATTACCTTGCGTGAGATCAAGGATATCAAAAAGATATTCAAGAAGATGCTGATGAACATCTACCATGTACGAATACAATACCCCGAATAATTTACGGGAATTGTTAAAAGAGACTTGGTTAATTACAAGCTTTGAGTAAATTTGCACCCCCTCATTTAAAGAGGGACGTTTAAGTAACCCATTGGTGAGGTGGGTGAGTGGCTTAAACCAGCAGTTTGCTAAACTGCCGTACGTTAACACGTACCGGGGGTTCGAATCCCCCCCTCACCGCACTAAAACCCTTCCCTTCCGGAAGGGTTTTTTTATTACCGGAAGGGCACCCCTGAAGCCCAGCCCACAATAGATTGCCGTACTCCTTTGGTGACCGGGGTAACCCGGTGCATTACAAACGAAGGGAATATAATGACTGTACCCCTGCTTCGGGGCGCTTTCACCACCTCCTTATTGATCATGAATTCCAGGTCGCCCCCTTCGTACTCAGAAGGATCGGAAAGCTGTACCGTAATACTCAGCTTGCGATGGGATATTTCACCGGCACCAAAGTCCATGTGCCAGTCAAAAAAGTGTCCCTCTTCATAGCGGGTAAGCTGTAATTCCTGGAAAAAGCCTTGCAAGTCAAACCAAAAGCGTTCACTATTGGAAACCAGGGATAGTTGCATCAGCTTTTGATACAGCCATTGGCGCTCATCACTATCATCCAGGAACATGACGGAGGATTTCCGCAGATCATCGCGGTACTGCTGTTCGCCAGAGAGAGTGGCCTTTATACTTTTTTCCTCGTCCCAACAGGAAAGTACTTTACCGATCTCTTCCATATTGAAGATACTTTCGTAATAGCAGTATTCGGCAAAATTCTGTTTTAGGGGGAGCCCGAAGCTGAAGTTAAAGTTGGTATTGGACATGGGGTTTGGTTTAGACCCTAAAAATAGGAGTTTGCATGAGTTTGGCAATAGAGGTAAATAATTTGGTTAAGGGTTTGGTGGAAAGATTAAATTTTTAACTTTGCCGTCCCTTTAAAGAAAGGGTATCGGGGCATAGCGTAGCCCGGTTATCGCGCCTGCTTTGGGAGCAGGAGGTCGCAGGTTCGAATCCTGCTGCCCCGACTGACAATCAACGGCTTGAAAACTTTCGTTTTCAGGCCGTTTTTTATTTGCACAGGATTTACACAGATATCCATCTTTTCCATTTTCCTGTTTTTGCTTTCCCAGCAGAGATTTATCTAAATTTGACGTTAAACCATGTTAAGATTTCTTATCCAAGTCAGTATAGGCATTTGCATAGTCTCCTGTTCATCCAGAACTACAGTTAAAGCTCCGGCTGGCATGATTTGGGTACCTGCTGCCACTTTCATTCAGGGCGCGCAGGAAAATGATATGATGGCGCAGCCCCATGAGAAACCGGCCCATAAGGTAAAAGTGAACGGTTTTTTTATGGACGAACGCGAAGTGACCAATGCACGGTTCCGGGAATTTGTGGAAGCTACCTCCTATACCACGGTGGCGGAGCGCCCGGTAGATTGGGAAGAACTTAAACAGCAACTACCTCCTGGTACCCCGCGCCCTGCTGATTCGCTTCTGCTGCCCGGTTCACTGGTGTTCCGAAAGCAACTGGCAGAAGTACAGGATCATCACAATATATGGCAATGGTGGGAATGGAAGATCGGGGCTAATTGGCGCCACCCTGCCGGACCGGAAAGTGATATTTTTGGCAAGGACAATTACCCGGTGGTACACATCGCCTATGAAGATGCTGTGGCCTATTGCCGATGGAAAGGACATCGCCTCCCCACCGAAGCGGAGTGGGAACGGGCTGCACACGGAGAAAAGCTCTTATCGGTCTTTACCTGGGGCAATGATCCGACCGAACTACCTGCAAAAGCCAATACCTGGCAAGGTGAATTTCCCACCCGTAACCTGGCTAGTGATGGTTTTGCCTATGCGGCACCGGTAGGTTCTTTTCCACCTAATTCAATTGGACTATACGATATGGCCGGCAATGTGTGGGAGTGGACTTCGGACTGGTATAATCATGATTATTACTACCAGGTGGCCGGGGAAGAGATCCCTAATCCTCAGGGAGCAAAAGAGGCTTTTAACCCATTGAATCCTTACCAGAAGGAGAAGATTATCAAAGGAGGCTCGTTTTTATGTCATGAATCCTATTGTGCCAGTTTTCGTATTTCCGCGCGTATGGCTATGGCTATTGATAGTGGTTCAGATCATCTGGGCTTTCGTACGGTAAAAGATGCCGATTAGTATCAGCTGGCCACATCTTGCAATAACCATTGATCCAGTTTAGTGGAATCAGCGGTATGAAGCACAGAGATATCCCCCGTGGTTTCAAATATCACGGCCTTTACCTGTGATAGTTCAATCACATTGGCTTCGCGGAGTTTAGAACGAAGATCGCCTTCTGCCACCCGGGCTTTTTTAAGATTGTCATACAGGATCTCTGTGCCTTTCATCAATAAAAGGGGTTGATTGTCAATAGCATTTTTGAAGCCCGGATAGCGCCTGAGCAGGGCGGCTGTCATTTGGAGAGTATAAACTGCCGCCAAACCCACAATTCCTTCGGCCAGACTAATGGAAGAAGATAAAATGGTGCTGGCCAGTAGAGATCCGATGGCTACCGTCATGGCAAAATCAAAACTGGACATTTTGGAGAAACTACGCTTGCCGGCCAGGCGGGTAAAAAGGATGAGGGTGATGTATACAGCAAAGGTGGTTAAAATAATGGCGAGGGCCGTAGTTCCGGAGGTGGTAAAGTATTTTTCCATAAGATAGCTTTAAATCGGTGACAAGTATATGTACCACTAACGGAGAGCGGTCTGTTTTGATCAGCGGTAAAAAGTTATCCTATGGATTCTCTGTGGAAAGTAGCCTGTCAGGCCTCCTTAAGCATTACCTTTTGAGGGTCCGTCTTTTCAGTTTTATCTGCTACATTATCAGTTTGATTACTGAACACCATGCGGTTGATCATGAACATCAAGCCGATGGTAATGAGCACGGTAACACCCACTACGTAACCCAGCATCGGGTAGTTATGGATAAAACCGCTCGGGTCCTGGAATACGATCATTCCGGCTATAGCGGAGGCAATGCCCCCGGATATCTGCATTACTGCGGAATTGACGCTCATAAAGGAACCACGGTCTTTAGCCTCCGGTACAGCGGTGATCAGCGCCTGGGAAGAAACAATGCGTCCGGTAATACCCACAAAAAGGATAATGTTTAAGGCAATGACTATCCATAATGGTGTAGTACCCAGGTTGCAATAAACCAGTATTGCTGCACCGGCAATAAGCGAGGCGATCATGAATATCCTGAATTTACCGAAACTATCGCTGAGCTTACCGGCTATGGGACCCAGTATCATAGATGTGATACCCGGAAACATATAGATAAGTGGTAGTTTATCCATGGAAATACCCAGGTTGTTCACCGCAAAAGCGGCTCCGAAAGGCATAAGCATAAAGCCACCGGTAGCCAGAAAAACTGTAGCCGAAAAGCCACGTAGGTAGCGCTTGTTACCCAGGGTTTTAAGCATGTGCCGGAACGGGTTTTGACGGGTTTGCAGTTTCAGGTGTTCGTCAATAGGCTTGAGGAACAAAACTATAAAGACACCCACCACAAGACTGACGCCCACTATAAGCAGGAAAGGGAAGTGCCATCCCCAGTGGTTGGCCAGGTAAATACCGAAAGGAATACCGAGTATCTGGCTACTGGCAAAGGCCATCTGTACAAAGCCCATAACCCGTCCGCGTTTCTGCAGAACAAAAAGATCGGTGATAATGGCAAATACGATGGAGTTCATCACC
>CETZ01025180.1_pt1 | contig 10306 bp, 10 predicted proteins | sample 531441 | NCBI WGS metagenome assembly CETZ01 (sample SAMEA2623098, study PRJEB7988) | marine metagenome | isolation source: saline water (ENVO:00002010), including | reverse complement strand
CCGCCGTGAAAGGGCGGTGTCCTAGGCCTCTAGACGATGGGGACGTCTCAAGAAGTGGTGCGCATTCTATTGACGGCCCCGGGGTACGTCAACCCCTATGTGAAGTTTTTTTTAAAACAGGGCTAAGTTATTGGTTTTTCTCTAATTCTTTCTCGATGTGCTGACGCAGGGATTCCGGCTTATCGGTCGGTGCAAAACGCCCCACAACCTCCCCTTTGCGGTTCACAAGAAACTTGGTGAAGTTCCATTTGATGCCCTGTGTACCCAGTACGCCCGGGGCGGCTTTCTTCAGCTGCTGATACAGGGGAGCGGCGTTGGCACCGTTGACTTCGATCTTGGAGAACATGGGAAAGGTCACACCGTAGTTCTTCTGACAGAAGCTGCCGATCTCGGCTGAGTCACCCGGCTCCTGCTTGCCGAACTGGTTACAGGGGAAGCCGAGAATCACCAGTCCTTTATCCGCATAGTCTTTCCAGAGGGTCTCCAGACCTTCGTACTGATAGGTAAAGCCACACTGGCTGGCGGTGTTCACAATCAGTACGACCTTGCCTGCATAGGCAGTCAGGTCCTGCATCTCACCATTGAGTAAAGGCATGCTGTGTTCAAGTAAGGACATCTTCCGGCTCCGTTTCGGGTCTTTATTTCAGTGTCCGTCCGACTATACACAATCTTTGCAGAAAATCGTGCTTCCCCCTGTCAACGGATCATCTCCGGCTGCGTTTTATAGGGTGTACAGGCAATGATCCTGTAACGCTTAAGACTCATAAGCTGATCCATAACCGGCATCTGCCGGAAGGAGAAAGACCATGACACAGCTGAATATGTTTTCAAAACTGGCACTTGCCGTCTCAACAGCCGCCCTGCTCACCGCAGGTTACGCCCACGCTGAACCCGTCCGTAAAGACTTCAACAGCAGCGTCAGCCGCAGTGGCCCCAACCACAGCATGAGCCGTGAAATGAAGGCCAACATCAACAACAACGCCATGCAGCGCCAGCAGACTCTGACCGTGGATGGCCAGACCGCTCAGCGCAACGTTGATGTACAGCTCGACGAGAGCACCAATACCCTGACCCGCTCTGCCACGACCCAGGGCCCCGACGGCCAGGAATATTCGTCCAGCCGCTCAGTCACAGTACCGGATGTTAACCGCACGGTAGAAACCAACTCCGATCCGGATAACGGCCAGTACAGCCGCACGGTCACCACCAGTGTTAACGGCAATACCACGTCCGTGACACGCAACGCGGACCTCACTGACCAGAGTGCGGCCGTCAGCAATGCCCGTACCGTCAATGGCAAAACCGTATCGGCAGCAACCTCTGCGGAACTGGATGAAGCCGGTGATACTCTCACCACCAGCACCACGGTAACGGGTCCTGATGGCAAGCAGTATCACAAGGATGCGGTCCGCTCCATCGCCAGCGGCGAGGAGTAAACCGCCACACTGATTGCGGCACACCATCAGAGATAACCGGTTACCGATTCCCGAATGCCCGTATAAGGAAGCGTAATCTTGTCTCCGATGGATAGATTCCTGGCCAGTGTTGAACGCCGTGCTTACCGCACGGCGTTGCTCGCCTGCGGACAACACGCAGACGCTCTCGACATTGTTCAGGACAGTATGCTGAAACTGGTTCAGGCCTATCACGACCGCCCGCAGAGCGAGTGGCCCGCCCTGTTCCACCGTATACTGCATAACCGCATCACAGACTGGCAACGGAATGCCGGAAAACGCTGGCGCTGGCTGCCCTTACGCAGCAGTTCCGGCGCTGATGATGAAGACGATGCTGAGGCGGCTCCGGAGATTGTTGATGAACACCAGGCCGGACCGCTGCAGCAACTGACTCTGACTGAGGATACCGACGCTGTGATGGGCGCCATTGAGGCCCTGCCATGGCGACAACAACAGGCCCTGCTGCTGCGGGTCTGGGAAGGATTTGATACCGCTACCACGGCGTCCATTATGGGCTGCAGTGAAGGCTCAGTGAAAACCCATGTTCACCGCGCGCAAGAGGCATTACGGCAGGTGCTGCAACCGACAACAGTGGCAACCGGCAGAAGTGCAGACAGAAGTGCTGGAAACAAAACCGGACAGGAGGTGAGCCATGACGGATCCGGACAACAGGCTTGAACAGCAGCTGCGCCAGGCGCTGGACCAGAGCACCGCGACGCTTGATCAGGCCACCTGTGACGAGCTGGCCCGTCGCCGCGCTGACGTACTCAACACGACGCAGAGATCGTATCGCCCGCAGCCCTGGCTGATTGCAGCGGCTCTGGCCACCTTTGCGGTTCTGCCCTGGATGCTGATGAAATCCGGCCAACCGGCTGAGGTCGCCACAGGTTTAACAGCAGAAGCCGGTCTGGTAACCGACCCTGACTTCCTTAACAACTGGGAAATGCTGGATGCCATAGGCGAGGAGCCGCATGGCAGCTGACAAACGCGTGCTGTGGATGCTGCCCCTGCTGGTTGTGTTGCCCGTGAATGCACTTCCGCCAACGAACCAACCCGCCAGCCCGCCAGCGGCCGGGTTCTGGCAATACTATCTGGAATATGGCACCGACGCTGGCGATGTGTTCGACCCGGCTGACCTGGCCGATGCAACAGAACTTGCGGCCCGGGAAACCGATGACAACGACACCAGGGGCACCGACAAACAACCGAGCGGGGAGAAATAATATGAAGCTGAAGAACGTACTCTTAAGCCTGCTGCTCCTCAGCGTATTCAGTAGCGCTGAAGTACTGGCGGCGACGCAGAGCTGGCAGGACCTGCCCGAAGAAACACGGATTCTGCTGGCAGACATGCAGGCACAATGGGATGATCTCGACGCGGATGAACGGCAGGCACTGCTGACACGTGCTGAGCAGTTCTCGCAGCTGAGCGAAGACGAACAGGCCGCGCTGCTGGCGCGCTATGAACGCTGGTCGGCCCTGCCCGCGGAAGAACGGGCGGCACTGCAGCAGAAGTATCAGGCCTTCCGTGCCCTGCCGGAAGAGCAACGTCAGACCATCATCCGCAAGTACCAGTGGTTCCGCAGTCTGCCGGAAGAGAAGCAGCAGGAACTGCGCAACGGCTGGAAGAATCTGACCCGGCAGGAGCAGGATCAGCTGCGGCTGCAGTTCCGCAACAGTGATGCGGAGCAGCGTCAGCGGCTGCGCAGCCAGATGATACAGAAAAAAAACCGTTAACCATTAACCGGGGTACGGGTTCCGGACCACCAGACCACCGACAAGGAGTCTCATGAAGTACAGGCTCAGACTGCTGGTACTGCTCTGCAGCAGTGCCAGTGTTGTGTTTGCAGAAGACAGTACAACCGCACAGGCCGACGCATTCCAGGCACCGGCCTATACCGCTCAGGGCGCGACCATTGGCGTTACCGGCACCCGCCAGGAATACGCCAGTGGTGACGATGGAGAGGGAACCCAGGTCTATCTTTCCCCCTACTTCATCTATAACCAGTGGATGTTTTCAGCCTACCTGAGTGTTGAAAAAACCAGCGGACAGTATCTGTCTGAACCTCAGTACCCGCAGCTGACCGCTATCTGCAGCCAGCCCCAGCCGCGCGGGCGCTTCCGTTTTGACACACCGGCGCTGGATGCCGCCTGTGAAGACGCCCTCAGTACCAGCAGCAATACCGAAGACGAAACCGGCCTCAACGACATCCTGCTGTTTGCCAGTTACGACTTCATCCTGCCTGACCCGGATACCGGTCTCAGTCTCGGCCTGAGCTACACCCACGACAACGGCAATTACGAAACCGGCCACGGCAGCGGTACCCGTGACCTGTATGCCGATATCAGCGGGTTTCTCTATATCGAACGCCTGACACTCTGGGGGTCACTGGGTTACACCCACATCCTCAGTAACAGCACGCCGTTTGAGCTGGATGATTACGGCGTCGCCTCTGTCGGCGCCAGCTGGCGCGCGCAGGACTGGCTCAGTCTCAGCACCAGCGCCAATGCGCAGCAATCCAGTGTCGAGAACGGCGACGGCTATCATTATTTCAGCCTCGGGCTGAATCTGGGCAAAGCCAAAGGTCTGGGAGGGAATCTCACCCTCTACAAGTACGAAGACAACCCAGGCCTGCCGGAACAGGAGATTTCTGCCGGGGTCTCATACAGCTTCTGACGCCAGAACCTTCTGACATCCGCACAAAGAAAAAGCCCGGACTGTCGCACACAGGCCGGGCTTTTTTATAAACCGCATCCAGGAAGATTAATCGCCGTCGGCTTCAAACTTCAGTGCTGCTGAGTTGATGCAGTAACGCAGACCGGTATCGGTCGGACCATCGGTGAACACATGGCCCAGATGCGCATCGCAGTTACTGCAGATCACCTCGGTACGGACCATGCCGTGGCTGGTGTCTTTGCGCTCCTGAATCGGTGCATCCGCCGTGGGTTTATCAAAACTCGGCCAGCCACAGCCCGCATCGAATTTTGAGTTGGATACAAACAGCAGCTCACCACAACAGACGCAATGGTATTTACCATCATCTTCCAGATCCCAGTACTGGCCGGTAAACGGACGTTCAGTCCCGGCCTCACGGGTTACCCGATAAGCCTCCGGTGACAGCTCTTCTTTCCATTCTTCATCGGTTTTGTTCACTTTTTTCATAAAAGTCTCTACTTCCGCCATACTGATACGACAGGTATCATGCACGACTTTCTCTTTTTTATTAACCGGGCAAAAATCATGGAAATCCGCAAATCCGACAAGCTGGCCAATGTGTTCTACGACATTCGTGGACCTGTGCTGGAAGCGGCGACGCGGATGGAAGAAGAAGGCCACCGTATTCTCAAGCTGAACATCGGCAACCCTAAGCCGTTTGGCCTGCACGCGCCGGAAGAAATCATTCAGGATGTGATCTACAACCTGCCGGATTCTGAAGGCTACTGCGACTCCAAGGGTCTGTTCTCAGCCCGTAAGGCGGTTATGCAGTACTGCCAGCAGAAACGCATCATTAACGTTGGCATCGAAGACATCATTATCGGTAACGGTGTCAGCGAGCTGATTGTGATGTGTATGCAGGGGCTGTGTAACAACGGCGATGAAGTACTGATCCCGGCACCGGACTTCCCGCTCTGGACCGGAGCAACAAGTCTTTCTGGTGGTAAAGCGGTTCACTACATCTGTGACGAGCAGTCAGACTGGTTGCCGGATCTTGATGATATCCGCAGCAAGATCACTGACAAGACCAAAGCCATGGTCATCATCAACCCGAACAATCCGACCGGAGCACTCTATCCGGTCGAGATTCTGCAGGGCATGATTCAGATTGCCCGTGAGCATAACCTTGTGGTCTTCTCGGATGAGATCTACGACAAGATCCTGTATGACGGTTTCACGCACACGTCCACTGCTTCACTGGCCGACGATGTGCTGTTCATTACGTTTAATGGCCTGTCGAAAAACTACCGTCTGGCCGGTTTCCGCTCCGGCTGGCTGATCATCAGTGGCGCCAAATATAAGGCCCGTGACTACATCAAAGGGCTGGAAATGCTGGCCAGCATGCGCCTGTGTGCCAACGTACCGGCACAGCATGCGATCCAGACCGCTTTGGGGGGCTACCAGAGCATTGATGACCTGGTTGCTGAAGGTGGACGCCTTCGAGTACAGCGCGACATCGCCTATGAAATGCTCAATGAGATTCCAGGCATCAGCTGTGTGAAGCCCAAAGGAACTCTGTACTGCTTCCCAAAGATGGATGTGAAGAAGTTCAATATCCATAACGACGAACAGATGGTACTGGACCTGCTGGAGCAGCAACGCATTCTGATCGTACACGGCACCGCCTTTAACTGGCCGGCTCCGGACCACTTCCGCGTGGTTTTCCTGCCAAGACCGGAAGATCTGCGTGAAGCCCTCGGCAAGATGGATCATTTCTTCCGTCAGTACGAACAGGTCTGAGAAATAAGAAACTAAGGAGTCTGTCATCCTGCGGCTTGTGGGACTCGCCTTCGAGCCAAGGGATCCAGTTTCTCGCGTATTATTGGTGTTTGTAGATGGATCCTGCGGTCAAGCCGCAGGATGACAGGATCTTTAGGCCATATTTCTGAGAGCAACTCACAAACTGTGGGACAGCAGTAGCCTCACGGCCCTTTTTTATTGCGCACGATAAACTGCATTACTTTGTACGGACATCAAACCCGGCCGCCGCCAGTACTTCCAGCAGATCGTGGGACTTGGCCGGTACACCAACCCGTAAGGTGGTTGTATCGCGACGGTACGGGTAGTTGCGTCGCAACTCATCAAAGGCCTCTTTCAGCGAGGTGCTGCGCTTGATCGCAGCCCGCATCACACCGTCATCGACGCGGATTTCATAGCAGGCGCGGATAGCGGTGCGCAGTGCCTGATGCATAGGCACATGGTCGGAGAAGTTCAGCTTACGGATACCCGGTTCCGGCAGGAACTGGCCAAGCTTGGCCCGTACCGGCAGACCAAAGAACTCACAGGCGGCCTGATAAATCATTTCTGTGCCGCGCATCTTGCCATCCAGTGAGTAGCCGGCGATGTGCGGCGTCCCGAGTTCACACAGGTCCAGCAGTTCGCGGTCAAGCTCAGGCTCCCCTTCCCAGACGTCGAGAATGGCGCAGAAATCTTCATTGGCCTGCAGGTGAGCTTTGAGTGCCTGATTATCCACGACACTGCCGCGGGCACTGTTGATCAGAACGGCATCCGGCTTCATCTGCGCCAGACGCTGCCCGTTGATCAGGTGATACGTCGGATGATCGCCCTTCTTCGTAATCGGGGTATGCAGGGTGACGACATCCGCCGTGAGGGCCTCATCCAGAGAAACCAGGTCGTCTTCTTCCTGATCTCTGAACGGGTCGTTGGCCAGAACCTTCACTTTCATATCCTGCAGACGCTGGCGTAACAGAGAACCGACGTTACCAACGCCAACAATCCCCACCGTCAGGTCGCGGAAGTCGATACCACGGGTATCCACCACCACACTCAGAGCACTCAGTACATAATCCACCACAGCCTGGGAGTTGCAGCCAGGGGCACTGGCAAAGCCGATGCGCTGTCCTTCCAGATACTCGGTATCAATATGATCTGTGCCTATGGTCGCAGTACCGACGAAACGCACCTTGCTGTCTTTGAGCAGCGCCTCTGTGACTTTGGTGACCGAGCGCACCAGCAGGATGTCTGCATCAGCCACATCATCCGCGGTCATGCCACGACCGGGCACCCGGGTAATGTCGCCGAAATCACTGAAAAACTTTTCGACCAGAGGGATATTTTCGTCAGCAACTATTCGCACCGGGGGATACCATCAGAATCAACCAGCCGCCATTGTGGCAAGTGTTTCGCGCGAAGACAATCACCCCTGATAACCGTTAAAAATAACCCCCAAGAACACCATAACCATGATGAATACTGCGTATCAGAACGGCAAATGAAGTCTGCCCTCAAAATTCCGGTATACTCCATGATGACTAAAAGAGGGTGATAACGTTCGGGGTGATTCCGTTCACTCTGAGTGTTTGCTCACGGACATAACTGCATAGTAGCAGCGTTGCAGCCAGCTAAGGATGCAAATCACCTTAAGTGCGATGCAGTTGCTTAACCAAGGCTTTGAGAGGGCGTACATGAGTTTATATTCAGAATACCTGAAAGAAATTGAAGTTCGTAAGAACGAGCTGGGGTTGCACCCTAAGCCGATTGACAGTGCAGAGCTGCTGTCAGAGATCATCGAACAGATCAAAGATGTTAACAATGAGTACCGCAAAGACTCACTGAACTTCTTCATCTACAACACACTTCCGGGTACGACTCCTGCGGCTGGCGTTAAAGCTAAGTTCCTGAAAGAGATCATTCTGGGTCAGGCATCTGTAGAAGAAATCAGCCAGGAGTTCGCCTTCGAACTGCTGTCTCACATGAGTGGCGGCCCATCTATCGAAGTGCTGCTGGATCTGGCTCTGGGCGACGACGCTGGCATCGCCAAAGCCGCTGCAGACGTTCTGAAAACTCAGGTATTCCTGTACGAAGCTGACACCGAGCGTCTGGCTGCTGCCTACAAAGCTGGCAACGCCATCGCTAAAGACATTCTGGAAAGCTACGCCAAAGCAGAATTCTTCACCAAGCTGGCCGATATCCCAGAAAAAATTAAGGTCATCACCTACATCGCTGCTGAAGGTGACATCTCTACTGACCTGCTGTCTCCAGGCAACCAGTCTCACTCCCGTGCTGACCGTGAACTGCACGGCCTGTGCATGATTTCTCCTGAAGCTCAGCAGGAAATCAAAAAGATGGGCGAAGACAACCCAGACGCCAAAGTGATGCTGATCGCTGAGAAAGGCACCATGGGTGTGGGTTCTTCCCGTATGTCTGGTGTGAACAACGTGGCACTGTGGGCGGGTGAAAAAACCTCTCCGTACATCCCGTTCATCAACAACCGCCCTGTGGTTGCGGGTACTAACGGTATCGCACCTATCTTCCTGACTACCGTAGGCGTGACCGGCGGTATCGGTCTGGACCTGAAAAACTGGGTACAGAAAAAAGACGAAAACGGTAACATCGTACGTGACGCTAACGGCGACCCAGTACTGGAAGAAAAATTCTCTGTTAAGACCGGTACGGTTCTGACCATCGACACCAAAGCCAAGAAGCTGCTCGACAGCGAAGGCAACGTGCTGGTTGACGTAGCATCTGCGTTCACCCCACAGAAAGTGGAATTCATGAAAGCTGGCGGTTCTTACGCGGTAACCTTCGGTAAGAAGATTCAGACTTTCGCTGCTGAAACTCTGGGTATTGAAGCACCGGTTGTTTACGCTGCGTCTAAAGAAATCTCTCACGAAGGCCAGGGCCTGACGGCTGTTGAGAAGATCTTCAACCGCAACGCCGTTGGTGTAACGTCTAAGACGCCACTGCACGCCGGTTCTGACGTTCGCGTTAAAGTGAACATCGTAGGTTCTCAGGACACCACGGGTCCTATGACCTGTCAGGAACTGGAATCCATGGCAGCTTCTACCATCTCCCCAAGCGTTGATGGTGCGTTCCAGTCTGGCTGTCACACTGCATCCGTATGGGATAAGAAAGCCAAGGCCAACACGCCTAAGCTGATGGCGTTCATGAACGCATTCGGTGTAATCACTGCACGTGACCCGAAAGGCGTTTACCACTCCATGACCGACGTAATCCACAAAGTACTGAACGACATTACTGTGGACGACCGCGCGATCATCATCGGTGGTGACTCTCACACCCGTATGTCCAAAGGTGTCGCGTTCGGTGCTGACTCCGGTACCGTTGCGATCGCACTGGCCACGGGTGAAGCAGCAATGCCAATCCCAGAGTCTGTGAAAGTAACCTTCAAAGGCCACATGAAGCCGCACATGGACTTCCGTGACATCGTACACGCGACTCAGGCGCAGATGCTGAAGCAGTTCAGCGGCGAAAACGTCTTCCAGGGTCGTGTCATCGAAGTACAGATCGGTACCCTGCTGGCTGACCAGGCCTTCACCTTCACCGACTGGACTGCAGAAATGAAAGCTAAGGCTTCTATCTGTATCTCTACCGATGAAACTCTGATCCAGTCTCTGGAACTGGCTAAGTCCCGTATCCAGATCATGATCAACAAAGGCATGGACAACGAAGCTGGCATGCTGCAGAAGCTGATCGGCCTGGCCGACAAGCGTATCGCTGAAGTGAAATCCGGCGAAGCACCTGCTCTGGCTCCGGATGACAACGCTAAGTACTACGCCGAAGTGGTTGTTGACCTCGACGCCATCGACGAGCCGATGATTGCTGACCCAGACGTTAACAACGAAGACGTATCCAAGCGTTACACCCACGACGTGATCCGTCCGGCTTCTTACTACGATGGCCGTAAAGTTGACCTGGGCTTCGTTGGTTCCTGTATGGTTCACAAAGGTGACATGCAGATCATCGCTGCGATGCTGCGTAACCTGGAGAAGAACGGCCCTATCACGTTCAAGGCTCCACTGGTTGTTGCACCACCAACGTACAACATCGTTGACGAGCTGAAAGCTGAAGGCGACTGGGACATCCTGGCGAAATACGCTGGCTTCGTATTCGATGACGCGCATCCAAAAGAAGCGGCACGTACCAAGTACGACAACATCCTGTACCTGGAGCGTCCTGGATGTAACCTGTGTATGGGTAACCAGGAAAAAGCCGAAGCCGGTGACACCGTTCTGGCAACCTCTACCCGTCTGTTCCAGGGCCGTGTAGTAGAAGACAGCGCTGAGAAGAAAGGTGAGTCTCTGCTGGGCTCTACCCCAATGGTTGTTCTGGCTACTATCCTGGGTCGCTTCCCGACTCTGGAAGAGTACAAAGCAGC
>CETZ01119016.1_pt1 | contig 10346 bp, 11 predicted proteins | sample 531441 | NCBI WGS metagenome assembly CETZ01 (sample SAMEA2623098, study PRJEB7988) | marine metagenome | isolation source: saline water (ENVO:00002010), including | reverse complement strand
GGTGGGAAAAAAATGTGGTCGTTAAAACCATGCGGGTTGAGACACAGACTGCCGCAATCCGCTACATGAGCACGTCTGCGGGCACTGAAGTCTCTGAGACCATCAGCCTGTCAGCTCTGGAGCTGAAAATCCCACTGCAGGACGATTTCGTACTGCCCGGCGCCGTGTTTACTGTGGGTGGATACGAGCTGGTGACCGATACGAATGGCAATGTGCTACGTGGCTGGGATGTCGATACCGGCGCGGGCGTGACGGTCGGTAATCTCGATGTGGCTGCGGGCTGCGCGATCGTCAGCTACAACGATATCCGTACCTACATCAGCAGCCTGACCACGTCAGTCACCGCGCTGTTGGCGGGTGTGGGTGCCGGTGCAGCAGTGGATAGTGTGGTTTTCCGTACTGCCGCCAGCCCATTGCGCCCATCGGGCATGCAGTTTCAGGCCCGTCGTGCGTCTGACGGCGCGCTGATGCTTGCAGAGTCGGATAACGCGGGCGACATTTCGGGCACTTTTCAGAGCGATGACCGGGATGACGCGCTGCCCCAGCCCGGCACCAGCATCTATGGCGGGTCATATCAAATGACGATTGTGCAGCCGTCATACACCTCCGGCGATGCCGGAGGAACCGTAGAGTCAGACATCGGCCTCGTCGAAATCATCTTTGATGACCCCGTCCTGTTGGCAACACTGACCTACAACGCGGTAGCCTATAAAACCATCCCGCAGGATCCGGATAAGCTCGGGGTGGACCCGGTAAAACTGCCATCCGACGGGCGCGTGCCCATTTATAAAGACGGCTACAAGCTGCAGATCCACAACACGCAGGACATCAGCGTCGCCAGCCCGGTAGCAGGTCAGGTGATCAACTGCGGCCGCACGGATTTAACGCATGTTTTTGTGACCGGTGATAACGGCCATTACCTGGCGTTTGATCAGTTCACAGCCGATCTTGCAGCCGGTACTGTCACCCTGGCTGACCCGCTCAATCTCGTCGATACCGACGGCACCAGCCTGCCGACACCACTCACCGTTGCGCACCGCATTTCACAGCGTGTGGTCTGCACCCAGGCCGGTATTGACGGTACACTGCAGCTCAATCTGCAGCTGACGCAGGACTACCCGGCAGACACCAGCTACGTGAGCGGTTTTGTAGATCTCGGTGATATCGGCAGCCGCGTTTACAACCTCTTTGACCAAAAAGTGGATGAAGCCGGGCTGTTTAAAGACACGCTGGTCGGCGACCCGGCATCGGCTACATACGACGACCTCAACTACCCGATCCTTGTCAGCAACTACGGCGCAGTCGAAGACCGCTGGAAGCTGAAATTCACCGGCAGCGAGTCGTTCGAATGCCACTCAGAGCAGCGCGGCCTCATCGGCACCGGCAACATCAATGCCGACTTCAGCCCGATCAACCCCATGAACGGCCAGCCGTACCTCACCATTTATGCCGCAGGCTTTGGGGCTGGCTGGGTTAACAGCAACATCATCCGCTTCAACACCGAAGCCGCATCAGCACCGATCTGGGCCATCCGCTCCGTCACACCGAGCAACACGCCGGTCGCGGACGATGAGGTCTATATCGAGTTGACAGGGAGTGCAGACTGATGGGTATGGCTCCGATTCGGTACGCGTACGATGACGCCGGTGCGCCGGTGCTCTCTGATGTTACTGACTGCCTGTATCAGATTCTGAAGGCATGTCTTGTTGATGGGTATGGCGGTAAAAGCGCTGCGGGCTGGTCGGTGGTGTATGACGACTGGTCTGGCTCAGGAGTTTTTACGATTACTAATGCGTTGCAGACGTTTGTGTTGGGCTTAAAAAAGTTTTCAGGATCAATCTACGGGCCGGGAATTTTTATTTGTGAGGCGATGATCAACGCCAGCACTCCGGTCAATGCGCGCTCTGGACGATATTATTTGAGCAGTCTGGATGATCTGACGGAGGCGGGTGAGTTTCAGCGGGGGCAATTTTACAACCTGCCAAATGCTGGTCAGTTTGTGATGTATGCCAATGATAACGCATTTCATCTGTTCAGTGGGCCAACTGGCGATCTGTTTAATTCACATAATACCGACGGTGATGATATTTGCTTCTGGGGTTCTGGTGCAATGTTTAATGCGCAGGGGTTGGCGGATGGCGATCTCGGTAATGGTGCGGTCTGGGTCGGGAATTACCGCCGCTATCAGTCCAGCTCGCCAGGCTATACGGTGATGACGGATTACTCCTCGAACTGGCACGGCACTCAGTTTTATTCTGATGGATCAGCGGCGCTGAGTGAGACGTGGATGCAGCTGCAGCCATTTTCGCAGTCAACCTATAATGCAACAATAAATATCTCTGGATCACGTTATTTGCCCTTGGCTCCGGCGATGGCGCTCAGCAGGTCAGATAATGCCGACATCGGGATTGTGCCAGGGTTGTACTCATGTCCCCAGATCGTTTCATATCAGCAATCGATTGCTCGTAGTGTTCTGCGGCAATACTTTGATACATCTTTGCAAACGCTGAAAGACACGATTGAGCTGGGAGGTAAAACATTCACGGCCTGTAACCTTGGCTGGGATATCTACGGCATGATCAGTCTGGAGCCGGAGGACTGGCTGTGAGCATCGGCTATTGCCCGCCGGTGTTTGTTTATACGCCGCCAGACCCGGTGGAATTTGTTGATTTGCTACACAACCTGCCCGCCGCTGATCTCTGGGTTGTGCAGTTTTATCGATCGCTGACGAACAATGAGCAGCTTGTTGTCATTCAGGGCGATATATTCCGGTTTTCCAAGGCCTCTTTCGACAACGCCGGTGAATACCGCCTGATTGCCTTCCGTGTGCGTAACGGCGGATTGGATGCTGGTATGTGGTGGGTGGATTCGTACGTGTACGACTCCGGGCAGGTCAATATCGAGTTTACAAACAATTTGCCGGATGAGGGCACAGGCGACCCCGGCTCATTCAGCGGTACCGCAACCGTCGCTGACCAGCCTGCGCAGCGTATTGTGATTGCCACAGCGTTGGACGGTGAATCACCGCGCCAACTGGCACAGACGGTATCCAGCCCGGTAACGGGCGAGTACCTGTTAGAGTGGCTGGGCTACAACGGCCAGGTGCTCGTCACCGTGTTTGATGACTACGGCGTTGATTTTGTTGAGGGCGCTGCCCACGGCGTGGGTGAGCGTATTCACCCGACGGGCTATAACGGCTATGTGTACCAGGTATCCGATACCGGCACGCTCGGGCCAGAGCCGGAGTGGCCCACAACAGAGGGAGCTGTCGTCGTCACCGGCAGCTGTACTCTGACGGCCAAACGTTTTTTCCGCCCTGTCAGCGAAGGGCCTTTTTTCGTATGAGCCGCAGCCATCTCCACTCACAGTCACTCTGCGCCGTGACCACCGCGCCCATGTCTTTTCCCGTCATCCCGCGGTTTGTGGGACTCGCCTCCGAGCCGCAGATCCATACCGGTGCCTGCTGATGCCCGTCCTCTATGCCCGCGCGGCCACATCCGTCAGATCCGCCAACCGTCAGGCAGCAGCCCGGTCTGATCAGCCGTGGTCAGCAACCACCGACCGCAGCGGCCGCACCGCCCTGGCTGTTGTCAGCGCAGATCAGCAGCAGACTGCGCAGACAGCACTGCCGATCACAACGGCACCCGACAAAACCGCGCAGGTCACAACCCCGCTCACCAGCGCAGATCAGCAGCAGACTGCGCAGACAGCACTACACATCACAGGCGCACCGGACAAAACCGCCCAGGTCTCAGCGCTGTACGCCAGCGCAGATCAACAGCCAGCAGCACAAACGACATTGCCCGTGCATCAGGCCGCGCTGAAAGTCGTCAATCGCGCAACCCCCATCCGGGGCACAGATCCGACAGCCATCCGGATCAGCGAATACACCCTCGGGCAGGCCGCACTGCTGACCAGCGTCAGCCCCAATTTCAACCTGACCGACGGCCCGTACATCCCCAGCGCTGACATTAAAATCGCCACGTTTGAGCTGACAAAACTACCCGCGTGGAACATCAGCATCATCAGCAAAAGCCGCGTGCATAAAGCCCCGGATAAAGAGCGCGCCAGTGACCTGCCCTGGGGTGCGGGACACACATACTATGAACGCTCAACCCAGCCCTATGAGGCTGAGCAACCGTATCTGCCGGGTGAGCTGACGCCGAGCCCGGACATCAAGAGGAGTTACATCAGTATGAACCTGGTTAATGTGATTGCGCTGCCGGGTGAGCAGCCGCTGGCGTACCGCGACCTGAAGCTGAGCCTGAGTCAGGATGGTGTGCCATGGAGCTGCTCGTTCAACGTGACGAACGACGGCAGCCGCTCGCTTGTGGAGCCGGATCTGTCAGGTAAAAAAGAAGTGCGGATCGAGATTAACGGCTGGCAGTGGGTGTTCTTTATGGATCGCCCGCGTGAGTCGCGGGTGATTCAGGGCAATCAGCTGCAGCGTGCGTATTCTGTGACCGGCTACAGTCGTGGGCATTACATGAGTGCGGAGTACGCGCCGTTACGCTCAAAGAGTATAAGCAGCACGACGGCTGTGCAGGCTGCGACGGCGGAGCTGGATGGTACCGGGTTCAGTCTGGTATGGGATACCGCGCGGCTGCCGGACTGGCCGATGGCCAGCAGCTCGTTCAGTTATCAGGGCCGGTCACCCATGCAAGTGATCAAACGCCTGGCGGAGGCTGCTGGCGCAGTGGTTCAGGCGAGCATGGCGGCGGATGAGCTGATTGTGTCTCCGCGTTACTACCCGTTGCCGTGGAACCTTGAAAACTATGTCGTCGACCACACGATCCACGAGAACCAGGTGCTGAGCCTGAGCCGCGACTGGCAGCCGGGCAAGCTGTTTAACGCTGTCGTGGTGACCTCGGGTGTGGATACGGCAGACGGTGTGTCGCTGACGGTTCAGCGCTCAGGTACTGCCGGTGACATCGAGGCCGACGAGGTGGTGGATGAATGGGCCACAGCGTACGAGGCAACGAAGGCTCGGGGTGGGCAGATTCTGGCCGCCAGCGGTGTGTGGATGATTTACACCTTGCGCCTGCGGGTTCCTGAGTATCAGGGTGCTGAGCCGGGCCTGATTCTGCCGGGTGAGACGCTGGCGGTGGTGTTTGAGGATTCGTCTGAGTCGTTCCGTGGCTACTGCACTGCGACCGACATTGATGAAGATAGTAAAGGCCGGGTATCGCAGACGCTGACGGTGGCGCGGCCATACGAGTGGGAGAGTAACTGATGCGTAATCCTTGGGTTCAGTTCGGCAAACTGTTTGCACCTGGTGCAAAGACGGTAGTGACAGTTCAGACCGTAAACGCCGATGGCAGCAGCATTGTGCAACTGCGTTCAGGCGACACGCTGCGAGTGATCGGTGACACGGTTGATGCAAATTCAAAGGCGGTTATTCAGGAGGGCAAAATCATCGGTAAGGCACCCGACCTGCCGACTCAGACGGTCGAAGTCTGAGGTAAAAGGGGGAAAGAGAGGCGACCGGTCAGCAGCTGCAACTGCCAACCGGACACCAAAGCACAGTGAACTGGCACTGTGAATCAGCCAAGGCCTCCCGCTCGTCGACGAGCCGGGCAAGCCTATCAGAAAACCATCTGAGGGGATTCACATGCACGAAGTGCGATGCAACACTTGTAACAAACTGCTGCTGAAGATCAGTGGCAGTGGCCGCGTAGAGGTTAAGTGCTCACGCTGCAAACACATCACTAAGTCAGAGTGCCGCGAGCGCCAGAATGGAGGAGACAGAAATGTCCAAACCACTGGTACCTTGGCCGGGCGGCAAACGCAAACTGGCTAAACACATTCTCCCCCTTCTGGGGGATCATACCTGTTATGTAGAGCCGTTCGCGGGCGCGGGCGGTATCTTCTTCAGCAAAGAACCCTCGAAGGTTGAGGTGCTGAACGACATCAACGGCGATATCACCAACCTCTATCGTGTAGTCAAGCATCACATGGGTGAGCTGTATGCTCAGTTCCGCTGGGCGCTGGTGAGCCGGGATAACTGGGACTGGCTGATCAAAACGCCGGTGGAGACACTGACGGATATCCAGCGCGCGGCGCGGTTTCTGTATTTACAGAAGATGGCTTTCGGTGCCCGTGTGGATAGCCAGCACTTCGGCACGGCTGCAACAGCTCCGCCACGCTTCAACCTGCTGACACTGGAGCGGGATCTTGAAGCGGCGCACCTGCGTCTGAACCGTTGTTACATCGAGAACATGGACTGGAGGGTATTGGTGAAACGCTATGATCGGCCAGGCACGGTGTTCTATGTGGATCCACCGTACTGGCAGTTGACCGGCTACGGCGTACCGTTTGACTGGCCGGAGTATGTAGCACTACGAGAGCTGGCGGATACGATCAAAGGCCGCATGATCATCAGTATCAATGATCACCCTGACATCCGGGCGTTGTTTGATGGCATGGAGGTGATGGAGGTCGGCTATAACTACACGCTGGGTGGTGCTAAGTCGGGTGAGAAGAAGAGCACCGAGCTGATCTACGTCAGACGCCCCGCTTAACACGGTTCAGGGCATCGATGCTGGCCATGATGATGGATGATAGAGCTGCTCTGTCGGAGGTACTGAGCTCGAAGTACCTCCGTATCCATACAGGTCGCTCCATACCCAGCTCAAGCAGTACATCGATCGGCAGACCGAGGCTCTGTTCCAGTGCGCGGATGTGAGTGTACCGATAGCTGGTCAGCCCGCTTTCTACACGACTGACCGTGGATGCAGAGCAGTTGGCCAGTGTTGCAAAGTCGATTTGCTCCAGACGCAGGCTCAAGCGCAAGCGCCGGAACCGGATTGCTTCGGTCATTTTCAGAACTGCATGTACAACGTGGAATAATGAGTAACGGTGTGCAGTCCGTGGCGTGGGGTGTTACCCGCATTGGTAATATACGACGGATTATACCCACGACGAGTAACAAGGAGATGGATGATGTTGCTGAATGAGGAACTGGCAGGATTGCTGGAGCTATTGGAAGAGATACTGTGTGACTTGCGTGACCTGGTTGCGAGATACGGACTGGGAGCCGATGAGTTGAAGGATTGGCTGGTCGAGGTGATTGAAGACTTCCATAGGCTCAGGTTCACAGGCTGTAATTATGTTGCATACAATGGAAGCCTTCCGTAATCAGATTATTGCAGCGAGTCGTGCGCAAATATCGCGCGCGGCTTCACCTCGCTGTTTCACGTCATCCTGCGAACTCACATCGACCACGGGGCAATTCGGCGTCCTGCCTCAGCGGGCTTTTCGGAACATCCATGTTCCTCACGCCTGTTCATCTTTGCCATCACTGACTCGCACTAGGCGCACTTTCAACCTGATACATCATTCTCAAGAATAACAACATTGAGAGCCTTAACGTTGATGGAAAAAAACTCCATTAAACAGGATGGATGCCCCCAGTTATATCCATTTATATCTGACTGTTGATGGTTGAAAATGCGCCTGTTGCGAGCCACGTCAGACCAGAACGAGCAGGCCGGAGAAACATGTATGTTTCGACAGGTCAGTTGAGGCATGGATGCCGAATTGCCCCGTGGTCGTTGTGAGTTTGCAGAAAGGAGTGAAACAGCGAGGAACACAGCGCGAAGCAGGAGGGAGCCGGGGCCGCCTAGGCAGCGCCGGGAGGATGCCGTCCTCCCAAGAGCGATATACCGATTCAATGAAATTGAAGAGAGTGTCAGACAATAGATAGCCGCGCTCGTCGGGACCAGGCATCCCATGTAGTCTCGCCGGGGGCAGACAACGAATTATGTCAATAAAAGCTCTGCTAGCTCAGAAACGGAATCAACAATCACATCCGCCCCGGCGACTTCCAACTCTTCTCTGTCCCCGAAACCCCACAAAACCCCGACTGACTTCAATTCGTTATTCTTCGCTGCCGTCACGTCCATCCTGCGATCGCCAATCATTACCGCACTCTGATCAATCTCGCCGTCATCCAGCAAACTCCTGAGCTGTTGAGTTTTCTCAATACCAATATCTCCACCATTAATGAATCTGAAACAGTGGTGAATACCAAACTGATGAAGAATTTTTTCAACAAAGTCGGTGCGTTTGGATGAGCAGACGCCGAGATCAAAATCAGCGGCGGAAAGCTGGTGCAGTAACTCAGGAATTCCGGAATAAATAATGTTTCCGCTGAAGCCATACTCCGCATAACGTGCGCGGTAATCGATAATCAGACGGGTGATGCCAGCTTCATCGGTCGCCGGTGCGAACGCGCGGAAGGTATTCTCAATGGGTGGACCGATCCAGCGGATCAGTTCCTGTGGTGCGGCGGGTGGAAGGTCATGCAGAGCGAGAGCTTCATTAAAGCAGCGGATAAACCCGGGACTGGGGTCGCTGAGGGTGCCGTCGAGGTCAAAAATCAGGGTGGGTTTCTGTGACGCGTCCATGTCGGTCAGTTCCTCCGTGGCTGCTATAGCCGGAGGCCGGGTTGCGCGGTGAAACCCAGCCATCCGCAGGTCGCATTACGCGCGCCCGGTAAACTTCACTTCTTCGGTATTCACACGGATACGGTCACCGGTCGAAATGTGCTCAGGCACAGACACCACCAGACCTGTGGTCAGTGTCGCTGGCTTGGTACGGGAGGTCGCAGACGAACCTTTCATCGCCGGAGCGGTATCGGTAATCACCAGCTCAACGATGGTCGGGATTTCCACACCCACAGCCACATCATTCAGCACGATCACCTGCAGACCCTTGGTTTCTTCGGTAATGAACTGAGCTTCTTCTTCGATGCTGCTTTTGTTCAGCGGGTACATGGTGAAGTCTTCGCTGTCCATGAAGTTGTACTCATCGCCGTCGATGTAAGACAGGGTCACTTCACGGCGTACCAGGTCCGCCAGGTTGAGCATGTCGGTGTCTTTGAAAGATTCGTCCAGCTTGGCACCGGTCACCACGTTGTACATGCGCATACGGTAGATGGACCCGCCAGCACGGCCCTGAGGCACGGAGCGCTCAATATCTTTTACGAAGTAGACGGCGCCGTCGTATTCCACGGCAACATTCTTTTTGATTTCACTGGCTTTAGGCATGGTTCTGCTCTCACAGGTTGGTCATTTGGCCACCAGTTGTGACCGGCTGCGAGAGATTACTACAACCCGACGCTGAATCAAAAGTTGTTATGCCGGTCTGAGTTGTGACGGCCCTGTCTTTGCAGGCATGATGGCTGAGTTGGCGATTAACAATAAGGAATGGCTTGTATGATCCGCACCATGCTGCTGAGCGGCGACGGCGAGATAAAAGAAGGTGGTCAGGAACTGATCGGACTCTGGCGTCAGGGGGGCTATGCCCGCATCTGGATTGATATTGAAGATGAGAAGCCGGAGGGGGAGGCGGCACTGCTGAAATCACTGGGCTGCCATGAGCTGGTGATTCAGGATGCCCAGCGTCCCCGCCATCCGCCGAAAATCGAAGAATTCAGCGACCGCACCTTTATCCTCTACCGCGGGATCGCGCATTTCTCTGCCCAGCTGGAGCACGAGGCACAGACCATCGGCCTGTTCGTCGGGCCGAACATGCTGATCACCCGCCATCCGTTACCCGCGGTGAGCATCGGCAGGCTGTACGGTGAGGCCGGTGCCACACTGCTGAAACAAGGGACCGGGTTTCTGGCACTGAAAATCATGCTGGTGTCGGCCGGTCTGTATCTGGAAGCCCTGCTCGAATTTGAAACCGAACTGAGCGAAATCGAAGATGCGCTGCTCACTCATGGCAGTGACGAACTGATGAGTAAGCTGGTGACCTACCGCTCAAGGCTGGTGAAGTTGCGCCGCCTGTTCAGTTACCACAAAAACATCAGTCTGGAACTGATGACGGAAGACTACGTCGCCCTTGAGCAGTCAGGCGAAACCATGCGCCACGCCATCACCGACCTGCACGATCGTTTTGACCGTCTGCACACCATGGCGGAAATGTTTTACAGCATCTGTGGCGACCTGATTGACGGTTATATTTCCATCACCTCACATCAGCTGAACCAGACGATGCGGGTGCTGACGGTCATTACCGCTATTTTTGTACCGCTGGGTTTTCTCGCTGGTCTGTACGGGATGAACTTTGACCATATTCCGGAACTGCACATGAAAGGTGGGTATTTTGTTCTGTTGGCGGTGATGGGAACGATTGCGGTGGGGTTGCTGGCGTTGTTCAGGAAGATACGGTGGTTGTGAGGAAAGTTGAGGTTGTCTGCTGAAGGTTAACTCACAGCTTGTGGTGCCCGCCGTGGAGTCGCGGAATCCTTCATCTAGAGTCTTTCAGAAAAGTACCGTCATTCCGCGGCCTGACCGCGGAATCCAATTGGCAGGTTCATGTGGTTCTGCACTAACCAC
>CETZ01024900.1_pt1 | contig 10375 bp, 8 predicted proteins | sample 531441 | NCBI WGS metagenome assembly CETZ01 (sample SAMEA2623098, study PRJEB7988) | marine metagenome | isolation source: saline water (ENVO:00002010), including | reverse complement strand
GCAGTTTAGCTTTGTGCAGCTTTAGCCACTGCAGCGCTATTATTGACATGGCGTTATTTATTAGCCCGGATTCCACTCCTGCTAACGCTTCTTCGAAAGGCAAGACTACAACTTCAATGTCTTCATGCTCCTCGGTCAATCCATGTACTCCCTCAACACAACTAGCATCAACCCGGCCACAAAACAAAGTGATTTTCTCATTACTGGTCCCGGGACTATTGAAATATTCAAAAATTTTTACCAATTCTATAGGCACGCAATCAGACTCTTCTCGGGTTTCGCGAATTGCTACCTGCTCGGTGCTTTCCCCCTCTCCGACCATGCCAGCGACCAATTCTAGCATCCAGGGAATGACCTGCTTATCAAGCACGCCTACTCTAAATTGCCTCACCATAACAACTTCATCCCGAAATGAATCAAACAGTAGAATACCTACTGCCTCGTCCTTAACGATTAGCTCTCGTTGTAACACCTCACTCCAGCCTCCCTCAAATAGCCGGTGCTTGAGGTGAAGTTTTTCGATGTTTAGAAACCCACTGTGGCAGTTTTCCTTAGACATTACTTCGACGTCTTTCAAGCTAAATCTATTTTTTAATTTGGACATGCGGGAAACTTTCTCTGAATAGGTTTGAGAACAGCTTTTTTAACTCATCACGGATTCGAAAACAGAATTTTTAGTCCAGCCTTAAACCATTTAGGGAAATACGAATTCCCTAAACAGAGAACCGGTACATTCATCGTACACTCAAACTAATCGCGACTAGTTACTTCCAAAAGATGGTAACCAAACTGGGTTTCTACTGGTCCCTGTAATGTGTTCAAGTCAGCACTAAAGACTACTTCATCAAACTCCTTTACCATCATACCGGGACCAAACTTGCCCAGATCTCCTCCCTGTGCTTTCGAAGGGCAGGTGGAGTGTATTTTTGCTATTTCGGCAAAGTCTTCCCCAGCTTCAATCTTTTCTTTTACTTGAAGACATTCCTCTTCCGTGCTAACCAAGATATGCCTTGCACTCGCTACTGTCATATTTTCTATCCTCATTTAAAACAGCCCGATTATGCCTTAATATCTAACTCAGAGCATATAATTAATCCCTATTGAGCTATAATCTCTCTTCTGTTGCTAGTAACTTGTAACTTAAAGTTCTCGCCACTGTACGATTTCCCATTTCTCATTTATTACTGATTCAGGAAATAAGGTATTGTTATGCCACTGCCAGATAGTTCCCCTCGAAAGCATGTACACACACGTGCGATTGATTACCGGGGTTATGAACGCGAAGATGGTTTATGGGACATTGAGGCCCATATGACAGATAAGAAAACCTACGAATTTAAAAACAACTGGCGAGGTCAGATTAACGTAGGTGAACCCCTTCATGAAATGCTCCTGCGGGTAACCGTCGATAATGATTTTATTATTCGCGACGTGGTTGCCGTGACAGATAACAGCCCGTTCGAAATGTGTCCTGATATCACACCAGCCTACAAGGTATTAATCGGAATCCGTATGGGACCTGGCTGGCGCAAAGCTATTCGTATGAAGGTCGGCGGTATCGGTGGCTGCACTCACATTACCGAATTGTTATTCCCTATGGCCACCGTAGCAATGCAAACTATCTGGCCATCAAAAAGTCCTCGAAAGAAAAAGTCAGACTCGGACACTGAGAAAAGCCAAAAGCGCCCGCTAGTGCTGAATACTTGCCATGCATGGTCCTCCGATTCACCTGTGGTAAAAGAGAACGTACCCAAATACTACACAGGAGAGTAAACTCGCAGGAAACCCAACAACCTAAGCTTTAGGAATATCTGACTTAGCGCTAGAAAAGTGGCATTACCACAGTAATCACTGCACCTTCTCTGTCAGTTCGGTCCTCAGCCCGAATCTCGCCACTATGAAAATCCGTAATCAGGCGGGCAATGTGGAGTCCCATACCTAAGTGGGGCTGCTTCTGTTTTCCCTGCGGTCTGACCGATATCATGGAATCGAAGAGCCTATCTTTCATTTCATCCGGCAGAAATGGGCCAGCATTGGAAACCTTGAGTACAGCATGCTCTCGGAGAGTGCGGCAGTAAACGGAGATCGGGTGATCAGCGTAAGAAAACTCCACTGCATTGGCTATGAGCTTATCCAGTAACTGTGCGATGTACTCTGGCACACCGTTAATATGAACATTATAGTTGGGCACATCTAATTCGAAACAAGAATCAGGATACGCCAACTTATACCCTTCAACACAGCCAGTAATTACTTCTTTCAGATCTATTTTCTCTTTCTCTGAAGTCTGCAGCATTTGTTCCAACCGAGTCGCTTCACTCATGTTAGTGAGAATCAAGTTGAGACGATTAATACCTTCCTCTGCTCTTTCTAGGTATACAGCTGAACCTTCAGCCTGCTGATTCATTCCAAGATTTTCCAAGGAAGAACGAACCACGGTTACCGGTGTGCGCAGTTCATGGGAGAGCCTCGACGACATGTTCTCTAAGTAGCTGGTGTACTGCGTTAGCCGTTCAACAATACTTGAGAAGCTACGAGACAAATCCCCGATCTCGTCAGAATTCCCTGAAGCAACAATTGTGTTCTGTACTCGGCCAGTCTCATCTATTATGCCTTCAGCCTGGTTTCGCAAACTTCTAATGCGAGAGGAAATTCGAGAAGCGAAGAAGAACAAACCCAAAGCCACTATTAACATCACAGCAAGAATCGTATTGAACAATTGCTCCATAGCCTGGTTGCGAAAAGTACGCAACCCATTCATGTTCTGGTCTACCACCACCGCTCCCATTACTTCCCCATTGGCAATAATTGGGTGCGCCGCTCCCAGCAGCCTAGTTTGAGTGTCCGCTAAAGTACGGAACTGAGTTAATGGTAGCCCCTGTAGAGCCGAGTCGATGTGTGCTCCTTCCCGAGAAACGTCGGAATACAACTCATCAATAAAATCATTGCTGGGTTTAGCTAAAATCTGATAGTAAAGCGGATCCAGAATCCGGTTCTGGGCATATAGCCAGTATTTGTTTGCTTCTCCGCCCCCGCTTGTGTCCGGTAGCTGCAACCCCGTGGCGGTCTGGATATCTCCGACAGTGAGTAATACTCTGCGATTACGATCTACCACTTGAATGCGCGAGTTGTTATGACCCATACCAGCAACAATACGGTCGATCTCAGGGGTAGGCAGGCGCAAGGAACCCAAGCGCTTACCATCATCTACCTGGTAAGTGGCGACTACTGTGCTGATTTCCCGATTAACAGGGTCATCCACGTCAAATACTGCAAACCCCAACCGCTCGCCGAGAACTTCCATGGGAATACGCAGCTCAACCGTATATCCGAGTTCAGTTTCATACCATTGACCAACAATGCGTTCTTCATACGCTGGTTCGGTATAATCATCCTGTACTCGATAAGGATAGATAGTATCGGGAGCATATGGGGCTATGACATATCGATTCAAGACATCACCTTCCGTGGACAACATGGAGACCTGAAGAAAATCACTACGATGGACGGTCAGTGCATCTTCGTCTCGATAGACCACATGCTCATCAGTCACCTTGAAATAAGCGTAAAGAAAGCCGTCGAACTCGCCCACCATGCTTTTAAACTGCACCGAATTGTCTTCCCTATAAAAGCGTGCAGGATTAAGAGTAGTGCGTAAATAATCCTGTCGACCATATTCAACTTCGTATTGCTGATATTCCCCCCAATCTACCAAAGAGCCATCCACGAGTGAGAGTGGAGAGAAAATAGGATAAACATAAAGGTCTTCGCTACGCCGAGCCGGACTGTAACTACCTTCGTTAAATAACTCAGGTCTTTCGTTAAGCGCAGTAGCCAAAGCCTGGGCTGTCCCCAACACAGTCTGTTCCTGCCCACGGCGCAGATAATCTTCCATTTCAAGGATGTATTGATAACCGAGCCAAGGTATAACCAGGAGAATACTGGAAACGAGGACCAGTTTAAAACGAATTCCAAATGGATTTTTGAATGATAGTTTCATTATCTATTTATACCAGTCAGAAAAGCGAAGATCTATTGACTCCTTAGCTTTCTTACCAATTCGTCATAAATTACTAAACGATTCTATTGCGAACTAGTGATGGGTACTTTAATGACTAATGCTGGGCTCCACGTTCCAGCGATAACCCATACCATAAACGGTTTCAATACAATCAAAATCCTTACCGATTTGCATAAATTTTTTGCGAATACGTTTTATATGCGAAGTAATCGTGCTGCCGTCGACAAATATTTTTGATTCCTGCATCAAGACCTGCCTACTTTTGACATGACCCGGGAATTTGGCTAGTGCATGTACCATCCAGAACTCAGTGACTGTCAGCGGCACCGGATGATCATCCCACTTTACCGTGAGCCGACCGATATCCAACGACAACTTTCCGCGATGCAATAAATTCTCAGGGGAAGGGGGTTGGTCGATGACATCCAGCCGCCGGAATAATGCGGCTATCCGAGCTGTTAAGTGCGGAAGACTTATGTCCTTGGTCAAATAGTCATCTGCCCCCATCCGCAAACCACTCACAGTGTCGAAGTCGTTATCCCTGGCCGTGAGAAAAATAATCGGTAAAGTCTCAGAAAGAGATCGTAGAGACTGGCACAGCGTAAAGCCACCGTCGATCTCACTTTCTAACCCAATATCGATAATGGCCAAGTTGGGCAAACGAATGTCAAATGCTGACATGGCTTCCTTTCGATTACCGTAGGTCTGTACTTCATAACCCTGTTTTCGCAGAACATCGGCGTAATTCTCCCGAATTGCCGCTTCGTCCTCCACTATAGCTATTCTTCTACTCATATTCCCATTTTTCTTGGTGTTCAATAAGTTAGCTTTGACTATACCCCATCGCCTTATCAATTTCAGTCAAGGTTCTTACTCATCCTCGATTGCCATGATTCTGCCATATTTAATCACCACATGGCCCCAATCATTACCCACGCTAGTTATAAACGTCGTGTTTAATACACAGTTAATTAATCTCGTCAGAAGAGCCGCTGCCTGAGAAACACTTAAACCAACCAGGCGACTAACTGCTTAGACTCTTCTGCCACGGTTTTTATTCAACTAAGTGCAGGATTCACAGCTATGTTCAAAAAATTCACTGTCATAATGATTGTATCTGCGGTAGCAGGAACAGCACAGGCTGACTCGCAACGGATCAATTATGAAACCCCTTCTTCCTCTCTTGAAGAAACCGCCGGATTTTTCAGCGGCGCCGCATTGGGAGCCGCTGCGGGTGGCCCTCCAGGCGCAATTTTGGGCGCAGCTATCGGCGCTTTCGTCGGCGACGGATGGAATAGCAAGGGACAAGTAGCCGACTTACGAACTGATCTTTATCAATCTAGACTGCAACTGACAGCCCTTCAGGAACAGTTGAGCTTGACACAACGGGAACACCAGTTGGCAAAACAGGAACTAGAAGGACTGAAGTCGGATGGTCCAAGAGTACTGTCGACATTTCTCGATACACAACCTGACCAAAGCTGCTGTGACAACACTGTTCTATCAATTCATTTTCGTACCGGTTCAAGCACTATCGAAACCCATTATGAAGAACAACTCGAAAGCCTGGTGGATATCGCTACTCAAATGCCTAGGATGAATCTTGAAATAACCGGTTATGCGGACCGCAATGGAAATACTGAGAAAAATTTAATGTTGTCACGTCGTCGAAGCGAATCTGTTAAACAGTTTTTTAGAAACAACGGTATTGAAAATACGTCTATTACCACTAGTGCTTACGGTGAAGCTCGACCGTTAGAAGTTAATCAAAATTTTGAAACTGATTTCTTCGACCGCCGCGTAGTGGTGAAACTTCAAGACGGTAGCAAGCGATATTTAACTAGGAACCCGGATAGGGAGTAGGCCTCTCATTGGACTAAATTTAGATTGGAGTTAAATACATGAAAGATATTAGGCTTGTAATCGGCAACCAAAACTACTCTTCGTGGTCAATGTGTCCGTGGCTATTACTCAAGATGTTTGATATTGACTTTGAAGAAATTCAAATTACGCTTTACCAAGATGACACTGCAGAAAAATTAGGCCCATATTCTCCTTCACTCAAAGTGCCAGTATTGCTTCATCAGGAGGTAACAGTCTGGGATTCTCTCGCTATTTGTGAATATATCTCTGAGATAATTCTTGTTGGTTCCGGTTGGCCTAACAACCCGAAACGCAGGGCTAGCGCCAGATCGGTCAGTGCCGAGATGCACTCGGAATTCCCGAATCTGAAAAAAGACTGGCCGATGAATTGCAAGGCTTCTTATCAGTTAACTCCGTCTGACGCATTAGCTAACGAGATTGCACGCATCAATGCAATCTGGAGCTGTTGCAGGCACCGTTATGGAGAAAACGGAAATTATCTGTACGGCCGCTTTTCTATAGCCGATTGTATGTTTGCGCCCATAGCGGTCTGTTTTGAAGCCTATGGAGCCGAGCTAAGTGGTGACGCTACTATCTATTTGCAAACTCTTTTGGATAACCCTTTTGTGCAAAAATGGATTAGTTTCGGCAGACGTGAAAAGGAACCATTATCGATCGTATATGCAAGCAACGCCTGAGCGGTTAATACCTTGCGTGCGAGAAAGAGTCCCTCAAGAGTTCTTTTCGTTTAGAGAATTGCTGCTTGGTAAATAACAAAAATAGGGCAAGAACTAATCCCCGAAAGCTCATCCCTGATCTTCTGGTGAAACAAATCTTGCAGGTAACACTTTTCGTAATTTGCTAGTCATTTCCAATAGAGTGTGTTCCGTAGTTTCCCAGTTCATACATGCATCGGTAACTGAGACACCGTATTTCAACTTTGACAAATCTTCCGGAATGGCTTGACTTCCTGCATTGATATTACTTTCAAGCATCACTCCGACAATGGATTTATTTCCTTCAAGAATCTGACGGGTAATATCCTTCATTACAAGCGGCTGTACTTCGGGGTCCTTATTGGAATTAGCATGGCTACAATCAATCACAATGTTGCTACTAACTCCTCCGCCTTTAAGCGCTGTCTCGCATTGTGCGACGTGCACGGTGTCGAAATTGGGACCGTTACTACCACCCCGAAGCACAACATGTGCATAGGGATTACCCTTTGTCGTTACCACTGATACCTGACCATCGCTATTAATACCAAGAAAACGATGCGGGCTAGATACCGATTGCATGGCATTAACGGCTACCATAAATCCACCGTCAGTCCCGTTCTTAAATCCCACGGCCGAAGACAATCCAGATGACATTTCCCGATGAGTTTGCGATTCGGTGGTGCGTGCTCCAATTGCGGACCAAGTTATCAAGTCCAGCAAATATTGAGGAGCTATAGGACCCAGTGCTTCTGATGAAGCTGGCAGCCCTATCTCAACAATATTCATCAGTAAGTTCCTGGCCTTCCGCAATCCCTCTTCAATCTTGAACGAGTCATCAAGGTACGGGTCATTAATCAGCCCTTTCCATCCTATTGAGGTACGCGGCTTTTCGAAGTAAACCCGCATGACTATAAACAACGTATCTTTCACTTTTTCTGCAAGCTCTTTAAGACGTTTAGCATACTCAATGGCGGCATCAGTATCGTGTATAGAACACGGGCCTACAACAACGAAAAGCCTTGGATCTTTCCGATCAAGAATGTCGAACACGGTGCCCCGCGCGCGCTTGACTGATTCCAGCCCTTCATTGTCCAACGGCAACTCGGCCTTAAGTTGCCCAGGCGTGATTAATGCATCATTTGAAGCTATATTTAGATTGTCTGTTACCGCCGACATACTAGAAACCTGGGTCAAAAAAATTGGTCGGCAATCATAGCAAATAGTCGTTTACAAAGACACATCCGTAAACAGGAAATTTTCTAATAGACTTACAGGAGAAACACGAGAGCCATGGTGCAGATTAGCCAAAATTTCGATGCAGGTAATATCGAAATTGTCTCAATCGAGGATCCCGCCAATATCCAGTTGAATATCCGTGCGGACAATAAGTCGAATTTCTACCAATGGTTTTATTTCAGGTTGAGCGGCGCAAGATACACACCGTGCATTTTGAAAATACTCAACGGAGCCAATGCCGCGTATCCGCATGGTTTCAGAAATTATCGTGTGCTGTATTCCTATGATCGCAAGGAATGGTTGCGCCATGATACAAACCTTGAAAATGGGGTCATATCGATTGATTTTACACCTCTGTTCGACGCCGTATATTTTGCCTACTTCGTTCCCTATTCCATGGAACGACACCACGATATGATTGCGTCCTCACTGGAAGCACCCCATTGCTCTCATCATTTGCTTGGACAAACATTGGATGGACAGGACCTTGATCTACTTAAATTATCCTTGCCAAGCAATGGTCAAAAAATAAAGAAAAAAAACTGTTGGATGATCGCGCGTCAACACCCAGGAGAATCTATGGCCGAGTGGTGGATGGAAGGCTGTATAGAAAAACTTTTGGTTAACGATTCCCAGTGGACACAAACTCTTCTTGAGCAATGCGATATCTATCTAGTTCCCAACATGAACCCTGATGGCACCCGACGAGGACATCTTCGTACAAATGCCGCAGGCCGCAATCTGAATCGTGAGTGGGCGGACCCAACACTGAAGACCTGTCCGGAGGTGTTTTTCGTAAAACAAGCCATGGCAAAGATTGGCGTGGACTTTTTGCTGGATGTTCACGGAGACGAATCACTTCCTTATTGCTTTATTGCGGGGACAGAAGGCTTAGACGACTGGAACGATAACCGTCAGGCACAATTAGATTTCTACCGAAACAAATTAGCTGAGATTAATGTAGACTTTCAGACCAAGGAAGGCTATCCACCCAAACCTCGAGGTCAAGCCAATTTAACCATGAGCGCAGTTCAGACTGCTCACCTGCATAACTGCCTGGCTATGACCTTGGAAATGCCTTTTAAAGATACTACCGATACACCGGATCAAAAATACGGTTGGTCAGCTGAACGCAGCAAGCGCTTGGCTCACTCCTGCCTAGAAGCTCTAGACTACTTTCTTAAAAGCGGCCTTTAACTAAACTTTATGATAAAGCTTGCGGCCCTTCTCGTTATACGTGTTTGCCATTTCTTCCATGCCTACTTCTATCGCATCGTTTACTTCGGACAATTCTTTTCCCGCTGCGTATTCACGTACCTCGTGGGAAATCTTCATTGAGCAGAACTTAGGACCACACATCGAGCAGAAATGAGCTACTTTGCCGGATTGCTTGGGCAAGGTTTCATCATGAAACTCCCTAGCGGTGTTAGGATCCAAACCCAAATTAAACTGGTCTTCCCAACGAAATTCGAAACGGGCTTTGGACAGGGCATTATCCCGAAGCTGTGCGGCAGGATGCCCTTTGGCTAGATCGGCTCCATGTGCTGCGATCTTGTAAGCCATTAGGCCATCCTTCACATCCTGTTTGTTGGGCAACCCTAGATGCTCCTTCGGCGTTACGTAGCACAACATCGCACAGCCATACCAGCCAATCATAGCTGCTCCAATACCCGAGGTAATATGGTCATACCCTGGTGCAATATCAGTTGTGAGCGGGCCAAGTGTATAAAATGGGGCCTCGTCGCACACTTCTAATTGTCTCTCCATATTCTCTTTAATCATATGCATCGGCACATGGCCAGGGCCTTCAATCATTGTTTGTACGTCATGTTTCCATGCAATTTTAGTAAGCTCACCCAATGTTTCCAATTCGCTAAACTGAGCCGCATCGTTAGCATCGGCTATAGAGCCCGGTCTTAATCCATCACCCAAGGAAAACGAAACATCATAGGCCTTCATAATTTCGCATACATCTTCAAAGTGAGTATATAAAAAGTTTTCCTTGTGATGAGAAAGACACCACTTCGCCATAATAGACCCGCCTCTTGAAACGATTCCTGTAACTCGCTTCGCGGTAAGCGGTACATAGCGGAGTAACACCCCTGCGTGAATAGTGAAATAGTCAACACCTTGCTCAGCTTGTTCTATCAATGTATCGCGATAAATATCCCAAGTCAGATCTTCAGCAACTCCGTCAACTTTTTCTAAAGCTTGATAAATTGGTACTGTGCCGATTGGCACCATTGAGTTTCGAATAATCCACTCGCGGGTTTCATGTATATTTTTGCCCGTCGATAAATCCATAGCCGTATCTGCACCCCATAATGCAGACCAAGTTAGTTTTTCTACTTCTTCTTCTATGGAGGAGGTTACTGCGGAATTGCCAATATTCGCATTAACCTTTACCAAGAAATTACGGCCAATAATCATCGGTTCAATTTCAGGATGATTTATGTTGGCTGGAATAATTGCCCTACCGAGTGCTACTTCATCTCGGACAAATTCCGGTGTGATTTCGCAAGGGATGTTAGCGCCA
>CETZ01125510.1_pt1 | contig 10399 bp, 7 predicted proteins | sample 531441 | NCBI WGS metagenome assembly CETZ01 (sample SAMEA2623098, study PRJEB7988) | marine metagenome | isolation source: saline water (ENVO:00002010), including | reverse complement strand
ACATTACTATGCGACCCCATGGGCTGCTTGTAGAGGAAGGGCGACATTTCGGGGCTGAAAAGCGTTACGCGTTTTTCACCCGAGAACTGGGTGAGGAATACGTTGGACAGGTCAATGTCATAGTGCAGCCTTACTTCTGAGCCTTCTCCGCCAAAAAACATTACGGGCACCGATTTTACCCAGCCATCGGCAATATCCGGGAAGGTGAAATCCTGTTTCAGTTGCGGGGCATATTTGAAGATGTTAAAAAGGAACAGCCTGAAATCATTGGGGCCTTGTTGAATAAGATCAATGTAATCCGAGAAGCTCATTACCTGTTCCGGGGGCATTTTGATGCGCGTAGGTTGGTTGGTTTTCCAGCTTCCGAACACTTGCACCTTTTCATGGCCCACCAGGGTCTTAAAGCGCTCGTAGGTCCAGTTTTGCATGGATGGCCAATTCTCACCAAAGCTCCGGAAGATCAAGGGTTTTTGAGGAAGGTAATACTCTTTTTGAAACTCTTCGCGAGTAATACTTTCTCTGAATTCTATAGGCTGTAAATCCATTTTAAACAGAATTAAATGAATTTACAAAAATACGGACATATCTTCTTCAAAGAAGATGATATTCGTCAATTCAAAGCTGAAGACGCAATTTAATGGATCCGCGTGATCAGCTCCATCACCTCCGCCCGTTTGCGGTTGGATACCGGTACCCGGCCACGGTTGCTCATGACCAGGTAGCCCCCCTCCGTTTTTACAAATTCCTTTACTTCCTGCAGGTTGATGAGGTGGGATTGGTGGACCCGGCAAAAGCCAAGCGGGCTCAGCAACTGGTCAAAATGCTTCAGGGTTTTGGTAACCAGTATCTCCTGGCCGTCTTTCATGCAAAAAAGGGTGTAATTCACATCCGCTTCGCAGCGGATAATATCCGAAGTAAGGCAGATGTGGATCTTATCCGCAGTGTGCAGGGCCATTCTTTTAGCGGGAGTGCCTTCAGCCTGTAAATGTTCCTTCAGCAGGTCTACATTTTCGGCCGGCAAAGCAGGAGCGGCCGTAGCTTTTTGTACCGCTGCAATCAATTCCTCAATATCAATGGGTTTCAAAAGGTAATCAATGGCTGAGAACTTAAAAGCCTGGATGGCATGGGCATCCGAGGCGGTGGTAAAGATCACCTTAAAAGGTATTTCACCGCAAAGCTCCAGCACGTCAAAGCCGGTGCCATCTTCCATGTGGATGTCCAGGAACACGATATCCGGCCGGTGCTTTTTAATGGCTTTTAAACCGCTGAGTACGCCATCCGCTTCACCCACCACTTTAAGTTGCGGGCAAAAACTCTGCAGGTCGCGCTTCAGGAAGTCGCGGGCCTTGCTGTTATCGTCTATGATGAGGGCGGTGTTCATATCAGAGATCGGAAAGATAAGTTTTACAGATCATTCAGCACCGGTAGTTTAACCGTAACCTGGGTACCGGCTGCACGGCCATCTTCATTTATCAGGTCCTTTATCCTGATGCTGTTCTGGGATTGGTTAAGCAGATTGAGACGCTCTTCGGTTACCTTAAGAGCCGTGCTATGATGGTCTTTTTGCCGGTTTTCAGCCGCTTGCTGGCGGCCCACACCATTGTCGGTAATCGTACAAACCAGGGTGTGATCTTCTTCCGTAAAATGGAGTTTGATGTACCCCTGATCCTCCAGCGGACCAATGCCATGGATAATGGCGTTTTCCACGAAAGGTTGCAGGATCATGGGGGGAATGCTAATGAAAGCCGTTTCCAGTTCTTCATCCAGTTCAATAACATACTCGAATTTTTCATCGCGGCAAAAACGTTCAATGCTGAGGTAATTCTCCAGGGTATCCACCTCTGTTTCGAGACTGACCGAGTTGCTGCGCGAATTTTCCAGGATCTGCCGCATCAGTTTGGAGAAACGTGAAAGGTAGATGCGGGCCGTAGCTTCGTCCTTGGTAGCGATAAGCGCCTGTATGCTGTTGAGCGTATGAAAGATAAAGTGAGGATTCATCTGCAAACGCAGGGCTTTCTGCTCCAGGGAGATCAGGTCCCTTTCCATGCGCAGGCGCTGCTGGTTTTGGGCAGCTTTACGTTTAAGGCTACGAATGCGGTTAAGCACCAGGCCGGTGATAACTAACAGGCCGGCCAAAATAGTGAGCAGGATAAACCAGGTGGTTTGCCACACGGGCGTTTGTATGCTGAAGGCAAAGGTGATAGCTTGTTCATTCCAGATGCCGTCCTCATTGGCGGAAAGCACCTCAAAGCGGTAGTTGCCCGGTGAAAGATTGGAATAGGTGACGGAGTTGCGGCTGGAGGGAGGCGACCAGTCCTTTTCCAGTCCCTGCAACCGCCAGCGGTACCGTACCTTTTTAGGCAGGGTTTGCGTAATGCCCAGGAAATCAAAGCTCAGGTGGTTCTCATCGTATTCAAAAGCCGGGTTTTCATCCGTATAAGCCGTATTTTCCAGGGGCGTATAGTTCAGGCTGATGGTGCTGAAATTCAGGATGGGAGGGGTGGTATTGGTTTTGTCGGCCTGCGAAAGAAAACGGTGCAGACCATTCACGGTACCGAACCAAAGGTTTTCGGAACGGTCTATACAAACAGCGTTGAGGTTGGTCTCCACTCCGCTGAAACCTTCATCCGGGCCAAAGTGCGCACTCTCCAAAATGGATAAGGAGGAATCTACGGTAAGGCGATCCAGACCTTTTTCGGTGCCTACCCAAAGATTGTTGCCCTGCCCGGTGAGCTGGTAGATATTGTGCGAAACCAGGGGTTCTCCCGCAATTTTATGAACCTTAAGACTGCCCTGGTAAAGGCGGATGGCGTTGAGACCGGCCGTACTGCCAATCCAGAGCGTTCCCAGGCTGTCTTCGGCCAGGGAGCGTACATCATGGGAAGCAAGCCCTTCGGGCACCGAAAAATGCCGGATGATGCTGTCATGGGCAATGTAACCAATGCCACTGGTCTGGCTGGCAAACCAAACCCGGTCTTCCTTATCAATGTGCAGGTAAATAACCCGGTTACTTTCCAGGCCGTTACGGGTGGTGTATTTCACAATTACCAAACTGTCCGGCTTGTTCGTTTTGGTGATGCGGCTGATGCCGCCCCCGGCACTGGCTGCCCATATCTGCCCCCGGCTATCTTCACGGATGCACTTCACCCAGTTTCCGGCCAGCCCGTCATTCACATCAAAAAACCGGAAGGTATCACCGTCCCAAACGGCCAGTCCCTGGCCGTCCGTACCGATCCACAAGAGGCTGTCCGAATCCGCAAAGAGCGCCCGTACTTTTTCATCGGTAAAACCGGAGTCCTTTTGGTAGGCAACAAAGCCCTTTTCACTTTGCCGGGCAATGCCGCCCCCGGACGTGCTTACCCATACGTGGTTATGGTGATCCGCAGTAATGGCGTAAATGTAGCTTCCCGGCAGTCCGCTCTCGCGGCCGTAACGCTCAAATTGCTGTCCGGAATATTTGCTTACCCCACCTCCGGACGTGCCGAACCAGTAATTGCCCCAGCGATCATGCAGGATACTGCGCACATGGTTATTGGCCAGGCCATCGGCTTCACCCAGGAATACATACGAACTATCGGCCGGATTAAAACGGCAGATGCCTTTCTCCTGGGTGGCCATCCATACCAGTCCATCCTCATCACAGGAAATGTCCAGTACAGCCGAGCGTTCTAACTCGCAAAGCGGCCCCATATTGTAAATGCCCCGGGCCGTGATCAGGTCAAAACCACGGCCGTAGTTCCCCACCCATATACGCCCGGCCGTATCAGTAGCCATACACCGGCTAAGGCGGTTGGTAAGTCCGTTGGAGGTGCTCAGGGTAGACAGGCTATCGTTCCGGTAAATGAAAATGCCCTTATCCGTGCCTATCCATACTGAATTATCTACAGCGGTTTGAATGAAGTTAATGGTGTGTTCCTGTATCCGTTCCGGGTAAAAAGCTTTCACAGCGGTATCCCTTAGCCGGTAAACACCATTGGGGGTGCCCAACCAGATGGTACCTTGCTGATCTTCATGAATATGGTCAACGCTCAGGTTTTTTTCCGGGAGCTTAAGATCATGGAAAGCGGAGCCGGTTTTATACGAAAGCCCTTTGGCGCTGCCCACCCACAGTTTGCCCGTATGATCTTCCAGCAGGCAGTGTATGTAGGGACTGGGTAGCCCGTTGGCGCTGCTAAAGGTGCGGAATTCCAGCCCGTCAAAACGCGCCAGTCCCCCTCCGTTGGTGGCCATCCAGATGTAACCCCGGCTGTCTTCGCACATATCCATTACCTGCGATTGCGGTAAGCCGTCCGGAAGACTAAGGTTGGTAAAGTGGTATTGCTGGGCGTGCAAACCCAGTGAAACGGACAGGATTATGAAAAAGACACGGAGTTTGAGCAAGGTCTTACAAAGGTTTTAGGATGCTAAGTTAGGATATGGTTGCAGAAGATGTTAATACAACTTGCCGTAGATTTAACACCACAAGATAACAAGCTTACCTGCTAATATGAGATTTGTATTTCTGCTTTTGTTTTTTGGGGTAGTAAATTCCAATGCTCAGAAGGTCGTTTGGGATAAAACAAACGCTTTCGGGTTAATTCCTTCCGAAGGTTGGCAAATTGATCGTGTAGAAGAGGAAGAGATTGCCTTAATCCAGAAAAAACAGAATCTCCTGGGTGAGGTTGAAGGCGGGCATTTTTCAGTTTCAACCGCTTCAACCCACAACTGGACTCTGGATGAACTCTGGGAGGAGTATATTATAAAAGGCTTACCCTTAATGAGTGGCTACGAAAAAGTTAATTCAGGAACAGCTACTGTAGCGGGGGTGAAGGCAAAATGGATTGTATATTATAGTGAAGATAGAGGCGTTAGGTTCAGGAATTTAAGCCTTATGGTAGTTAAACAAAATGTAATGTATGTAATTGCGGGCACATCTCTTCCAGAAAGCAATGAGAAGGTGGAGAAAGATTTTTGGAGCATGATTAATTCGTTGAGAATAAAAGAAAAAAAGGGCTACTTTGAACTTATGCCTCCTGGTCGGTAAATAGATTTAAATGACCCAATTCATTCTATAGGACTCGAAAAACAATTTTTCAAGGTATACTAACATTTCTTGCGCTTTTAGGACAAAAATCACAAAGCACAGCACGCAGCTTAAAAGGTATTTATCCAAAACAACAGAATAGGTCATGTCTTCTTAACAATCACCTGGAAGGGGTCGCCCTTTTCGTCAACCACCTTTAAAATATAGATCCCCGCTTCCAATTGACGAATGTCAATCCTATCGCCTTTAACGCTGCCTCTGGCCATAAGCTGCCCCGTTTGTGAGAAGATGGAATAGTCCACAGCTATACCGATCAGGCCCTCTACCTGGATATAATCCCGGGCGGGGTTTGGGTACAATTGTATTTTGCGGAAGCCCTGAGCTTCTTCCCGATTGGAAATGGAATAGGAAGGAAGTTTGGTAAGCACGTAGAAGGTAGAATCCGTGGTCCAGGAATCCGTATAGGTAGACAGCATAAAGAGGTCACCCGCAGGATCAGGAAAAAGCTCCAGGGGTACGTGGTTTTTATTCCCAAACAGCAACAGGCTATCCGTACCAAATTGGGTAAAGCGGTAGATAAGGGCTTCACGGAATTCCTGTCCGGAAATATTGGAATTGTCAAAAGGAATAGAACCTGCAATAAAACGGGTGCCCGAAGACCGTTCAATGGCAAAGGCGTATGCACCATTAGCAATGTTTATCGGGCCAAACATACGTGGCTTGGCCGTGTCTGTACCCCAGTCTTTGGTAGCGTAAAAACACTGTTCATCATATTTGAAATTTCCATTTTCAAATCTTCTATACGATCCAAACCCCGCACATTCTATGCCCTCCGGAACTACTTCAAATGCGGGCAAATAGAGAGGCACAATTGCCGAACGAGTGAAAAACTCAATATTTGAATGTACTACATCTAACGTATGGGGAGAAACTTCAGTATAATTGCAGGCCCGGGTATCACCAAACACCAGGTTGCCGGAAAGCGGATGCACTTTTGGATCTACGTTGATATTAACGCTGAGCGGACTACCATGTTGATTTATATGCAATTTATCCCGCTTCAGATTGCCCGAAAAGTCCCGCACCTGTATATGACAGTGATCCAGCCATTCATTGGAAGTGTCACTACGTTCCTGTTTCAGGCTGATGAAAAACAATTCCCCGTTCAGGTATTTGAAGCCGGAAGCAAAAAAGCCGGCAAAGCTGAAACTATTGTAATTGGGGTTTAGGGTTCCGTTCTGGTACGTACGGATGGTAATATAGTTGGTATCATTTACATAATGGTTCACGTAAAAACATCTATCCCCATTATCATCCAGGAAGGTCCTGATCCTGGGAAAGCTCATCGGGTTTGATGAGCTAGTGACAAAGGATTGTAACAGATCCAGATTGGATTTATCGTAAATTTTAATGACTTCTTCCCATTGCCCGGCTTTTTGTGCCAGGTAAAATACCCCTACTGTGGAATCGGACATTTCGAAAAGGCTGTATCCCTGTGTACTCCCATCTTGATTACTACCCAATTGACCACTTGGCAGGACAACATCAGTTTGTTGAGCCTTGCTTTGGACAGATAAAAGAAAGAAAACAAACCCTAAATAATAAATAAATGCTCGATAGAAACTCATAATTAATAACAAGTTGCAATCCCAAAGGTAAAATCCCCTTCATGGACAAATTTGAAATTTGGGTCAGTAATTTGTGACAAAGGTTTCTCTCTGCCAAAATATGATCCTCCGAGGAACTCATAATTAGGTTGAAAATAGCCTTGCGCAACCCCATAAGCTTTTTCATCAGCTATTAAAAGGTCAATTTTGCTGTACCAATACTCCCACTCTTCATTATAATAGCCTATACAATCATTGGTGGCGCTATGCCAGTAATCATTTGAGTCACGAGGGGCACCCCATATACTATACCTATTATTAAAATAAGCACGATTGGTACAACGGATCTTCCAGGGCGCGGTGGCATTGGCGTAATAGCCAATAAAGTCGGCTGCATCCAGGCCTTGCCCTGCGGTGCCCTGGCAATTGCCCAGATCCTTAGCACCTCTGTAAGGCTCGGTAGGGGTGAGAAAGCCACTGGGAGATAAAGGTGACCCTGCAGAGGGAACAGATTGTATTTCCAACCTGATAGATACATAACCTTCTTCGGCATGGATTCCATCTATGATCAGGTCGGTCAAAAAACATTCTTCATCCGTATGGGACTGGTAATAATCGCTCACAGAGGTATATAATTCGCTATAGGCATTATAATAGTCCGTTGAAGTTACAAATAATTCCCCGCCTTGCTCGTATACGGGAATAGTAATATTATCCGTGCTAATGATCAATTCCGGGATATAGTTTAATTCTACGGCAAATACATTGGAAAGTATCCCTTCCAGGGATAAAAATGCCTGATCCAGCGGTTCATCCTGGGTAGCGGTTTTGGATTTGCTGCCGCTGGCTATGGCATTCAGCTTTTCAATTTTTTCGCGGAATATGGCGGATCGCCTGGAGTCTTCAGTATGGGCCCATTCCGTATAGATCTTATCCGAAAAGTCTTTTACATCTGTATAGGGGATCAGCGAAACCTGGGTATTACTTTCTTTAACACAGGATGTGTACAGAAAAACGATCAGGAATAGGTTTACTAATAGAGTATATTTTAATTTCATAATGGATTGGATAGGATTGGTTTATTAAGGCTAAGTAAAAACTAAGATTATTCTTAAAGGATAATCGTTTAGTTAGATGGGTATAATTCTTAGTTAACGCAGGCTTTTCTTTAGCGTTAGAATTGAAAAAGCTAAACATTATGGATAATTTCAAACATCCTGATGTTTGCCTTTAAAGGTCAGGACCTTTTTGTTCAAATGTCCTGATGTTTTTGCTGAATCTTCAGCACTTTTGGCCGTAACGATCACTATGTTTCGGGAACAGGATCAATTCATTAGCAATATGTTGACAATGATTGGTTTATGAGATGTTGTGGAATTGAGAAGCAACGGCATAGGCTAAACAAAATGGATATTGTCTTGGCGAGGTACAGGATGGTGCGTAAGGTCTTAAAAAGACCAGTCTGCTGCTTTTTGTCCCGCCACTTATTAGATGGACTTATCCTATATTTGGTACAATCTAATTTTTAACCCTATGAATCCCAACCGTTTAATTTTAAAAGGACACTTCCTCCTTATAGTGATTGTTTTAGGCCTGTCTGCCTGTAAAACCGCACTGATTCCGGTTTGTGATATATCGAAATCACAAAACCCCCCGGGAACGGTGGAGTTGGCGCCCAACCTTTTTATAGATAAAACCGAGATCACCAATGAGAATTACCGGGAATTTATCTACTGGACCAGGCAGGTATACGGTGAAAATGCGAAAGAAGTACACCAAATTTACCCGGATACTACGGTGTGGGATGAGCTGGAAGGCCACCTGGAGGCCATAGCTTCCAAATACCTGCATCATCCGGCCTATGGTAATTACCCGGTGGTAGGCGTTTCCTATGATCAGGCCCAGGCGTATGCCCAATGGCGGAGCGACCGGGTGATGCAGGTATACCTTATTGAAGGGGGTAAAATAGAGGCTTACCCTGATGAGTCGCCCGAAACAGCGTTTACCATTGCCCGCTATTTTAAGGGGGAATACCGCAATATTACTCCTGATCCGGAAGTGGTGCTCTACCCACACTACAGCCTGCCGGATGCTGAAACCTACCGGAAAACGGTGCGTTTTGCGGATTCCCTCAACGCCCTGAACTACGATAAATGCGTGGAAAAGAACTGTGGTGATTACCATTTAACCGGATGCGGGGAGGATGGTCCTCCCGAAAATTCATTCCTGCCCCGGCCCGTGCTCTGTGAAGCGTGTAAAGCCACTTTGGTTACCCAGCTGCAGGACAACGTAAGGGAAATGATGGCTGAACCCGGTAAGGTGTTTGGCGGTAGTTTTGGCCGGCCCTGTTTCACGGAGGCTGCCGGGAAGGAAGGAACCGCCATTGCTGATGGATATACCGGTTTCCGTAACAGTTGTACCTATCAACCCTGGAAAAACACGGATGCGGCTACCCGCTAACTAAAAAAGCCCCGCTGCACAGCGGGGCTTTTTTATAAATCCAAAATCACGGGGTTTTGGATTTATAACATAGTAGTGGGGGCTACGTAATCCGTTATCTCAAAATCACCGGTATTTTTCATGCCCACAAAGCCTTCACTTACGTTGATCAGCTTGTCGTAGCCACGTGCCCTGAGGGTAGACACAAAAGCCATGGAACGGTAGCCGCTCTTGCAATGCACATAGTACGTCTGGTTTTTGTCCAGCAATTTCATGCTGTCATTGATGTAATCCAGTGGGGCATTAAGCGCACCCTCAACGTGTTCACTGTCGTACTCGCTTTTCTTGCGGACGTCCAGGATGTTCAGGTCTTCATGCGCTTGTTTTTCCGCCAGTTCAGCAGGGCTGATATTCCGGATGGAATCGGTTTCAAAACCGGCTTTCTTCCACGCGTCCAGGCCTCCTTTAAGGTAGCCGGGTACCTGGTCAAAACCCACGCGGGCCAGGCGGGTCAAAACTTCTTCCACGCGGTCTTCATCCGCTACTACCAGTATTTCCTGTTGTACGGAAGGTATCAGCGTACCTACCCAGGTGGCAAAGCTGCCGTCAATACCGATATTAATGGAGTTGGGAATAAACTCAGCCGAAAATACGGGCGCCTTGCGGGTATCCAGGATGAGGGTATCCGTTTTTTGGGCCAATGCGTTAAACTCCTGCGGTGAAAGGGGGTTGTTTCCTCTTTTCAGCACTTTATCAATACTGTCGTAACCCTTGATGTTCATCATTACATTCTGGGGGAAGTAACCAGGAGGTGGGGTAAGGCCGCTCAGGATGGCCTTTTTGAATTCTTCCTTGCTCAGGCTGGGGTCCAGGGCATAATTGTTCTTTTTCTGGTGGCCCAGGGTATCCGAGGTCTCATTGCTCATCATCTTTCCACAGGCGGAGCCGGCTCCGTGGCCGGGGTATACCACGATGTGATCGGGCAGGGGCAGGATCTGGTTGCGCAGGGAGTCATACAGGTAACCGGCCAGTTTATCCTGGGTAAGATCCTTGATCACTTTCTGCGCCAGGTCCGGGCGGCCTACATCCCCAATAAACAGGGTGTCACCGGTGAAGATGGATTGTTCTTTTCCATCCTCGTCATACAGCAGGTAGCAACTGCTCTCCATGGTGTGACCGGGGGTGTGCAACAGTTTTATCTCCGCATTCCCCAGTTTAAAGATCTCACCGTCCTGCGCCACATATTTTTCAAAACCGGTTTCCATAGTAGTGGGGCCATACACAATGGTGGCCCCGGTTTTTTCCGCCAGGTCAATGTGACCGCTCACAA
>CETZ01041138.1_pt1 | contig 10415 bp, 5 predicted proteins | sample 531441 | NCBI WGS metagenome assembly CETZ01 (sample SAMEA2623098, study PRJEB7988) | marine metagenome | isolation source: saline water (ENVO:00002010), including | reverse complement strand
CGCCATTGTGGTGGATATGTGGCTGACCGGCTTTGATGTGCCGTTTCTCGATACCATTTACATCGACAAGCCGATTCAGCGCCATAACCTGATTCAGACCATCTCAAGGGTAAACCGCAAGTTTGAAGGCAAAGAGAAAGGCCTGGTTGTCGATTACATCGGCATCAAAAAGCAGATGAACCTCGCGCTGGCGCACTACAACAAAGCCGACCAGCAAAACTTTGAAGAAATCGCCCAGTCGGTGATTGTGGTGAAAGACCACATCGACCTGCTGAACAAACTCTTTCATGGCTTTGATACCACACCGTACTTTACCGGCAGCCCGCTGGAGCAGCTGAACTGCCTCAACAGAGCCGCCGAGTACGCGCAGGTAACGGATAAGATAGAAAAGCGCTTTATGGCGCTGGTAAAACGCTTAAAAGCTGCTTTCGATATCTGTAGCGGCTCTGAATCTATTACTCAGGATGACCGCGACCGCATTCACTTCTACCTCGCGGTGCGCTCTATTGTGTTCAAGCTCACCAAAGGCAATGCGCCGGATACTGCGCAGATGAACGCCCGCGTTCGTGAAATGATCGCCGAAGCCTTGAAAGCCGATGGCGTCGAAGAAATCTTCAAAATGGGCGAAGGCAACGAAGGTGAAGTCGATATCTTCGATGATGACTACCTGGCCCGTATCGAAAAAATCAAACTGCCTAATACCCGTATTAAGCTCCTGCAACAGTTGCTTGCCCGTGCAATTGAAGACTTCAAGAAGATCAACAAAACCAAAGGCCTCGACTTCAGCGAAAAATTCCGCCGTTTAGTCGACCTGTACAACGAACGCAAAGAAGACAGCCTGTACGTCGGCGAAGTATGGGACGACATCACCAATGAGTTTGTCGATCTGATTGCAGCTCTGCAGAAAGAGAAAGAGTCGTTTGCAGACCTTGGCATCAATATCGAAGAAAAAGCCTTCTACGACATTCTGCTCAAGCTCGCCAATAAGTACGAGTTTACTTACCCGGAAGACAAAATGTTAACGCTGGCGAAGGCAGTGAAAGACGTCGTCGATGATAAAGCCAAGTACACCGACTGGAGTCAGCGCGACGACATCAAGGCAGAACTCAAGGTCGGCCTGATACTTGTGTTGGCCGAGCACGGCTACCCACCGGTAGACCGCGATGAAGTGTACAAAGAGATCTTTGAGCAGGCAGAGAATTTTAAGAGGTTCCGGGCATAGGGGCTCCTTTGTGGCTGCTAGGACCGGCGTATTCAAATGATTTAGATACGGGTTGAAATTTTTGTCATCGACAATATTTTTCATCCACTGAACGATTTTATATTTATGGAGCGGTAACCCTGTATGGAGCCTAATTCGCAGCAGCTTGACCTTAGTGGTCTTCTACCTGATTTTTCGTCGGCCTTTAGCATCAGTACTGCCGAGGCGCTTAGTGCCAACTTCGTGCTTTTATTGATTGTTCTGTTCTCTATTTTCTTATCTCTTGCAGTTCGATCAGCCTTCAAGGCTAGAAAGCGTACTGCTGCTTTGAAGGAGTTTCTCAAAGAGTTGACCCCAGAGACTGTTGCGATAGAGCGTGAAACGCTCCGAGAAAAGTCTGCGCTTTCTGGTCGGCGCATAAGCCATCTTTGGTCTGAATTTGATGAGACACTTGTAGAGTCAAAATCTACCGATGGGTTACGCCTTCACAATGTCTACGATGCGGATTATTTCTTTAATCCTGCAACGCTGGCACCGGGCATCACTGAAAGCCGTATGTTAGCAGCGGTTCCTGGCTTTCTAACCGCGATTGGTGTGGTCGGTACCTTTATTGGCTTACAGCTCGGCCTTTCTGAGCTGAATATCGGCAATGATGTTCGGGTTGAGGAAATGAAGGACGGATTGGCTCACGTTATCAGTGGTGCCAAACTGGCGTTTATGACGTCGGTCTGGGGGGTATTTCTTAGTGTTCTCTTTAACTTCATAGAAAAGGCGATTGAGAATAATGTCCGAGAAGGCATTAGTTCGCTACAAGTAAGGATAGATGAGCTCTTTCCTCGTTTCACCGCCGAGATGCAACTGAAGCGCATCGCTGACGATGGTGGTGAATCACGTGAAGTTCTGCAAGGGCTCGCTGAGAAGATAGGCGAAAAGATGCAGGAATCACTGGAGCGAGTGACTGGCGATATTCAGAGCGGTCTTGAGAAAAGCCTGGACAAGATCATGGGCCCAGCACTGGATAAGCTGGTCTCTGGTGCCTCAGATCAAAGCCAGGTGGCTTTGGAGAGCCTGATTAATTCGTTTATGGACAAGTTTGGGCAGCAAGGTGCTGAGCAGCGGGCGTCGATGAATCAGGCATCGCAGGGTGTGAGTGATGCCGTTGAATCGATGAATCAGGCACTGTCTGGTTTTATCAGTAACCTTAATCAGAACCAGCAGGCTGCTTCCGAGCGTGAAGAAGGTTTGGTGCGCCACATTGCAGAACAGGTTGATGCATTAGTGGCCCGAACGACTGAATTTCAGAAGCGTACAGGTGAAGCTGCCGAAGAACAGATGCAGAATTTTGGCGAAATGTTTAAGAAGCAGGCCCAGACCTCAGTTGCTTTACAAAACAACCTGACCACTAGCATCAAAGATCAGATTGCCGGCATGGCCGAGCAGAACCGCGAACAACAGGAGCAGTTTGTTGCTTCAACGAAGGCACAGTTGCAGTCAATGCAAGAAACGCTTTCTCAGCACCAAGCGGCATCCGGGCAGCGCGAACAGGAGCTGATTGGTCATATCTCGCGCCAGGTCGATTCACTCGTAGTCCATGCTCAACAGCAAGCTGAAAAGATCACCCAGGCAACAGGAGACCAGTTAACCAATATCAATGGTTTGATTCAGCAGGCTCAGGCGAAGCAATCAGAGCGGGATGCGGCGCTTGGTAACCAGTTTGAGCAGACCATCGAGGATATTAGAGCTGCCATGCAGAATCAGGTTGCAGCAACTCAGAGCCTGCTTGATGGCAGCAAACAGTTGCAGGTTGACCTTGCAAGCAATAGCCAGAACCTACAGAAGTTGTCTTCAAGTATCTTCGAGGGAGCAAATGAGCTTTCACGTTCGACCAATTCCCTGAAAGAGTACGGCGCGATGCTGCAGCAGGCGTCAACGAAACTCAGTGTTTCTATTACCGAAGCCTCTCAATCTACAGCCGGGCTGGCTGAAGAGAACCGCAAGGCTGCAGAGTCTGTCAGTGTTGTTCGTGATCAGATTCAGACCGCCATCGGTACTATGGAGAAGACCGTTCGCGACCTGGATCGGGTGGTTGTGCTCGCCGACGGGGCATTCCAAAACATGGAAGAGCATCAGAACAGCTACCTTGCCACTCTGAAAGAGAATATTCAGGAGCTTGCTGATCAGGGAACGCAGTTGCTCAGTGATTATGCAGAGCAGGCGAATGGGCAGACCAAAAATCATCTTAAGATCTGGGCGGAAAGCACAAGTGAGTATGCCGCACAGATGAATAACGCGGTAAATGCTCTTTCCAGTGTCGTCGATGAAATTGAAACTAAGATGGCTAATGTATGAGGACGCATTCGAGATCTAAACCCCGTAATGTCGATGAAGAGAATCCTTATTGGGTATCTTTTTCTGACCTGATGTCTGCGTTATTGGTGGTCTTTATTCTTGCCGCTGTTGCTCTGATTATTGAGCTTACGCAGATGAAGAATAAGTTCGATGAAGATATCGATAACCTTCGAAATGCGGAACAGGCGCGAAGAGATATTCTGCATGACATCCGCGATGAGCTGGCGAAGCATGATGTCACTGTGTTGATCGCTGATAACGACACCGTGCTTCGTATCCCTGAAAGCACCTTGTCGTTCGATTCAGACAGAGATGAGATACCTGCTAATCCTGAGGTTATCAAAGCTGTGACATTGATCGGAGAAGTACTGCATAAAGCAATCAGTCGTCCATTTGATTCTTCTGAGCAATCGCATAAACGTTTTGAGTATCTCGATACGGTCTTTATTGAGGGGCATACGGATAGTCTTCGTAGCTATCGTGACAAGGGTAACTGGGGTTTATCTACTTTCCGTGCCATCAGTCTCTGGGAGTTCTGGAACGATTCACTGGAGCTGACCCCCAAGCTGGGTGAACTGACCAATGGCTATGGAAATGTACTGTTTTCGGTCAGTGGGTATGCAGCAACCCGCCGGGTCAATGAAGAGGAGCTGACCAAAGAAGATCGCCGCGCGAACCGTCGTATCGACATCCGGTTTACAGTCAAACGACCCAAGCTTGAAGATTATAAGGCAGTACAGGAAGGAAACCTTTAATGAGTGCGAAGCTCAAACTCGATCAGTTACGGTTCGACCTGCCACAGGCGGTGATGGCACCTTATCGGGATAAGTTAGAGGTTCGTACACGCGAGTTAGATACTCTGGCGCGGAAGTCGGGTACTGGAAGTGAGAAATTCAAAAAGGCTTTTGCTCGATTTTTCGCCGCTTTGGGCTCCCGAGGCCATATCGCTGACGCAATAACTGAATCTATTGATATCAGGGCTTTGGCTATTGCACTTAAAACCAGAGATGCTGTTCATATCAAGCTGGATTCGCGATTACTTGAAAAAGTTGATGCCATTAAACCGCGGCCGGGTAGCCTGTTAGTCGAGTCGTTATACAGCCATTACCTGAAGGTATACGACGAGCTTGAAGATCTGCAGTCTGTTGAGGCCTGGCTGCGTCAGGCTAAGACGATCCGTGGCGAGTTAGATGAGAATACGGCCAGGATTTTGAGTGGAGCGGGCCCCAAATGGCTCGTCGAAAGCAGTCACGAACAACAGGTGGACTTTGATGTTCAGGTCTCCAGGGTTGGACTTGGAAGCTATCTTTCAGGGCGCTTTCTGGCAACTGCAAAAAATATCTACTATCTGGAAACATTACGAACTCTGCGCCCGGGTGAGAACCATAACATTCTCCATGAGGTGCAGAAACCCGAAGTTTATAGCTCGCTTTATGAAAATGGCACTCTGCTGGGACATGAGATCCTTAAGATTCTGATCTCACGAGCGGATGTTTCTCAAATTCCAGAACACTGGATGAACGTTATTATGGCGATTGCCGGCGACCCTCGGGTTTCACGGCAAAGTGAGAGGTTTGTTCGCTGGTGGTCGCATATTCCTGAAGAGCTTATTGCCAAGGTCAGAGGTTGGTTGTCTAAACTTGATCTCAAATTGTTTCTTGAGGCGCTTAAGAATTTCGCCGATGAAGCAAAACAAAAAACGTCTGACATCACGCGCATGTATCCAGAACGGAAAAGATTTCTGGAAGGCCTTCTCGATCAGCAACTCGTTACTGGAACGCGGTTGTTTCTTTCAAAATCTGCTAGGGATTACCTGAAAAGACACTATAAGAAGGAGCATCTTCCATCCTTCTCTCTCGTCGATGGTGATAAATCCATAGTTTACATTTCGCTGCCTGGTGCCCATGTTGTTGAGGGGACCCATGTGTGTAAATTTTGGATTTATAAAAAGTTGTCAGATGCTGCGGTAGTATTTAATTATAATAAAACTGAATTTTTATATTCCGAGCTGACATCTGGGATGAATATGAACATGATTCGACAAAAAGTAGGGCCCTGTCAGGCAGCAATTGTTCATAGAAAGGAATGGGAAATTAAGGCAGCTTATGAGCTAAGAAATGCTGAAGTTGAAGTTGATGCTGAAGCGATTCTTTCGAAAGAATATTATAAAAAATATAAAAACTTGGGTTATCTATGAGTAGATTGGTAGGGTTTATTCGCAGCCTTGTTGGTGATTCTGCTGCTCAGCGTTATCGAAAGGTTTACGACTTTGAAGGAGCTAATTTCGTCTGTACTCAAGAGCAGCTTTCGGTCATTAACCTCGGTAAGGCGGACGATTTAATTACGCAGCAGCATATCTTGCTACGTATGCTGGTTGAGGAAGGCAATGCTTTTGAGTTGCCAAATGGTTTTCGTGTTCCTTCAGATGTAGTTGTGTCTCTGGATCATGACTCTCGCGAATTGCTTGAACTACCTGAAGTCTGGACTGGGTCAATAAAGGTGGATTTTAAGGGGACGACAGGGCGTACAAGTTTCGCGGTAGATGTTGAAGCAAGTTACCCCGGTGGGCAGTTTACCCATGCTTACCAGCTGAAGGGGCCTGTTATCCGCTTCTCTGAAGGGAAGCAGTATTTACTTTCGGGAACTCAGCTAGAGGTGTTTGAAGCCTTCGAAAAACATAAAGAATCGGCTCATTCAGAGTACGACAATCTTGTTGTGGTTGCAGCTTTCCAGCACGCTCAGGACAACGGTGTACATATAGAATTGGGTCATTTTGAAAAACTAAAAATTCATACACCGGAGTCCGTCTCGGTTGAAGCTGAATTGGACGCAAATGGAAACCTTATTCTGACTCCACAACTGGGGCAGGACGCTACTCATGAAGAAATGCAGCGAGTGCTTGGGCAGCTTCGTGAAGGTAGCTCATCGCTGCGTGTGAAGGATGAGATTATCCTGATCGACGAGAAGAAAATGGCGGGGATTCAGGAGATCCTCAGGAACAGGGTTGTCACCAAAGACAAGTTGGAAGATTTCTATCGTAACCCTACGGCCTTTATTGATGGTTCTTTGGTCAATCTGGAACTTGGTTTTTCTGCGCGGGTAAGAGGCGCTGCTCGTTTCCGCCATGCTTATTTCGGTGAGACTGATGAGTCGGGTATTGATTGGTTTGGTCGTCAGTTTGCTGCAGTTAATGTTCATTCCGTCAGTAAGGTTCTTGAAGCAATCGAAGATGAAGAGCAGCTTCAGGCCTTTGAAACTGTGGTACATGAAGCCAGAGCGACCGGCGCTGACGAAGTTGAATTTAATGGCAAGGTTGTAGATATATCTAATGAAGAACAGGTACGTTCTGCGATCAATGATCTTCGCAATCGCGGCTTTGCCAATAACGATATAGAGGACGATCGTAATGAGGGTGAAGATAGCCGTGATCTGCCCGAATCTGAGGAAGATACGACGCCAGTCGTCGTTGATATCGCTCTGAATGATGACGATCTTGAAACCCCGTCAGAAGTCGTTGAACGTCAGTTACATGATGTCTATGTACCAGAAGAACAGCTTTGTTGGGACAATTACCAGCGCAAGCCATATCTGCATCAGATATACGGTGTGCGATGGCTGTTAGGGTTAGCAAGTCAGGAAGATGGACTTGGCGGTGGTCTGCTAGCTGATGATATGGGGCTTGGTAAGACCTTTATGTCATTGGCTGCAATCGAGCATCTGTATCGTGAGTGGGAAGAACAAGGTAAAACCGTTAAGCCCTGCTTGATTGTTGCCCCATTGAGTCTGCTTCAGAACTGGAAGGACGAAGTGGGGAAGACCTTTCATAAGTCTCCTTTCAAAGACATTGTTATCCTCCAGTCCGATGCGGATCTGAACAAATTCCGGGTAAGTGGCGTAGAAACACGAAACCAGAAAATTGACGATGAAGAAGCTGCCATCCGTTATTCATTAAAGGTAGGGGATGGCTTTATCACCGATCGTCTTGATGTGCCTAAACGTTTGGTTATTACGACGTATCAGACATTAAGAGATTACCAGTTTTCACTCTGTGCTATTGATTGGGCTGTGGTGGCTTTTGATGAGGCTCAGAATACTAAGAACCCTAATGCTCTGCAGACCCGTGCTGCGAAGGGTTTGAAAGCCGAATTCAGGCTTCTTGCAACAGGGACGCCGGTTGAAAACAGCCTCGCTGATTTCTGGTGTCTCATGGATACCGCCTGTCCGGGGTTTCTGGGTAGCTATCAGGAATTTCGGGAACGATACGTTACGCCTATTCTACGGGCAGCAGGTGACGAGGTTGAAGAGATCCGGGCCCGTGTTGGCAGGACACTGCGTGATACCGTGGGTGCACTCATGTTGCGTCGCTTGAAGGAAGATAATCTTGATGGGCTTCCACAGAAGCATCTGTATGTAGGTGTTCGGAATTCGGAGTGGGAATATCTGGAGCCCCTGTCTTCTGTTATGTCAGGGGAACAGCTGAACAGTTATGATTCAGTGTTGCAAGTAACGGCAGAGTCTGAACAGAATGTGGCCTTGGCTGGTTTGCAGCAACTACGCGACATTTCACTGCATCCCCGCTTACTGCTCGGAGGGCGTCTTGAGGTTCCTGCAGGGCGGGCTTTGAATGAACTTATGGCTGAGTCTGGCAAGTTCAGAAGCCTGCTTTCTTTATTGAAGGATATTCAGAGCAGAAACGAAAAGGCGATTATCTTTTGCGTGAATAAGCGTCTTCAGGTGTTTCTTTCTGTTGCTCTTGCCCGGGCGTTTGGACTGCCTCCGCTGTCTATTATCAATGGTGATGTGAAGGGCGTTGCAAAGACCAGTGGTGGTGTGACCCGGAAATCATTGATTGAAACTTTTGAAAGTAAGCCCGGTTTCAACCTTATCGTTATGTCGCCAGTGGCTGCGGGTGTTGGCTTGACGGTTGTAGGTGCTAATAATGTCATTCATCTTGAGCGTCACTGGAACCCCGCCAAGGAAGCTCAGGCAACAGACCGGGTTTATCGGATTGGCCAGACAAAAGATGTGCATGTATATATCCCGATTGTAAGCCACCCTGAACTTGTTTCATTTGATGAGAATCTGCATCAGCTATTGAGTAAGAAGACCCTGCTTAGAGATGCAGTTGTGACACCTGAGCAAGTCAAGCCAGATCCAGAAGGGTTTACCCGAACAACGTTCAGAGATGCGAAGATCATTACTTCTGATGACCTGAAACACATCGATTGGCAGCAGTTTGAGGCGTTAGTCGCCGAAGTATTTGCTCATCATTGGCGACCAAAAAGTGTCGAGCTTACTGCTTCTGGATCAGATCACGGCGCCGATGCGGTTCTGGAGTTAGACGAGGGTATTGCTCTGTTGCAGTGTAAGTATACGAGTGGTGGGATTTACTCTGGTTACAATGCCGTAAAAGAAGTTCATGGCGCAAGAGTGGCGTATGAGAACGCATTGAATAAGCGAGTGAGTAAACTTGTGTTTGTTACCAACGCTAGTCGACTTGGTCCCGAAACGAGGAAAGTTGCTAAAGACTACGGCGTCGAGATCATCTCTGGTGGAGATTTGGGGCAAATGATCGATGAGGCTCATATCCCTTTCTCAAAGATTCTTGCTCGTTTACATTTAAAGCGCATGAAGATTTAAGGGGGTAGGGTAGGATCGTTCTGATCTATAGCCGTGATGAATCGAACCCTGGTTCGATGACGCTATTCACGGACTCAAATGAAAAAGGCCCGTTCATTGCTGAACGGGCCTTTCAGATTCGTGGTGCCCAGAGGCGGAATCGAACCACCGACACGGGGATTTTCAATCCCCTGCTCTACCAACTGAGCTATCCGGGCGTGTTGAGCTGTGTGCTGCAACGGGGCGCTATTAAACCGGTTTAGGGGTTGGGAGTCAAGGCCGGCCGGCAAAAATTTTCGGAAGTTTTTGCCGGTTGTTCAGGCCTTGATCAATCGTCCTATTTTTCAGGCGGTACATAGCCTTCGGCCTGGTCGAACGGCTCGTTGTTGAAGAACCGGTCCATCTGCGCCTGCAGGTATTTCCGGTTGTTCACGTCCATCAGGCTCAGGTGTTTTTCGTTGATCAGCATGGTCTGCTGATTCTGCCATTCTTCCCAGGCCAGTTTGGATACATTCTCGTAGATATCCTGGCCTTTGGGGCCGGGCATCGGGGGCATGGCCAAGCCTTCCAGTTCTTTCTGGTACTTGCGGCAGAATACAGTGCGGCTCATGTCGGCTCCTGTGCTGAGGTCAGTATGCCGGCATGATAACAGACCATCCGGCACCTTGGCTTGGTTACAGCAGGGTGGCTTGCTCGGGTTCCGTCAGCAGGGTTCGGATCGGGGCAGGCAGTCCCAGGCTGAGGGCTTCATCCCGGTGCAGCCAGCGCAAGCGGTCGGAATCGCGAACCTGGGTGTTGCCGGCCACGGGCAGGCGCACCGGTTGGATGTGCAGATGATAATGGCTGAAGGTGTGGCGAAAACCGCTGATGGGTTCCGGGTTGTGGCAGTTCAGCCCCAGCTCCCTGGCACAGGCGTCCTGCAGTTCATCTGCGCCATAGGCCGGGTCCAGTTCGGGCAGGCTCCACAGGCCGCCCCAGATGCCGCTGGGTGGCCTGCGTTCCAGCAGAATACGGCCTTCGGCATCCTCCAGGATCAGCATCCAGGTGGTTTTTTCCGGTTTTTCCTTCTTGGGCTTTGAGCCGGGGTACAGGCGGATCTCGTCACGGGCGTAGGCCAGGCAGCCATCCTTCACGGGGCAGGCCTCACATCCGGGCTTGCTGCGGGTACACACCATGGCGCCCAGGTCCATGATCGCCTGAGTGTAGTCTTTGATTCGGGCTTCTGGCGTGTGGCTCTCCGCGTGCA
>CETZ01264327.1_pt1 | contig 10465 bp, 8 predicted proteins | sample 531441 | NCBI WGS metagenome assembly CETZ01 (sample SAMEA2623098, study PRJEB7988) | marine metagenome | isolation source: saline water (ENVO:00002010), including | reverse complement strand
TGTTTCAGGAAGGTTTCCCATTCCCCGTACACCAAACCCACCTCGCGGGCAAAGATGCCGGTGGCCAGCATACCTACCATTCCGCCAATACCGTGGGAAGGGAATACGTCCAGCGTGTCATCCAATTCGGTTTTTGACTTATAGCGTACGGCACCATAACATATCGTGGAAGCAATAGCGCCAATCAGCAGGCTTTGTGATATGGTTACAAAGCCCGCTGCCGGAGTAATGGCTACAAGCCCTACCACTGCTCCGATACAGGCGCCTAAAGCTGAAATTTTGTTTCCCCTCCTTACGTCCAGTAAAACCCATACTACCATGGAAATGGCACTGGCAGTATTGGTAGTGGCAAAGGCCATAGCTGCCTCACCGTTGGCGCTGAAGGAGGAGCCGGCATTAAAACCGAACCATCCAAACCACAGCATGGCGGTGCCCAGTACTACAAAAGGAATATTTACGGGATTAGACGCTTCACGTTTTTTACGCTTGCCCAGTACTAAAGCTCCAGCCAGTGCAGCAATTCCTGCGGACATGTGTACCACGGTGCCTCCGGCATAATCAAGCACTCCCCAGGTACGGAGCAGCCCTTCCGGGTGCCAGGTCATGTGGCAGAGTGGGGCGTAAATGAATAAGGAGAACAGTAGCAGAAAAATGAGGTAACCGTTGAAATTAACCCGTTCTGAAAAACTTCCTGAAATAAGAGCCGGGGTGATAATGGCAAACTTCAGTTGGAACATGGCAAAGAGGATGAGGGGCAATCCGGGAGAGAGGGCCGCATGGGTTGCAGCGTCTACATTGTGAAACATGAAGAAGGTGCGGGGATCGCCTATTATTCCGCCCAGGCTGTTGCCAAAGGCAAGGCTGAAGCCTACCACTACCCATATAATACTTACCGCACCAAGTGCAATAAAACTCTGCAAAATGGTGCTTATGATATTTTTCTTATTTACCATGCCTCCGTAAAAGAAGGAAAGACCGGGGGTCATGAAAAATACCAGGCAGGTAGCGGCCAGCATCCAGGCTATATCGGCTCCGTTAGGTATGGTCATTTCTTCGATCATGGCTTGTAAAGTGTTTTCAATATTTGGATTGAATACATGAACAAAACTAAATTTCCGCTTAGTATTGGTGAAGAAAATTCAGAACTTTATTTATTTTTGTGAGAATAATTTACTATTGAATCGTATTCGTTGATTTATTTTTAATAAACCCTTTATTTTTCAGCTATGGCTTACGAAATCGATAAAATTGACCGCCAGATCCTCACATTATTGATCGAGGATGCAAGGATGCCGTACACCGATATTGCCAAAAAGATCAACGTATCCGCAGGAACCGTGCATGGCCGTGTAAAGAAGATGGAGCGCAGAAGGTTGATCACCGGAGCTACCCTGACTGTAGATTACAATGTAGTGGGTTATAGCTTTACGGCTAATGTGGGTCTTATACTGAGCCGCACCCTGGATTCAGAGAAGGTGATCAAAGAACTGGTGAAAATACCGGAGATCACTGTGGCTAACCTTTCCACCGGGAAGTTTTCCATTTTCTGTAAGATACGCTGCCGCGATACCAAGCATGCGCGGGAAGTGATTTTTAAGATCAATAGTATACCTGGGGTCATGCGCACCGAAAGTATGATCAGCCTGGATGAACCTATCAACGATAAAAAACGCCTCTTCCGCAGTATTTTTGATCTGCCGGATTAGTATTTTCCGCAATAAACGGCTGTTGGTGCTCATCATTGAGCGCTCTATTTTCCCATTCGGGCTCCTCATAGCCTCATCCATCTGAAAAACCTTGACGGAAGCGGATATAGCAACTAGGTTCGTGGGTATATTCAAACTATACCTACATGAAAAAACCAGTCTTCATCACCGTATTACTACTGCCCCTTTTATACGCGGGCGCCCAGGATGTTACAAGGTATAAGCGGCTGAGGAAAACAGACAAAGAGCTTAACCAGATACTACAGGATTGGAACGTGCCGGGCTTTGCCGTAGCGGTGGTAGAAAAGGATAAGATCATCTATTCGGCCGGCTACGGCTACCGTGATTTCGAGAATAAGAAACCGGTTACGGTAAATACGCTTTTTCCCATTGGCTCCAGCACCAAGGCCTTTACCGCTACCCTTCTCGGACAATTGGAAGCCCAGGGAGAGCTGGAACTAACGGACCGCCCGGCTCAATACCTCCCCGGTTTTCACTTTTACAATGAGGGGATGGATCGTGAAATAAGCCTTCTTAAAATACTGAGCCATCAAACGGGCCTGCCCCGTCATGATTATTCCTGGTACTACTTTCCTTCCGGATCCAGGGAGGAACTGGTGGAGAGGATTGCCCACCAGGAGCCTACGGCCAAAGTGGGGGAGCAATGGCAGTACAATAATTTTATGTATCTGCTGGCTGGTTCGGTGGCCGAACAGCTTAAGGGCAGTAGCTGGGAGGAACAGGTAGATGAACGAATTTTTACGCCTTTGGAGATGGGTCGCTCCAATACTTCTATTGTGGAGATGGCACAGGATGATGATGCCGCAAAGGGCTATACTGCCCACCTGGACCGCGATCCCGAACGGGTCAATTATTATGATATAAAGGGAATGAGCCCGGCCGGTGCCATTAATAGCAGTGTAATGGAAATGTCTCATTGGCTGATGACCTGGATCAATGGAGGTGTCTACCAGGGGAAAGAAGTGTTCTCATCAGCTTTTTATGAAAGAGCCATCAACCCTCAAATAATGATGGGGGGCAGCCCGGGAGCCAGGCATCCGGATATTCATTTATCATCCTACGGCCTGGGTTGGTTTATAACCTCCTACCGAGGACATTACCGGGTGGAACACGGAGGTAATATTGATGGATTTTCCTCCAGCGTGGCCTTTTACCCCAGTGATAGTATTGGGATAGTAGTGCTGGTCAATGAAAATTACTCTGCCCTGCCGGACATTATCCGGAATACTATTGCGGATAAGCTGTTGGATCTGGAACCCGGAAACTGGAGCGAGGAAAGGCTTAAGGGCTACCGCGCTGCCCTGAAAAGCAGCCAGCAGGATACCACGCAAGAAAAAGATATGCTGCGCAAACCGGGTACCGTGCCCTCACATCCTTTAGAAGCCTTTACCGGAAAGTTTGGTCACCCTGGATACGGCACGCTGGAAATAAAACTGGTGAATGATACATTGCTGGCTTCCACCTGCTATACCGATATGCAGCTTCGCCACTACCATTATAACGTTTTTGATGTAAGAGTTACCCGTAAGGGAGAAGATACTAACGCTTACGATAGTGGCCTGAAGTTCAATTTCCAGGTTTCGGAAAGGGGTGAAATAGAATCATTCAGCAGCGGATTGCAGGAAGGTCTGGACCCTATCCGTTTTGATAGAGCGCCCCTGGAAGAGGCTTTGGAAACCGAGGAAATGATGGCCTATGCCGGTAACTATTCCTTGCACGGGATGGTCTTTAAAATATTCCTGGCCAAGGATTCTGCCCTGCACATGGAGGTTCCAGGGCAACCGGAATACACCCTGGTTCCGTATAAGGCCGATGAATTTAATATTGAAGGACTTAAGGGATACGGCTTGCGGTTTATACGCAATGAGGAAAGCCTGATCCATAAGGTTTTGCTAATGCAACCGAATGGTACCTTTGAAGCTGAACGTAAAGACTGATCCTGACAAAGCCTATGGGCGCTTCGGTTAAACATTCCGATACTTCATTATACCAGCTTTGGCGGGCAGAGAATGGTAAACATCTGCCTGCCATCCTGCTGCTTGCCCTGGGCGTACCTTTCCTGCTTACCGTGGCGTCATTGGTTATGGGAGACTTTGATGCCGGTTTCCTGGAGGAGTTTTTCTTTTGGATACTGCCCATTGAATTATTCCTGATCCCGTGCGTTATCGTAAACGCCATTTTCTTTATCCGGTACTTTTGGGATAAGCCCCGTAACCCGGAATGGAAGTCCTTGTCACTTAAAATACTGGGCACCCTGGTAGGTAGTATCTTGGCCACCACCGTTACCGAGTCCATAGTATATTTAAGAGGTGTAGAGGACGATGACTACATCCAACTGGGTGGAAAACAGCTTTCACCGGTATTGACCAATTATATAGAATATACGGTTGTAGCGTTGATAGTAGCGATCCCGATTTTTATTGTGCAGGCCAGGCGCAAGGCCATACTCTTTAAACTGAGAGAGCGTGAATTTGAAGTGCAGCGCCTTAACGAGATGAAGACAAAGGCTGAATTATCGGCCCTGCAAGCCAAGATAAATCCCCATTTCCTTTACAATGCCCTTAACTCCATATTAAGCCTTATAAGAAGCCAGCCGGAAGAGGCAGAAAAGATGGTGATCAATCTCTCCCGGCTCTTTCGGTATAGCCTGTCCACCCAGGAGAGACATGAATGGACCGTAGAGGATGAAATGGAAATGGTGCGCACCTACCTGGAAATCGAGAAGGTGCGATTTTCCGATAAGCTGGAGGTTAAGGAAGAAATTGAGGAGGCAGCGCGTCACTATTCCATCCCTCGTTTCCTGATTCAGCCACTGATCGAAAATGCCATAAAACACGGTACTTCAAAGGTGAAACACGGCAAATTAACCTTTGAAGCCAGCCGGAATGCAAATGATCTTATCCTCAGGTTTTACGACAATGGCCCTCCCTTCCCGGAAAATTTCGCACAAGGCTATGGCCTGCAAAGCACGTATGAAAAACTGGAGCTCTTGTTCAAAGGGCAGTATGACATTACTTTCCATAATGGTGAAAACAAGTATGTACAAATCCACCTGAAAAAAGAAGAAAATGCCTGAACCGTATAAAACCCTGATCATAGAGGATGAGGAGCCGGCCCGCGAGCGCCTGAAAAGACTTTTGGCACATACAGATGATGTGAAACTTATAGGTGAGGCGGGTGATGGCGAGGAGGGATTAAAGCTGATTGAGGGGCTACGCCCGGATCTGGTATTCCTGGACATTGAAATGCCGGTTTACAATGCCTTTGAAATGCTGAACCGGGTTAAGCACATGCCCTTGATCATCTTTATCACGGCTTATGATCAGTTTGCCCTGAAGGCCTTTGAGGAAAATTCAGTGGATTACCTGCTTAAACCGGTGGAAGAGGAAAGGCTGCATAAGGCTCTGGGTAAACTCCAATCCCTGAAGGCACGTGGAGAGGGTGGTGCATCCTGGAAAAAACAGTTGCAGGATATGTTGCTACAGTTGAAAAAGCCCCAAAAGGTGAACGCTCTAAGTGTGCAAAAAGGGGAGGTTATAAGGCTGGTACGTACGGCAGATATCACCCACCTGGAGGCGGAAGATAAGTACGTGTGTATTTATGATATTGGTGGAGAAAAACACCTTACCGGCCATAGCCTTGCTGGCTTGAAAGAACAACTGGGAGAGGCTTTTCTCCAAATACACCGTTCCTGCATCATTAATACCGATCATATAACCGAGATCAGCAAGAGTTTTAAAGGCCGTTTGCACTTTACCCTTGGCGGAAAGGCCGGAAAAAAATGGACGGTCAGTTCAGGGGTTACCTACTCCAAAGCTTTACGGGAACACTTTAACATCTGAAAGCTCTACACCCTGTAGCAGAAAGCGTTGATGTTCATGCCGGAACCTACCGATGCAAAAAGCAGGATGTCGCCCTTATGCACGGAATGGCCCTCTAACTTGTGCCTGCGTACACGATCAAAAAGCGTGGGTATGGTAGCCACCGAGCTATTGCCCAGTTCATGCACGCTCATAGGCATGATGCCTTCCGGGATCTCGTTGATCTTATAGAGGCGGTAAAGCCGTTTGATCACGCCTTCGTCCAGCTTTTCATTGGCCTGGTGGATGAATATCGTACTCACATCATGGATGTCAATATCCGCTTTTTCCAGGCACATTTTCATGGCTTGTGGAACCTGGCTAAGGGCATACTCATACACTTTACGCCCTTTCATTTTAATGTAGCGTATGCGCGGGTCAGATTCCGGGAAATTGGATTTGCCCAGGTATAGGTAATCTACTTCTTCCGTGGTGTGCGACATGGTAGCCGAGGAAAGGATGCCACATTCATTATCACAATCCTGGTATTCCACTACTGCTGCACCCGCTCCATCCGAAAAGATCATACTGTCCCGGTCGTAACCGTCCAATACCCTGGAAAGGGTTTCGGCACCTATTACCAGGGCTCTTTTAGCAATCCCTGCCTTAAAATAGGCATCGGCCTGTATAACGCCCTGCACCCAGCCGGGGCAGCCAAAAAGAATATCGTAGGGTATACAGAAAGGGTTCTTAATACCCAGCTGATGCTTTACGCGGGAAGCCAATGCCGGCAGGATGTCAGTCTGGATGGTATGTTTACGGACATCCCCAAAGTTGTGGGCGAAAATAATCTGGTCAATGGTTTCCGGGTCGATACCGGAATCCTCAATAGCCCTGCGTGCTGCAATCACCCCAATGTCTGAAGTGTGGAGATCCTGTGTAACGTATCTCCGTTCCTTGATACCGGTAATGTTTTGAAATTTCTCAGTGATTTCCGTAGGCGGGGAGCCTATAGGTTCCTGGTTCTCTGTAAAGAAACGATGATTCAGGAAATCACTGTTGCGTTGTACTAATTCCGGTATGTAACTACCGGTTCCGGTTATAACCGTTCTTTTCATAGAATACGCTTAAAGGGCCAAAAGTAGACAGTGAAGTCGGTACACAAAAGAAAAGGTCTTTATTTCGGTCCGGATTAATGGTTTTTTTAAAAAAGGATCATAAAGGTTATAAATTTCTCAAAACTCAAGCTGGGAATTCAAGTAACTTTAAAAAATTCTGAAATCCTAATACCCGGACCCTGATTGGCTCTTGTTATTATCGCTCTCCTTTTGTTTGCGCATTTCCTCGCTTACCTGGTTGGCCGCAATAAAGGAGGTAGTCATCTGCGAAAGCATATCGCTGGCAGCCGTTGGGGTATTGGGTAGCAATATCAGGTTACTTTGAGTGTGCTCACTTACCGCCTGCAGGGTGTCATAATGCTGGGTGATCACAATGAGGGCTGAGGCTTCCTGCGAATTGATCCCCACTTTATTAAGTACTTCAACGGATTCTTCCAGCCCCTTGGCAATTTCACGCCTTTGGTCGGCAATACCCTGACCCTGGAGGCGCTTGCTTTCCGCTTCAGCGGTAGCTTTGGCCACAATGCGGATGCGTTCAGCTTCCCCTTCGTACTCAGCGGCTACTTTCTGACGTTCAGCAGCGTTGATCTTGTTCATGGCGTCCTTCACCTGCTCATCAGGGTCAATGTCCGTAACCAGGGCTTTAATGATGCCATAACCGTAGTCGTTCATGGCTTCTTCCAATTCTCCTTTAATGGCAATGGCTATGTCATCCTTCTTTTCAAAAACATCATCCAGTTTCAACTTGGGTACTTCTGCCCGTACCACGTCAAAAACGTAGCTGGTGATTTGGTTCTGCGGACTTTCCAGTTTGTAAAAGGCCTCGTATACCTTTTCCTTAAGGACTACGTATTGCACTGAAACCTTGATCTTTACAAAAACGTCATCCTTGGTCTTGGTTTCCACCAAAACGTCCAGCTGCTGGATGCGCAGGTTTACCCTGCCCGCAATCTGATCGATGAAGGGAATTCGCAGTTGAAAGCCCGGGTGACGGATGCTGTGGAATTTTCCAAACCGCTCTACCACCGCCATTTGTTGTTGCTTTACAATGAATACCCCCAGCAGTATGAGGATCAGAATGGGTATCCCCATGAGGAGAGCCACAGGTACGGATAATGATTCCATGGTCAATGAGTTTGTAAACTGAAAAGTAATTAAAGATGGCGAGATATGGTGGAAATAAAAAAGCCCCTGAAAAGTCAGGAACTAAACTCTTCCTTTATTTTTTCGCGGTGATTCATTCCCCAGTGGCGTAGGGCCTCAAGAACATCCTGCAGTGTTTTGCCGTATTCGGTTATGGAATATTCCACCGTTACGGGGAAAGTATCATGAACGGTCCTCTTAACCAGGTGGTTTATTTCAAGATCCCGTAATTCCTTGGATAACATGCGATCCGTTATACCGGGAACATCCCGGGAGATCTCGGAAAAGCGTTTGGTGCCAAAAAACAGTGCGCCAATGATGGGGATCTTCCATTTTCCACTTAAAATATCCAGCGCATCCCTTACAGGAAGCACCATGTTGGTTTGGCATTCACTGGGGTTGTGAGTTCTCGTCATGCTTACAAAGGTTACATTATACACTAAACTATACAATAGGTAAGTGCTATACGGGAGTATAGTACTTACAAAAGTATAGTAATTCCCGGTAGGTTTGCTCAAAATTTAAACTATGAAAAACAAGATAATCTATTGGGGTAGCACAGGCCTCTTATCCGTAATGATGGTGATGAGTGCTATGGCTTATTTCACTAATCCGGAGGTAAAGGAAGGCTTTAACCAGATTGGTTATCCTGGCTATTTTCGCGTGGAACTGGGCATTGCCAAGATCATAGGCGTAGTGGTGTTGCTTATTCCGTCATTGCCCCTAAAGGTAAAAGAGTGGGGCTATGCCGGCTTCGGCATCACTTTCATTTCAGCCTTTATAGCTCATTTTGTAAATGATGACCCGGTATCCGCGATGCTCATGCCGTGGGTGGCGCTGGCCTTGCTGATTACCTCCAGGGTATACCTGACCAAAAACGCGAGTAAATAAAAAAAGCCCCGGTCAAGGGCTTTTCTCTTTAGGGAAACAAGGCCTTAGCCTTTTTAAGAGCGTGATTTTAGACACCTGGATCAAACATAGGTGGTTGCACGGGTTCCCATGTTAAAATCATTCTGGGCGACTATTTGCCTGATTAAAGGTAGTTGTGGTTGAGTAAGGGACAATTAGAGCGCACCGGCTTTGATCTCGTCCACCACATCCGGATCCAGGAGCGTGGAAGTATCACCCAGGTTGGAAGTGTCGCCTTCCGCTACTTTGCGTAATATCCTGCGCATGATCTTACCGGAGCGGGTTTTGGGCAGGCCACTTACAAACTGGATTTTTTCCGGCTTAGCGATCCTGCCGATCTCGCTCACTACCGCTTCCACGATCTCTGCCCGTACTTTTTCGGGGTTTTCCACCGGTTTATTGGTGATCACGTAAGCATAAATAGCTTGTCCTTTTACTTCGTGGGGATAGCCTACCACTGCGCTTTCAGATACAATATCGTCCAGGGAGTTAATGGCGTTTTCAATTTCAGCCGTTCCAAAACGATGCCCACTCACGTTGATCACATCATCTACACGGCCAATAATACGGTACATGCCGTTCTCATCGCGTTTAGCACCATCCCCGGTAAAGTAGTAACCATCGTAATGTGAGAAATAGGTGTTCCTGCAACGTTCGTGATCGCCATACGTTGTGCGTAAAATGCTGGGCCAGGGGTGTTTGATGGCCAGATAACCTTCCACCCCGTTCTCGGTGATCTCCTTTCCTTCCTGGTTTAGCAGTACCGGTTGAATGCCGGGCAGTGGATAGCCGGCATGAGCCGGTTTCATGGGAGAGTGCTGGCCGAGGCCTGAGATCATGATGCCCCCGGTTTCGGTTTGCCACCAGGTGTCCACCACCGGGCATTTTTCCTTACCCACGTGAATGTGGTACCACTCCCAGGCTTCCTGGTTGATGGGCTCTCCCACCGTTCCGAGAACTTTCAGGGAATAGAGTCCGTAGCTCAACACATGGTCTTCACCGTGAGCCATCAGGGCACGGATGGCCGTGGGGGCGGTATAAAACTGGTTGACGTTGTGTTTATCACAAACCTGCCAGAAACGACCGGGGCCGGGGTAGGTAGGCACGCCTTCAAACATCACGGTAGTGGCACCGTTCAAAAGCGGACCATATACAATATAGGTATGACCGGTTATCCAGCCAATATCCGCTGTACACCAGTATATATCGCTTTCATCGTATTGGAATACGTTGGCAAAACTGTAACCGGCATATACCATATAGCCTCCGCAGGTATGCACCACCCCCTTGGGTTTTCCGGTGCTGCCTGAAGTGTAAAGGATAAAGAGCATATCCTCGGCATCCATGGGCTCGGCCGGACAGTCCCTGTTCACGGTTTCTATTTCTTCATGCAGCCACACATCGCGGCCTTCCTGCATTTTTACGTTCCATTGGGTGCGCTCGCTTACAATTACCTTTTCCACGCTGGTACATTGTTTCAAGGCTTCATCCACTACCGCTTTCACGGGAATTTCTTTGGTGCCACGATACAAACCGTCAGCGGTCAGTACCATTTTGCAGCTGGAGTCATTGATGCGATCGGCCAATGCGGTAGCCGAAAAGCCGGCAAATACCACGGAGTGTATAGCCCCGATGCGGGCGCAGGCCAATACGGCAATGGCCAGGTCCGGGATCATGGGCATATACAGCGCAATGCGATCTCCTTTTGCGGCACCATGTTTTTTCAAAACATTGGCGTAGCGGCACACTTGCTCGTGTAATTCGCGGT
>CETZ01120715.1_pt1 | contig 10516 bp, 6 predicted proteins | sample 531441 | NCBI WGS metagenome assembly CETZ01 (sample SAMEA2623098, study PRJEB7988) | marine metagenome | isolation source: saline water (ENVO:00002010), including | reverse complement strand
GCGTATACGGTTTGCATAATTGGTAATTTTATCATGCATCCACAGATGGATTATCAGACCTGGGTAGGAATCTTCGAGAATAATGTTATGCGAATTTTTAGCACGCTCACGCTACTTTCATTAAGCGCTCATGCTTGGATAGGAATGTGGACAGTCTTTACTGATTATTTGACCCCTCTCCAGTTAGGGGCACGAGCGACTGCCGTCAGACTAGGGTTTCAGTCAGGTTGCCTTTTATTAATTAGCGTATACCTTGTTTGGGGTATACAGATACTTTGGGGCAGCTAATTTATGGCTTTTAGGAGTATCTCTTTTGACGCAGTGATAGTCGGTGGTGGTGGTGCCGGTATGCGTGCAGCTCTTCAACTGGCTCAATCCGGATACAAGACAGCCGTGATTACTAAGGTTTTCCCAACCCGATCACACACGGTGTCGGCACAGGGAGGAATTACTAGCGCTATAGCCAGTGCGGATCCAAATGACGATTGGCGTTGGCATATGTATGACACAGTTAAAGGATCAGATTACATTGGTGACCAGGATGCAATCGAATACATGTGTAGTGAAGGGCCGCAGACGGTATTCGAACTTGAGCATATGGGGCTGCCATTTTCTCGGGAAAAAAGCGGACGGATTTATCAGCGATCCTTTGGGGGGCAGTCAAAGAATTACGGTAAAGGTGGGCAGGCTGCCCGGACCTGCGCAGCCGCGGACCGGACAGGTCATGCGCTGCTTCACACGCTTTATCAAGCAAATCTAAAAAGCAACACGGTATTTCTTAACGAATGGTATGCCATAGATTTGGTTAAAAATCAGGACGATCAAATCGTTGGAGTCATCGCTATCTGCATTGAAACAGGTGAAACCGTCTTCGTGCAATGCAAAGCTACTGTATTAGCCACTGGGGGAGCTGGGCGGATTTATGCTTCTACAACAAACGCGTTGATTAATACTGGTGATGGCGCAGGTATGGCTCTCCGCGCAGGTTATCCATTGCAAGATATAGAAATGTGGCAATTTCATCCTACCGGAATTCATGGGGCAGGTACTCTTGTAACAGAAGGCGGTCGAGGCGAGGGTGGTTATTTAATTAATAACGATGGTGAGCGTTTCATGGAACGTTATGCGCCAAATGCTAAAGATTTAGCTTCAAGGGATGTGGTATCTCGCTCGATGATGCAGGAAATCCTCGAGGGCCGTGGATGCGGTGAAAAAGGCGACCATCTCATGCTGAAACTGGATCATTTAGGAGAAGAAGCGCTAACTTCAAAACTGCCGGGGATATTGGAATTATCCAGAACCTTTGCTCACGTTGATCCAATTAAGGAGCCTATCCCGGTTGTACCAACTTGTCATTATATGATGGGTGGCATTCCGACTAATGTACACGGACAAGCTTTAACCCAGAATGATAAAGGAGAAGATAAGGTTATACCGGGGTTATTTGCAGTTGGAGAAGTAGCCTGTGTTTCAGTGCATGGGGCCAATCGCCTCGGTGGTAATAGTCTACTGGATCTAGTCGTATTTGGTCGTGCGGCTGGAAAGTGTATAGAAGAAATGTTATCCCAAGGGATAGAACTGCGTGCCGCTACTGATTCGGATGTGGACCGAGCCCTAAGTCGGTTAAATCGACTAAATCAATCTGTAGGAGGAGAACATATCGCTTTGTTGCGATTTGAGCTACAAAATATCATGCAGAATCAATTCGGCGTTTTCCGTAAAGCAGAATTGATGAATGAAGGGATCGGAAAACTAGATGCTCTAAGGGAGCGTATTGCGAATGTGCATTTAGAAGACAAGAGCATAACTTTCAATACTGCTCGCATAGAAGCCCTTGAACTAGAGAACTTGTTTGAGGTGGCAGAAGCTACAGCGATAGCCGCTGAGGCTCGGAAGGAAAGCCGAGGAGCGCATGCCCGTGAGGACTTCAGGGAGCGCGATGATCAAAATTGGTTGTGTCACTCATTATATTTTCCAGGGAAGAAGCAGGTAGGAAAGCGTGATGTTAATTTTTCACCTAGGAACGTTGAGGCTTTCGAACCTACAGTTCGAACCTATTAACTACTAGATAAAGCAAGTAAAAGAAGAGCTTAAAGAAGAATGTTAATCAGCATTTATCGATTTAACCCAGAGACTGATACCAAACCTGTAATGGAGGATATTGAAGTCGACGTACCTGCAGGCGCCGATCTAATGGTGCTTGATGTATTGGCGCTCGCCAAAGAAAAAGATTCTACTATTGCTTATCGGAGATCGTGCACGGAGGGAGTGTGTGGCTCTGACGGGATGAACATTAATGGCGTTAATGGGCTTGCTTGCATCACACCTGTATCAGATGTTGTTAAGCCGGGAGGGAAGCTCATTCTGCGTCCTCTGCCCGGTTTACCAGTAATACGCGATCTCGTAGTTGATATGGAGGTTTTTTACAAGCAGTACGAAAAAGTGAAGCCATATTTAATCAATGATAATCCGCCTCCTAATATCGAGCGTCTTCAATCCCCAGAAGATCGTGAAAAGCTAGACGGTTTATATGAGTGCATTCTGTGTGCATGCTGTAGCACCAATTGTCCTTCTTTCTGGTGGAATCCTGAGAAATTCATTGGACCAGCGGGATTACTGCAGGCGTATCGATTTCTAGCGGATAGCCGCGATACAGCATCCTCCGAACGTTTAGCAGATCTTACCGATCCATTTAGTGTCTTTCGGTGTCGCGGCATTATGAATTGCGTTGCTGTCTGTCCGAAAGGTCTCAACCCTACGAGAGCCATCGGTCATATCAGGAGTATGCTGATTTCGCGGAAAACTTGATCTTTAGCCTCAAAGGCAAATCTGCCTGGAAGGCAGATTTGTTAGGTAGTTCAATGCAAGACGGCCTCATGGAATTAATGCGGAAAAGTGGACACATTTCAGGTTCCAATGCCGCATATGTCGAAGAACTTTACGAAGAATTTCTTACGGACCCGTTATCAATTTCTGAACAATGGCGTGATTTTTTTAAATCATTATCAGCACCCGAGGAAGAAGCCTATTCCGATGTTTCCCATTCAGAGATTAAAAAGCATTTCGAAGCTCTAGGAAAAGTTAGCCGACACGCTCGGGTGTTAAGTAATGAGGAGATTGTTAATTCTGAACACGAAAGTAAGCAAGTGGAGGTGCTTTTACTAATCAGCTCTTACCGTGTTCGGGGGCATCAGAAAGCCAAATTAGATCCACTTGCCCTGATGTATCGAGAGCGGGTTAGGGACTTGGATTTGGAATTTTATAATCTGTCCCCTATAGATCATTCCACGATATTTCAAACAGGGCCGCTATTTATTAGCAGAAGGAAAGCTTCGCTAAAAGCAATTATAGATATTCTGGAGAAAATCTATTGTAGCTCTATTGGTTATGAATTCATGCACATCGTTAATTTGGAGGAAAAGCAGTGGATTTTAGAACGAATTGAAAGTAACGATGGTCAGCCGGCATTTAAGAAAGATGTCAAGCGTCATTTATTAGAGCGGCTGTCGGCAGCCGAAGGTTTAGAAAAACACCTCGACTCTAAATATCCGGGCGCTAAGCGTTTCGGTTTGGAAGGAGGGGAGAGCACGATCCCGGTGATCGATGAAGTTGTACAACGTGCTGGTAAATATGGTGTTAAGGAAGTAGTTCTTGGGATGGCGCATCGTGGCCGCCTTAATGTGCTGGTTAATATACTTGGAAAAAATCCAGCTGATTTATTTGATGAATTTGAAGGTAAAGCCGTATATGAAACTTCGGGTGATGTTAAGTATCACCAAGGATTTTCGTCAAACATTATGACCGCTGGCGGCGAAGTACACATGGCGTTAGCCTTTAATCCCTCCCACCTTGAAATAGTAGCGCCAGTCATAGAAGGCTCGGTTCGAGCTCGACAGTCTCGTCGAAAAGACAAAGACGGGAAACTTGTGCTTCCGGTGATTGTACATGGAGATGCTGCCTTTGCTGGGCAGGGTGTTGTAATGGAGACATTTCAAATGTCGAAGACTCGGGCTTACTCAACGGGAGGCACAATACATATTATAGTTAATAACCAGGTAGGTTTTACTACGAGTCGTCAAGATGACGCTAGATCTACCGAGTATTGCAGCGATATTGCTAAGATGGTGCAGGCTCCAATATTTCACGTAAATGCAGATGACCCAGAAGCCGTTCTTTTTGTTACACAGCTCGCGCTTGATTTCCGTTATCAATTCAGAAAAGACGTTGTAATTGACCTCGTTTGTTATAGGCGCAGTGGACACAATGAAACCGATGAGCCTTCAATGACTCAGCCGCTCATGTATCAGGCCATTGGTCGCCATGAGTCGACTCGGGTTTTGTTTGCTCGGAAGTTGGTGTCCGAAAAGATCATTACTGAAAAAGAAGTAGACGAGATGAATGCCAGGTATAGGGCGGACTTGGATACCGGACAGCACGTCGTAAAGAGCTTGGTAAAAGAGCCTTCAGTAGAACTATTTGTGGACTGGAGTCCTTATTTGGGGCACGACTGGAGCCCTCACTTCAATACTTCTATGCCGCTGACTGATTTGAAAGCTCTTGCTAGTAAACTTGTTGAACTTCCAAGAGGCTTTAGTTTGCAGCGTCAAGCAAAAAAAGTTTTTACTGATCGTGCCAGTATGGCTAATGGAGAGCTCCCCGTAGACTGGGGATTTGCTGAAACTCTGAGCTATGCAACCATTGTTAGTACCGGAAATAAAGTACGCATTACTGGTCAGGATGTTGGGCGTGGCACTTTTTCTCATAGACATGCAATTGTCTATGATCAAAATACGGGCGAGGCTCATATACCACTGCAGAAAATAGAGAAAGACCAGGGAAGCTTCACGATTTATGATTCGCTCTTATCGGAAGAGGCTGTTCTAGCGTTTGAATATGGTTACGCTACAACAACGCCAAATGCACTAATTATCTGGGAAGCTCAGTTTGGGGACTTTGCGAATTCTGCTCAAGTCGTCATTGATCAATTTATCACCAGTGGTGAACACAAATGGCAGAGGCTTTGTGGGTTAACTTTATTTCTACCTCATGGGTATGAGGGGCAAGGGCCAGAGCATTCCTCAGCTCGTCTGGAAAGATTCTTGCAACTTAGTGCGGAGCATAATATCCAGGTGTGTTTACCAACCTCAGCAGCGCAAATATTTCATTTACTGCGTAAACAGGTACTGTGCCCACTAAGGAAGCCCTTAGTGATAATGACTCCCAAAAATCTACTTCGGCATAAGGGATCTGCAGCTTCTTTAACCGAATTAGCAAACGGCAGTTTTCGGACCGTGATTAATGAAACAGATGGATTTGGTTCTGCAGAAATTACAAAAGTCATTATTTGTAGCGGAAAGATCTATTACGATTTACGCGCAGAACGGAGGGTTCGAGATATTAGAGATACCGCCATAATTCGTCTAGAGCAACTCTATCCGTTTCCACAAGACGATTTCCAGAAATCTCTAGTGCAATACAAGAATGTCAAAAAGATAATCTGGTGCCAAGAAGAGCCGAAAAATCAAGGGGCCTGGTATTCCACGCAACATCGTATCCGTCGGGTATTGAATGAGAATTTTCCTGATATAACGTTGGGATATAAAGGCAGAGAAGCTTCTGCTGCCGCGGCAACGGGTTACGTTGGATTACATGATAACCAGCAAAAACACTTTATTGAGGAAGCTCTAAGTATGTAAGGGACATTTAAAACCCAGTGTTGTTAGAGAAATTTGCTAGGATTAAATATGGCTATCGAAATTAAAGCACCTGCCTTACCTGAATCGGTCCCGGATGGGACTATATCGACTTGGTATAAAAATGTGGGTGACATGGTAAAAATGGATGAACTGCTAGTTGATATTGAAACCGATAAGGTAGTTATAGAGGTAGCCTCGCCCATAAATGGAACTCTTAGAGAAATATTGAAAGTATCTGGGGAGGTCATAGTTAGTAACGAAATAATTGGCCATGTAGAACAAAGCTCTCTTAGTAAAAATAATAATACAGAAGTCACCGATTCGGATCTCGCCACTGAAACTACTATTGAGAAAATACAAGAATTTAAGAACAACCAAGTCACTAGCCCCGCTGCCAAAAAATTGATTGAGGAAAATCGATTAGCTGCAGAATCCATCAGTGGCAGTGGCAAGGATGGTCGAATCACAAAGGAAGATGTTCTAAATTATATTGAAGCTTCCTCGGAGGAGGGGGAACTTCAACTGGAAGTGTCAGCTGTGTCCACGGCAAAGTCTGCGAAAAGGAGAATCGAAGAGCGGGTTCCAATGAGTAGATTGCGGGCTAAAGTAGCTGAACGCCTGTTACAAGCTACCCAGACCACTGCAATGTTGACTACGTTTAACGAAGTTAACATGGATGCAGTTATTGATATTAGAGCTCGTTATCAAGATGAGTTTGGAAGGGCGCATAGTGGAACAAAACTCGGTTTTATGTCCTTTTTTGTTCGAGCGTGTACTGAAGCCCTTAAACGGTTTCCAGCTGTTAATGCTTCTATTGATGGTGCGGATATCATTTATCACGGATATCAAGATATCGGGATTGCTGTTTCTTCTCCACGAGGACTAGTTGTTCCTGTATTAAGAAACGCTGACCAGATGGGACTGGCAGAGATAGAAAGGGAGATTAGTAAATTTGCCAAAAAGGCCCATGACGCTAGCCTTGCTATTGAAGAAATTACTGGGGGGACTTTTACTATATCTAACGGGGGTGTCTTTGGATCACTGTTATCTACACCAATTCTTAACCCACCACAGACAGCAGTTCTCGGAATGCATAAGGTCCAAGATCGCCCTATGTCTATTAACGAAGAGATTAAAATACTACCGATGATGTACTTAGCGCTTTCCTATGATCATCGGATGATCGATGGGAAGGAGGCTGTTCAGTTTTTGGTTGCTATTAAGGAATTAATAGAGGAACCAACTCGGCTTCTATTAGAAATCTGACATACTAAATCTTGTCGAGAAGAAGATATGGCAAAAAAATATGATGTAGTGGTAATCGGGTCCGGCCCTGCGGGCTATGTTGCAGCTATTCGCAGCGCGCAACTGGGATTTAGGACCGCATGTATCGAAAAGTGGCTAAACAAGGAAAACAGGCCGGTTCATGGTGGAACTTGCCTTAATGTAGGTTGTATACCCTCAAAAGCATTACTTGATAGTTCGCATAAGTTTCTAGAAATACAGAATCACTCTGATGTTCACGGCATTAAGGTGAGTGCAATCGATATCGATGTGCCAGAAATGATAAGTAGAAAAGATAAGGTTGTCGACCAGCTTACAAAAGGTGTCAAAAGTCTGTTAGCAACCAATAAAGTAGACAGTGTTAACGGCGTCGGCAAACTTATTGCTGCGGATAAAGTTGTCGTTACGGCTCCAGATGGGTCACTGGAGGAATTTACGGCTAAGCATGTCATTTTGGCTCCAGGTTCAATACCTATCGATTTATCCCTCGCTCCGATAGATCAGGAAACAATCGTTGATTCGACAGGTGCTTTAGATTTTCAGAAAGTACCGACTCAGCTAGGTATTGTTGGAGCCGGCATTATTGGACTTGAACTTGGTAGTGTATGGGCTCGTCTAGGAGCTGAAGTAACCATTCTCGAGGCTTTGGACGAATTCCTTCCGGCAGTTGACATGCAAATCGCTAAAGAAGCTCAGACAATTTTTACCAAACAGGGTCTTAAAATAAAACTAGGAGCTCGAGTTACCGGTTGCAAAGTGAGCAAGGGTCCAAAAAAGCATGTGACAGTTGAATACACTGATTCAGAGGTAACCCAGAAAGTACAATTTGATAAATTGATAGTGGCAGTGGGGCGTCGACCCTACACTGAAGGTTTGTTTGATGACTCTTCGAACTTAGAGTTGGACGAACAAGGGTTTGTAAAGGTTGATAATCACTGTGCCACAAATATCCCAAATGTGTACGCTATTGGTGATTCGGTTCGCGGCCCCATGCTGGCGCATAAGGGAATGGAAGAAGGCGTCATGGTAGCGGAACGTATTGCTGATAAAAAAACACAGGTCAATTATGACCTAGTACCGTCCGTAATATATACCCATCCCGAAATTGCCTGGGTGGGCAAGAATGAGAAAGAACTAAATGCTGAAGGTGTTGATTGTAAAATTGGTACTTTTCCTTTTGCCGCCAGCGGGCGAGCGCTAGCTGCAAATGATTCCGAAGGTTTAGTAAAATTGGTTGCCGACGCCAAGAGCGATCGTATTCTTGGTTGTCAAATAATAGGGCCAAGCGCTGCAGATTTATTGCAACAGGTTGTAATTGCCATGGAGTTTAGTGCCAGCGCTGAGGATGTTGGATTGACAATGTTTTCGCATCCAGCTCTCTCTGAAGCAATTCACGAGGCAGCGTTAGCAGCTAACGGCCATGCCATACACATCGGAAACCGAAATCTCCGCAAATAAAAACGTTACTTTATCGTATTAGAAGAAAATCTTAAAAAAGGAAGTTTTCTCAAATGGAGTCCAAATGAATCTTCATGAATACCAGGCGAAGCAGTTATTTGCCGATTACGGCCTGCCAGTTTGTAAAGGTATTGTGGTGGATGATGCTGAAAAGATAGCAGGCGCAATAGAGGACATTGGTGGCAAAAAGTGGATGGTAAAAGTCCAAGTCCATGCAGGAGGGCGAGGTAAAGCTGGTGGAGTAAAGTGCGTACATGACGCTGAGGAAGCTCGCGCTTTTGCGCAGCAATGGCTTGGTAAAAACCTCATTACGTACCAAACGGATGCTAAAGGACAGCCGGTAAGTAAAATTCTAGTTGAAGCTTGCACTGCTATAAGCCAGGAATTGTACCTTGGCGCTGTTATAGATCGTTCTTCGTGTCGAATTGTTTTCATGGCGTCGTTGGAGGGGGGTGTTGAGATCGAACAAGTAGCGGCTAAGAGGCCTGAAAAAATCCTTAAAACCTTTATTGATCCGCTAACTGGTCCTCAGTCATCTCAGGGGCGTGAATTAGCTCTAGGGCTTGAGCTAGAAGGTGATCAAATTAACCAATTTATCGAGCTATTTTTAGGTTTGGCGAAGTTATTTCAAGACTTAGATTTGTCTCTTCTAGAGATTAATCCTCTTGTTATCACAAGCGAAGGCAATCTCCAATGTTTGGATGGGAAAATTAACATCGATGGCAATGCACTTTATCGCCAACCGAAATTGCAGGAAATGGCTGACCCAAGTCAGGATGATGAACGCGAAGTATTGGCAGCGCATTGGGATCTTAACTATGTAGCGCTGGATGGCAACATAGGCTGCATGGTAAATGGTGCTGGTTTAGCCATGGGTACGATGGATATCATTCAGCTTCATGGAGGAAAACCAGCAAATTTCCTTGATGTTGGTGGGGGTACTACAAAGGAAAGAGTAACTGAAGCTTTTAAAATAATCCTATCTGATGAAAACGTAGTAACCGTATTGGTGAATATATTTGGCGGGATAGTACGTTGCGACTTAATTGCTGAAGGGGTAATTGGGGCTGTGGAAGAAGTAGGCGTTGAGATTCCAGTTGTTGTAAGGCTTGAAGGCAATAATTCAGAATTAGGGTGCGAAGTGCTGGATAACAGCGATTTAAATATCATTGTGGCCTCGAGCCTTGCTGAGGCAGCGGAGTTGTCTGTTAGTCTGGCGGAGGATGCGCAATGAGCATCCTGGTCGACAGCAATACTAAAGTTATTTGTCAAGGCTTCACCGGCTCCCAGGGGACTTTTCATTCGAAGCAAGCGATCGAGTACGGCACTAATATGGTGGGCGGGGTAACTCCCGGTAAAGGTGGCCAGGTCCATCTTGGACTACCTGTGTTTGACACAATGCAGAAAGCGGTTGATGACACAGGAGCCGAAACTTCTGTAATTTATGTACCAGCTCCATTCTGTAAAGATTCCATCTTGGAAGCGGCAGAGGCAGGCATAAAACTCATTGTCTGTATCACAGAAGGCATTCCTACCCTAGATATGGTGGTAGTAAAGGCAAAATGTGACGAACTAGGGGCGCGTTTGATTGGCCCAAATTGCCCCGGCGTTATCACGCCAGGGCAATGCAAGGTAGGAATTATGCCGGGCTATATTCATCAACCGGGAAAGGTGGGAATAGTCTCACGGTCAGGAACTTTGACTTATGAAGCAGTTAAACAGACCTCAGATCACGGATATGGGCAGTCATCCTGTGTTGGTATCGGTGGAGATCCAGTTCCAGGCTCAGGGTTTATCGATATTTTGGGCATGTTTGAAAAAGATCCTCAGACAGAAGCAATAGTCATGATCGGTGAAATTGGCGGCACCGCGGAAGAAGAAGCAGCGGGCTTTATTAAGGAATGCATATCCAAACCAGTAGTCGCTTATATAGCTGGAGTAACTGCTCCTGCTGGAAAGCGAATGGGCCATGCAGGGGCAATTATCTCCGGTGGAAAGGGTACGGCTGATGAGAAATTTGAAGCCCTTAATGAGGCTGGAGTGATCACTGTAAGGAGCCTGGCTGAAATCGGATTAGG
>CETZ01125584.1_pt1 | contig 10548 bp, 9 predicted proteins | sample 531441 | NCBI WGS metagenome assembly CETZ01 (sample SAMEA2623098, study PRJEB7988) | marine metagenome | isolation source: saline water (ENVO:00002010), including | reverse complement strand
AGCCTTTATTACTCAGGCTCAGCTTACTGGTAAAGGTGCCCTTGCCCCCGTAAGCCGCCAGGCCGGCAGGCGGTGTTTCCGTAGTAAACCCGAGTGAATAATCCGGCTGTACCTTAATAGTTTGCTGCAGGTCCGGGAAAATGCCGGCACTGGTAAAGGTGCCCTCAAACTTAAGACCCTGGGTAGTAATATTGTCCAGGCTGTCTATCTCAAAGGGTTCCAGGCGCACAAAGAATTCCTCACGGTTATACACCCCGTTGAAGATATTCTTCTTGTCATAGTAGATATACGAATCCTTGGCACTGCGGAAGATGGGGTACTGGTCATACGATTGCTGACCACTTTTGTTATTCGGCTCATCAATAAGCAGTTCCCCGGTAAGCTCCTGCAGGACGGTTTTCACGTCTACCAGTTCACGGGGGCCACCAAAGCGGGGTTCCTGGAAGCTCTCCACCTTAAAGCGCATGGAGTCTACGTTTTCCATATTGATGCGGAAATCGTTGTAATTGAACTCAAAAAGCTCTCCCCAATAACTGAAACGCCCGGCTACTACTTTACCGTCAAAGTCGAAGTTGAGACCTTGATGCACCACGATCTTATTTTCACGGGGAAAGAGGCGCACCTTCTGCGAATCACTGAGCGCTATGGTGTTGATCCCGATGATCTCCATATCGTAATCCTCCAGGCTGATGGTGGCGTTGTTGCCCTGGGTGAGGTTGGATACAAACTGAATCACATCGTAATCCCGCTTTTTCTCGTAGTTGGAAATGTAATTGAAGACCTTATCCTTTACGGTTCCGGTTTGAGTATCCAGGTCGTACTGGACAAAACCAAAAACGGACATCTGCATCATAAACCGGTGTGCATTGCGTGGGTCCATACGCAAAAAACGGGCTACCTCATCATTGCTGAACGTCCTTTTCCCGTAAGTGTCCACCATATCACGCAGCAGGTATAAAGGGCTGCGGTCATTCATCCCGCGGAGTTGATCAAAGCGGTTTCCGCGGTAGTAGTTCTTGGATTCAAACACCACCGGGGTTTCAGTACCCAGGTTAAGGTTACCCAGCTTCATTTGCGGATCGCCATTGTTCCAGGTCAGCACCTCAAAGGCCATATCCATTTTGTGGTAGGAGTTGGAAAAGGGGGTTTGCCCAAGGCCTTCATCTTCGCGGATAATGTTCAGCTGGCCATTTTCGGCCAGGTAGCGCATCGTCACTTTGGGGTGGTAGATGCTGTCTTCTTTCAGCTTTACAATGAGGGATACCTGTTCACTTTCAATCTTATCCGGGCGCAGTAAAAAACGGTCAGCCTCCGTGGTGATGATCTTCTGATCCTTATAGCTGAAGCTGAAACGGGCCTTGGAAGAGTCCGTGCCCCCCCCATAAAATTTGGAACCGATCACCGCAAAACCGCCTTCAAAATCGGCACCTGGCACAATATCCTTAATGGCAATATGCTGATCATAGGAAGTAAAACGGGGAAAGGTACCTCCGCCACGGCCTCCTACACTGGTAAGCTTTTCTTCAAAAAAGCCCAGGGTGGGTTCCTTCAAAAACAGCAGGGTTGTGAGCTTCACACTGTCTGCCTCAAAATCGGTTTTGGTAACGTTGATGGTATAATTTGAAAGTTCGGCAAAGGCGGAGTCTTCACTGAGGCCGGCCCGCACAAAATACACGTAGCCTCCGTTGCCTTCAATGGTATACCTGCGGGGGTAAAAGCTCCCCGCAGTGCCTTCAATGCGGGTACTGTCGCCCTTGTATTTGCCCCAGATATCGGCTCCGTCAAAAGTAAAAACGGGTTCACCGTCAAAGCCAAAATTATAATCGCCACTGGCCAGGCGCCACACAATACGGCCATCATCGTACATGGTGTAATGGTAAAACATCTGGTAGCTGGTACGTAGATAATCCGAAGTGGCCCGGGCTATGTTATCCCCGGATAATTTTTCCAGGTCTTCCAGCCAGGGCAGCAGCAACTTCTCTTCTTCGTTGCTTTCAATGTGTATGAGGGAGCGCAGGAACCAGTTCCACTGCTCGTATTCATTAATGCGTTTTTTGAGGAAGTTATTGCTGATCTTATACACCTCTTCGGCTTCCTTATCGGATATACCCCCACTGGTCCATACCGTGGTAAAATCCAACAAAAGGGGTTCTAATTCCTCATCTTTGTCAGCATCGGAATCCTTCAGAAACTCCCGTACCTGGGAGGGGTAGGTTTCACGGTCAGGGGTAAATTTTTTGAGTCTTTGCCCAAATACGGCTGATGCCCAAAAGCTCAGGCACAGCACTGCTAACATCCTAACCGTTTTCAAAATATGCTTTAGTTTATCTTTTTATACAAACAGGCCAGCCAGCGACCCTCCTGCTCTTTACTGACCAATTCCATACCATGTGCGGTTGCCTCGTCATCCAGCAAATGAAAGTCATCCTCAAAAAAACCGCTTAGTGCCAGCTGCCCGCCTATGGGTAACGTTTTGATGTAGGTTTTCATGTCTTCCAGCAAAACGTTGCGGTTAATATTGGCCAGAACCGTTTCAAAGTGCAGGTCTTTCAACAGCTCTGCATCCCCAAGCCTGGCTTCTATATTGGAGCAGTGGTTGCGTTCCACGTTTTCCGCAGTATTTTCTACCGCCCACTCAAAATTATCAATGGCCAGTATATCAGCGGCCCCGCGCATAGAGGCTAAAATAGCGAGTATCCCGGTGCCCGTACCCATATCCAAAACCTTCTTACCTTCCAGGTTCATATTCAGCATCAACCTGGACATAAGGCGGGTGGTTTGGTGGTGACCGGTACCAAAGGACATTTTGGGCATGATCTCTATAGTATAGAGAAACCCTTCGGGCTTTTTATGGAAGGGAGCATAGATAAACACCTGCCCGTCAATATCAATAGGTTCGTAATAGGTTTCCCATTCTTCATTCCAGTTCTTATTCTCCAAACGGTCCGTCTCGTAACTTATGGTAAACTGGTTGTTGTTGAAAACGTGAAGTTCCTTCAGTTCATCGGGATTAAAGTCCTGCTCCAGGATATAAGCTTTGAGACCTTGTGGGGTTTCTTCAAAAGAATCGTAGGGCAGCAGATCCAGGTTGGCAAGTAGTATATCGCGACCGGGCTCTACAGGACTGATGGTAAATTCTACAACGAGGTATTCTTTCATGCTAGTTCTTCGGCTATGCGGATGAGTTCGGTATACGAGTCCAGTTTAAGGGAGGCGCCTCCAATAAGGCCTCCGTTTACGTTGGGCTGCCCGAAGATGTCTTTAGCATTGTCCGGTTTTACAGAACCCCCGTACAGGATGGGAGTTTTTTGGGCTACATCTTCCGTATACAAGGAGCCAAGGCGCTTGCGGATGCTGGCGTGCATCTCTTCGGCTTGCTCCGGGCTGGCGGTTTCCCCGGTGCCAATGGCCCAAACGGGTTCATAGGCAATAATGATCTTTTCCATTTCCGATTCGCTGATACCGTTCAGGCCGTTTTCCAGTTGCAAGTTCACTACGTTTTCCTGGTTGCCATTCTGGCGTTCCTGCAACAGCTCTCCCACACAGAAGATGGGGCGCAGGTTGTTACTGAGGGCCTCGCGTATTTTCTGATTGATCACATGATCGGAATCTCCAAAGTACTGCCTGCGCTCACTATGTCCGAGTATCACGTATTCAGACCCGGTACTTTCTACCTGGGCAGCGCTTACTTCACCTGTATAGGCGCCACTGCTATACTGACTGCAGTTTTGGGCAGCCAGGTAAATGCCGGACTCCTTTACTCCCTGCGACTCGCCTAAATGGATAAAGGGCACACCCAGGATGAGTTGGCTTTGAATGGTTTTCCCACTGAGGTAATCTTTAAGATCGTTGAGAAATTCGCGACCCTCCGGCAGGGTCATGTTCATTTTCCAGTTACCGGCTACAATTAAATCCATACTTTATCTTATTTGCAATGCTCCTAATCCAGAACTGATCATCTGTTTAATCAAGCTGCAAGTTAAAACGGTTTTAGGGATGTGGGAAATTAAATCGGTTGAGGTTGTAAAGTTGAAAGGTTTTAAGGTTTGCCTGCCCAATTTTAACCTTGCCACTTTATAACCTTACAACTACTCGTACCGCTCCCACCAGAAGTCCGTGCTATCGGTAGTTTCAAAGCGGATCACTTCACCCAGTTCGGGCATAGCAATGGGCACTCCCTTTGTAGCGGCTTCCTGTGAAAAGCGTTCTACGGGATCCTTCCAGTCGTGGAGGGCCAGGGTAAAGGCTCCCCAATGGATAGGAATGCTCACTTTAGCTTTCACATCGCGAGCGGCCTGTACGGACTCCTCGGGATACATGTGGATGTGATGCCACAGCTTATTGTACTGCCCACATTCCAGGAAAGCCCAATCAAATGGCCCCAGCTTTTCACCGATCTCTTTAAAATGGGTATCGTAACCGCCATCACCGCTCCAGTATACACGATGCCGATCACTGGCAAACACCCAGCCTCCCCACAAACTTTTGGCGCGGTCAAACATCCCGCGACCGGAAAAATGACGGGAAGGGACAAAGGTTGCCTCAATGCCTTCCAACGCTACAGCATCCCACCAGTCCAGCTCGCTCACCAGGTCATTAGCAATGCCCCAACGTAGTAGGTGACGTTTTACGCCAACCGGCACGTAGTAATGACCTACTTTTCCCTTCAGCTTTTGAAAGCTGGAATAGTCCAGGTGATCATAATGGTCATGAGTAATGAACACTGCATCGATTGACGGAAGTTGGTCAATAATATAAATCGTACTATCGGTATAGCGCTTGGAGCGGAAAGGCCCTACGGGAGAAGTATCATCCCCGAACATAGGGTCAATAAGAAGGTTTTTGCCGTTCAGCTTCATCAAACCCACGGAATGCCCAAACCAGATGAACTGGAAATCGGCCGTATCGGTTTCCCAGGAAGCGCGGTGAAAGCCTTGCATCGGCAATTCCTCTTTGGGTCCACGATTTTCTCGGCCGGTAAATTGTTTTTTAATGAGGCCGGGCATGGTCTTGAGATTCACATCCATAGTGGTTTCGCTCTGGTTCACAAATTTCTCACCATCCCACTGCGGGGAACGTGCATATTGTTGCTCCAGTTCTTTAGTAATACTACCCCCGAACTGAGGGTTAAAATTCATATAGGCCCAACCGCCCACCGTTAACACTATTAACAGGGAAGCAATAATTATAGCTGTCACTTTCAGGAATTTTTTCATAGTTATGGGTAAACATATTTTAACCGGCAGCGGTCAGTTTATGGATATCGGCAGGGTTAATGATTTTCTTATTGTAACCATTAAGACTTACGCGGATCATGCTCTGTCCAATCTGCTCGGTGCTCACTACTGAACCTGGATTCATCTTCTGGATTAGCCTTAGCAACCAGCCCAGGTTTTTGATCATAAAGCGGTAGAATTTACTGCTGGGTTCTACTCCCCGTTTGGGCACAATAAAGCCAGGGCGATACATGAACGCCTGACGGAAACCCAGCTTCAATAAGTCATTTTCGGTCTTTCCCTTAACCCGGGCCCACGTTTGCCGCCCTTTTTCGGTAGAATCGGTTCCTTGCCCGGAGACGTAGGTAAAGGTCATTTGAGGGTTCAGGCGGTGCAGGGTAGTGGCCAGGGCTATGGTGTAACGGTACGTCTTTTGGGTATATTCTTCCTCCTTCATGCCCACGGAACTTACCCCCATGCAGGCGTAGCAGGCATCGTAGCCTTCCAGTTGTCCGGCCACGGAGTCAAATTCCGAGAAGTCCTTATGAATAAGCTCCTTTAATTTGGGATGTTGTATCCCTAAGGGCCTGCGACCAATGGATAAAACTTCACGTACTTCTGCATGATCCAGGCATTCCAGCAGAACCCCCTTACCTACCATCCCGGTAGCACCGGTTACGATAACTTTCAGACCCATGATCGTTACTTTATTTCCTGCATTTTCCGCACCTGCGAAAGCATCATTTTCTTAGGCGTAAAGGGAAGCATTTTCAACATCATCCTTGGCACGAAGGGAACCCCTGAGATCACATCCAGTTTACCATCCAGCATAGCCTGATAGCCATCCTTTGCCACCGTTTCCGGATTGGCGGTATCCTTGAACATTTCCGTTTTATCCATTCCCGAAACCGAGCCGAAACTGGTCTCCGTAGCCCCGGGCATAAGAGCGGTAACGGTGATATTAGTATCGTGTAGTTCTTCTGCTATGGCATTACTAAAGGACGTTACATAAGCCTTTGTGGCGTAGTACACCGCCTGTAAAGGGCCGGGCAGCAAACTGGCCGTGGAAGACACATTGAGGATCTTTCCACGATTGCGCTTCACCATATCCGGGAGAAAGCAACGGGTCAATTCGGTCAAGGCCACAATATTCAGGTTGATCATATCCAGGTCCTTCTGCCACTCCCTTTCATGGAATTTACCTACTCCGCCAAAACCGGCATTGTTGATCAGGAAATCCACCTGTTCTCCGGCTTCTTTTACTTCATCGTATACTTCCCTTCCTGCCCCGGCCTGTGCCAGATCCTTTTCAATCACCATCACCTGGGTGGAGTATTGGCTTTCCAGCTCCTGCTTCAACTCTTCCAACTTTCCCCTGCTACGGGCCACAATGATGAGGTCACCACCTTTGGAGGCATGGATGCGCGCCAGTTCCTTTCCTATTCCGCTGGACGCTCCGGTTATTAAGGCCACATTTTTCATAGTATTATTATTTTGAGTAATTAATCACTTACTTTTTCTCCGTGCAAATTTTTTTAGTCTACAACTCATATTTGCTGAACAAGGTATGGCGCACCGCTTCCATGTTTTGCGGCCTGCGCAGCAGCTCTGCGGTTGCCAAACCATCTATAATAATCAGTATCAATTCTGCCTCTGCATCGGGATCAGCATATCCTAATGCCTTAAATGCATCAGCAGCTATCTTGCGCATAGGGTGAGACATACTGTGATCATACTTTTCTGCTTGCCATTTTAAAGCATACATCAGTCGCCAATAATGGTATTCCTCTTTATCAATATTAAAAGGAAAGGCCAGAATTCCACGTAATACATCCTTAGGGTCTTCACGCATCACCATACTGCCCAAAAGGGATTGCGCCTTTTCCATTCCCTGCTGCTTGATAGCCTCCAGCAAACCCTCCTTATTGGTAAAGTGCCGGAAGATCAACCCTTCTGAAACGCCTGCCGCCCTGGCCACTTTATTGGTAGACACCGCGGCATAGCCCTTTTCAGCAAAGAGCTTTAACGCGGCCTCCAAGATCTTTTCCTGTTTTTCAGTCATTTTCAAAAGTGAGTAATCACTCGCAAATATAATGACGTTTCTCAAAACACCAAATTTTGCACGGTTTTTTACACCCGCACCCTTGGATCGAGCCAGGCGTAGAGGATATCCACCAGGATGTTGATGATCACGAAAGTGAAACCGATCACCAGCACGGCACCCATCACCACGGGAAGGTCCAGTTGATTCAGGGCCTCTACGATCTGTTTACCCAAACCGTTCCAGCCAAAAATGTATTCTACAAAAACGGCCCCGGCCAACATAGAGGCAAACCACCCGGATGCTGCTGTAATCACCGGGTTCAGCGCATTTTTGAGCGCGTGTTTACGAACGATGGTACTTTCCTTCAAGCCCTTGGCACGGGCGGTACGGATGTAATCCTGCCCCATCTCTTCCAGCAAACTGCCCCGTGTTAATTGGATGATCACTCCCAAAGGACGAATACCCAGGGTAATAGCGGGCAGTATCAGGTTGCGGAGCTTTAAATGGATGCCTTCCCCCATATCATCTACCTCGTACAGGCTGCCGGTCATATTCAGACCGGTATACTCCGCCAGGAGATAACCGAAGATCCAGGCCATAAGAATAGCTGAGAAAAAAGAAGGTACCGACATACCTAGCGTGCCGATCACGGTTATGGCACGATCGGTAAAAGTATCTTTCAGCAGGGCGGCAATAACTCCCAGAAAAACCCCGATGAGCATCGCGATGACAATACTGGCTACTGCCAACACAATGGTATTGGGCAGGGTTTCTCCAATAATGGAACTCACGGTTTTTCCCTGGCTACGGAACGACTGCCGTAAATACGGCCATTTGAGAACCAGCCGCGTCTCACCCAAGGTCAACAAGTTAATATGGGGTACATACTCAAGGCTTTGGTGCGTATAACTTTCTTCACTGACTAAATGCAGCGAAAGCGGGCTCAGATCATTGAGGTAATAGAGGTACTGTTTACTGACTGGCTGATCAAAACCGTACTTATGTTTGATAGCGGCCAGCTGTTCGGAATCCTCCCGTTGGTCCAGCATCATGCGGGCCGGGTCGCCCGGCAGTACCGTAAACAGGAAAAAGACAGCGGTTACCACCCCAAACATCACCAGGATGCTGTACCCGATCTTATTTAAAAGGTAACGCAGCAAGCGTTAAAGCATGGGTTTTATATCCTTCTCAAAATCAGGAATATCATTGTAATGCCACTTACCAGCTACCGTTCCCTCCTTCAGCATCACCAATCCGGGGTTAGAACGGATGATGGTCTTAAGCGTGGTAAGATCCATCGTAGCAAAAGGAAAAGGTGTCTGTAGCTCATGCCGCATCTTTTCCACTTCTGAATCCAGTGAAGCGCTTAGGCCGATGATGGGATAATCTGCACTTTGTACCGCTTCTGCAAATTCATTAACGCGTGCGTAGGCTTCTCTATCGGTTTTGCTCATATCATAAGCAATAACCAGGAACACCACCGGGGCTTCCAGTACTTCCTGGGTAGCGTCTTCATCATTATAAAGGATCACAAAATCGTGCACCGGGGGCTCGTAACCGTGTTTTAGCACTACGGATTCTGTTTTATCACTCTGTATTTCCCATTCTTTTTTCTTCCACCATTCCTCCGCCATATACTGTTCAGAGGTTATTTTTTTCTCATCACCATTTTCCTTGTTCTTCATGTAATACACGGTGCCGTATTTAGTAGGCTCAAGGCCCAGCTCTTCCGCAGATTTCATACCCTCTACAATACTCTTACCTTCAGCATAGGCCCTAAAATCCTTGATCGGTAAATGATTCAACACATAATACCCCATAAAGCTGCAGCCGATGAGTGCCAGCACCATCACCGCAGAACGGCCTCCCGCAGAAAGCACCGGCCGTATATACTTGAGGTTGGTAAAAATGATGACGATAAGGACGGTAAGGATCACATCCTTGCCAAAAGACTCCCAGGGTGTAAGCGGAATAGCGTCACCAAAGCAACCACAGTCCGTAACCTTATTGAAGTAGGCGGAATAAAAAGTAAGAAAGGTAAAGAAGAGGATCATGAGCAACAGCAGCCAGGCGGTGAGCTTTTTCCAATGACCCAATAACAAGGCCACTCCCAATAACACTTCCAGGATCACGATAAACACGGCCAGGCCGAGTGCGATGGGTTGTAGAAAAGGCAGGTTGAGGACATCCGGGCCAAAATACTCGTCCAGCTTAAAGCTGAACCCCATGGGGTCATTGAGTTTGATAAGTCCCGAAAAAATGAAAAGGCCTCCCACCAGAATGCGGCAAACCTGGGTAATGAAGTTCATAGGTTCAATTTTTAGTTGGCGGATACATCAACCCGAATTTACGCGTTTGATCTTTCCTGTGAAACCGCAGCTTCGTTCATCTTGATCAGGGCAAAGACCGAATAGTTCACCATGTCAAAATAATTGGCGTCAATACCTTCCGAAACCAGGGTAGCACCTTTATTGTCTTCAATTTGCTTAATGCGCAGTATCTTCTGCAGGATAAGGTCGGTAAAACTACTGATGCGCATATCGCGCCAGGCTTCACCGTAATCATGGTTCTTACGCTCCATCAGTGTTTTGGCCTCATCGGCATAACGCCTGAAATGACCCACAGCTTCTGCGGTATCAAGGTCCGGCTGCTCCACCAAACCCAGCTCCAGGTTGATCAGTGCAATAATGGAATAATTCAGGATCCCGATAAACTCACCCTGCAGATCGTCCGCAACAAGTTGTGTGCCTTTTTCTTCAATGCTGCGGATGCGTTGTGCCTTGATAAATATCTGGTCGGTGAGCGAAGGCAGGCGTAGTATGCGCCAGGCGGCACCGTAATCTTTCATTTTCTTTTCAAAAAGACCGAGGCAGCGGTTAATTACCTCATCGTATTGCTGCGAAGTATGGCTCATTTAATATTTTAGCTGCAATTGCACATTAAGCGATATGGATACTCCAAATCTCCCTCAAAAAGGGGCTGCGAAAGATACCATTTTTAGGCGGAAGCACAGCCTGAAGATCGGTGGTGCCCTTCGGGTGATCGACCACCCTTGGGTGATGGGTATTCTGAATACCACCCACGATTCTTTTTACGCAAAGAGCCGTGCCCTGCAGGAAGAAAATATCCGCGAGAGGATTGTACAAATGCTGGAAGAAGGCGCGGATATCATTGACGTGGGGGCAGCCTCTACCCGCCCTGGAGCGGAACTCTCCGAGCCTAAAACCGAGATGGAGCGTTTGAAACCCGCCCTCCGGATATTGAGCAGGGAGTTCCCGGATACCCCGG
>CETZ01125577.1_pt1 | contig 10570 bp, 5 predicted proteins | sample 531441 | NCBI WGS metagenome assembly CETZ01 (sample SAMEA2623098, study PRJEB7988) | marine metagenome | isolation source: saline water (ENVO:00002010), including | reverse complement strand
TTCAAGGCCAATGCCATTGAGATCACCAACGGAGATTCCTATAATGGGTTTTTGCTCTTCCATTAAGCACGGTGCTTTAAGAAGTTATACAACAGACGAACGCCTACCCCGGTACCGCCTTGCAGGCGATATTCATGATCTGCACTTAAAAAGGCGGGTCCGGCAATATCCAGGTGTATATATGGATAATCCGTAAACCGCTCCAGGAATTTGCCAGCCGTAATGGCCCCTCCTTCCCTTCCACCTATATTCTTCACATCGGCAATGGACGATTTAAGCAATTCATTGTATTCATCCCAAAAGGGGAAGCGGGCGATCCTTTCATAGGTTTCTTTACCAGAACGATCCATTTGTTCAAAGTAATCGTCATCAGCATTCCCCATGGCTACTATACCATATTTACCAATAGCCACGGCTGCAGCACCGGTTAAAGTGGCTAGGTCCACCACCAGTTCCGGCTTATATTTTTTGGCGTAGGCCAGGGCATCCGCCAGTATCATGCGGCCTTCGGCATCGGTATTCAAAACCTCAACCGTGGAACCATCATACATTTTAATTACATCGCCCGGGGTGTAAGCCCTCTGGCCAGGACGGTTATCCGTAGCCGGCACCAGACCAATGATATGTAGTGGAAGCCTGGCTTTACTTACGGCTATCATGGTTCCGATTACAGCTGCAGCCCCTCCCATATCGCTCTTCATGGAGTCCATTGAGCCCGGTGTAGGCTTAAGGCTTAAGCCACCTGTATCGTAAACTACTCCTTTGCCCACTAATATGATCGGCTTTTTATTAAGAGGTTCACTGGGGTGATGTTCCATTATCGTAAAGGTTGGCGGATCCTGGCTTCCCTTGTTTACGGCCAGTAAACCTCCCATCTTCAGCGTTTCTATCTTCTTTTTGTTGAGCACTTCTACTTTAAAACCAAACTGCTCTCCTGCCTTTTGGGCCTCCTTGGCCAATTGAAGCGCAGTAAGATGTATTACCGGCTCATTAACCAGGTCACGAGCCTTAAAAACCCCTGCCATAATAGCATCCAGGTCATTGATCTCCTCACGGGTAGCACCAACCAGTTTTACTTCTTCAAGAGAACTTTGCCTTTCCTTTTTATCACTGAAATACTTCAGGAACTGGTAATTGCCAAGAGCCATGCCCTCCACAAAAGCCATGGGATTGATAGAACTGGCAAGGCTCTCCACCTTCACCTTTTTAACTTTATCTGCACATAATTCCTTGCGGGCCTTATTTCCAGCAATACGCAACTTCTCTTGATGGCTATACTCATTTCCCTTGGATCCGGGTATATGAATAAGCAACCACTGGCTGGTGTAACGGTTAATGCGCACCATCGGGCTGCCTGCATCTTTGTAGGATTTTTGCCAGTATTTCTCTTCCTGCGCGGACATGGACAACTTTTGCAGGTCATCTTTTTGAGAATACAGGTAAACTGTGAACTCTGCGTTATGGGAAGACTTTACTGCGCTAAACTTCATAGATGTTTATTTGTTAAATTTGAAAACAAAAGTATTACTATTTAAAGCAACCTTTTAACAAGCTTGACATCCAATAAAATAAGCATATCGTATTTGAGTTATAATGCTGGAGGTATCCGGAATGTTTGATTGCCCTGACCCCATTGAATGAAGAAATTACTACTACTTATCTTATTGATCGGGTTTCCGCTTCACGAGGCTCTATGCACCCATAATCGCGCGGGAGAGATAACCTATAAATGGCTGGGTGGTACTACCTATGAAGCTACTATAACCACCTACACCAAAGAGTCGGTAACGGCTGACCGGTGTGTGCTTGAACTTTTCTGGGGTGATGGTAGCAGCTCTATCCTTCCACGCGTAAATGGTCCGCTGGGAGGCTGTGACTCCAGCGGAATGGGCGAGTTTCTCGGGAATGATATACAGGTGAACCGCTATATAGGAACCCATACCTATAATACCGTTTCCGGGGCCAAGGGCTATATCCTGCACTTTGAAGATCCCAACCGTAACGCAGGTATCAATAATATTGTCCAATCCATCACCGTACCTTTTTACGTGCAAACGGAGCTGTTTATAGCACCCAGCCTGGGAGGCAACAACTCGCCCGTTCTGTTGGAACCTCCTATTGATAATGGTTGTACCGGACAGATATTCAAGCACAACCCTGCCGCCTATGATGAAGATGGTGACAGCCTTGCCTACCGTTTAGTACTTTGCCGCACAACCGATGGACGGGAGTTACAGACCATTTACGACCCTCAGTATGTTCAGGACAGTATAGAGATTGACCCTTATACAGGTCAATTGATTTGGGACCTTCCACGAAATGTGGGTCAGTTCAATTTTGCCATTCAGATAGATGAATACCGGAAAACGGGTAACGGTAGCTATTTCCGCATCGGTTACGTGGTGCGTGACCTCCAGGTAGATATCCTGGACTGTGGGAACAACCCTCCCCAAATACAACCAGTAGGTCCATTTTGTGTGGAAGCCGGACAAACCCTGAACTTTAATGTAACCGCCACAGACCCGGACGGAGACCCTATTACTTTTACAGCAGAAGGCGGCCCTTTTGCCACATCCAACGCAGCAAGCTTTACCGGCAATGTCCAGCCTAACCAGTACCGCCTTCCTCCCAGGACGGAAAGTTTTAGCTGGACCACCAACTGCAGTAACGTACGTCAGCAACCTTACTATGTGATCCTTAAAGCTAAGGATTCTGTTGAAAACCCCTTCTTTGACACCCCGTTGGCCGATGTGGTTACTGTTGAGATCCGGGTAGTGGCCCCCGCCCCGGAAAACCCCCTGGCTACTGCCCAGGACAATTTTATAGACCTCCGGTGGGATGAAAGTATCTGCAAGCAAGCTATTGGCTACCGCCTGTACAGGCGGGAAGACAGCTACGGTTTTGTGCCGGCCGAATGTGAAACCGGGGTGCCGGAATACACCGGCTACGAACTCCTGGCAGACATCCCGGGCTTATCCAATACTACGTACCAGGATTCACAGGATCTTCAAAGGGGGGTACGGTATTGTTATATGGTAATTGCTTATTTTGAAGATGCTTCCGAGAGCTATGCTTCAGTAGAATTTTGCACCGCCCTGCCTCTTTCCCTTCCCCTTATGACTAACGCGGACGTTCTCACCACAGCCGTTACCAATGGAAAGATCCAGGTTAAGTGGATCGCTCCCCCGGCCCTTGATTCAGCAAACTTTCCCCCTCCGTATGGCTATGTGCTTTACCGCGCTACCGGCCTCAATGGTCAGGATTTCCAGCAGATTCAGGTATTTAACAGCCTTATAGACACCAACTACACCGACTCTTTGCTTAACACCCGGGATACCTCCTATCGTTATGCGGTAGATTTTCTTTCCGGGCCGGATAATGACACCGTGGGCCGGGCAGATCCCGGTAGCTCGGTGTACCTGGAACCCGTGCCTTTTGACGAAGGAATTCTTCTGAATTTTACCCACAATACTCCGTGGTTCAATTATGAATATGTGATTTACCGGGAAGATAGCCCCGGAAGCACCAATTTTATAGCTATTGACACCGCTTTTACGGACAGCTACCGCGATACCGGCCTCGTAAACGGAGATACTTACTGTTATAAAGTGGAAGCCTTTGGGCGGTATACGGCTTCCAACACATTGCCCATGCCGTTGGTGAACTTTTCACAGGAAATATGCGCAATACCTTTGGACACCAACGCGCCCTGCGCTCCACAGCTTACCGCCAGCTACAGTTGTGAGCAGGACTCTTTATACCTGCAATGGAGAACTCCGGATAATCTCTCCTGTAAGAATGATGTGGTGGAATACCGGCTCTATTACAAAATGAGACCTGAGGATGATTTTCCAGAGCAGCCCTTCCGGGTCCTTTCCAGCAGTGATACCACCTACCTTATCAAGCGTTCCAACGATGGGCCTCCTGTTTCAGGCTGCTATGCCGTTACTGCGGTAGATGATGCCGACCAGGATGCAGGCGGACAAGCCAATGAAAGTCTGTTCAGTACAGAGATATGTGCCGAAACCTGTCCGCTTATCGAGTTTCCAAATGTTTTTACTCCTGATAATGATGGGTTTAACGACCTATTCTCAGCCATCAGCTTTAAGGACATCCGCGAGCTGCGAATATCCATATACAATCGCTGGGGAACCCTGGTATACCAGAATAATGATGGAAATGATTTCCTCAATAATGGCTGGAACGGAAAGGATATCAATACTGGAGTGGATTGTTCAGAAGGTGTGTATTACTATCTCTGCCGATATACACCGGCCGACCTTGAAACCTCAAGGGAACAGGAAGCCACTGGCTTTGTACATTTGTTCCGGGATAATAATTAAGAAACTATGTTTACGGGCATCATCGAAACGATGGGTCAGGTAAAGCGCATTGATAAAGAAGACAGCAATGTACATTTTACTATAGCCTCATCCTTTACCCACGACCTTCAGATAGACCAAAGTGTGGCCCATAATGGTGCCTGCCTTACCGTGGTATCACTGGATGATGACCAGTATACAGTAACGGCTATTGATGAAACCCTTCGAAAAACCAATCTTGGAGACCTGAAGGAAGGCGATCACATAAACCTGGAGCGTTGCACTCAAATGGGAGGAAGGCTGGATGGACATATCGTTCAAGGACACGTGGACCAAACCGCTACCTGCACCCGGATTGAAGACCAGCACGGAAGCTGGAAATATTATTTCAAATACCAGCCCGATACAGCTCATATTACCGTTGAAAAGGGTTCTGTTTGTGTAAATGGGGTAAGTCTTACCGTAGTAGACAGCTATGATGACCTCTTTTCTGTAGCCATTATCCCTTACACGCGGGAGCATACCACCTTCAAATACTTACAAGAAGGCGAAAAAGTAAACCTCGAATTTGATATTATCGGAAAATATGTGGCCCGGATAATGGGGCTACGGGTTACCGATCAATAAACTCCTTCAGGGAAGAAGCATCCAGACCTGTTACTTCCAGGAGTTGCTGGCGGGAGCCATGTTCAATAAATGCATCGGGAAGACATTTACACTTTATCCGGCAATCTACACCTATGCGGCCCGCCAGAGATACGATGCTTTCGCCCGCTCCCCCTGCCTTACTGTTCTCCTCCACGATTATTACTTCATTATATTCCTCCAAGATCGCAATAAGCCCGGCCTCATCCAGAGGTTTAAGGTACACCAGGTCAAAATGAGCATATTCTGAGCCTTCCAGAGCCTTCTGAACTTCCAGGCCAATGGCTCCAAACGAGATCACCGCCTTGGCAGATCCATTCTTTACTTTTTGCAGCTTGCCCAGGGGTAGTTCCTTCTTTTCCAGCTTTCCAAAACTACCATCTTTGGGGTAGCGAATGGCAAAGGGACCGCCTGAATAACCAGCGGCTTCCTCCATAAGTGCCGCCAGGGCAGATCCGTCCAAAGAGGCCGCCACTACTATGCCTGGTATGGTATTTAAGAAACCGGGATCAAAAGCTCCGTGGTGGGTAGGACCATCTTCACCCGCCAGTCCGGCCCGGTCCAAACAGAAAACCACCGGTAACTTTTGCAAGGCTACATCGTGAATGATCTGGTCATACCCTCTTTGAGCAAAAGTGGAATACAGGTGACAAAAAGGCTTAAGCCCATTGGCGGCCATCCCTGCTGACATGGTAACGGCATGTTGCTCAGCTATCCCCACGTCAAACACCCTCTCCGGGAAACGTGCCCCAAACTCATGCAAGCCGCTACCGGACAGCATAGCGGGGCTCACCCCCACAATGGTATCATTGGTTTCCGCTAAACGTATAAGCGTTTGAGAAAATACGTCCTGGAACGAAAGGGAATTAGTTGCTTTAGCAGATCCTGATCCTGCTTTCCACCCTTTCCCCTTTTGGGTGACAAGGTGGATCATTTTGGGACGATTTACTTCTTTACTTCTAGAAAGTGAATTGATGATCTTTTCCACACTATGTCCATCAACTCCCCCCTCAAAATCCAGGTGGAAGGCATCGCACAATGCCTTATAATTCCCAAAATGAGCCAATGCTCCCACATTAGCATCAATGGAAGACTGGTTATCATTGAGTATTACTGTAACATTCAGCTGCCTTTCGCCCAGGTAATTCAGAGCTTCCAGGCTTTCCCCCCCGGTGAGCGCACCATCTCCTATCACCGCAATATAGTGCCGCTTTTTACCTTGTAGCCTATCGGCCTCGGCAAAACCGATGGCCGCGGATATGGATGTGCTGGAATGCCCTGCTCCAAAGGGGTCATACTCACTTTCCGAACGCTTTGTAAAACCCGACAGCCCTCCCTTTTTACGGTTGGAATGGAATTTATCCTTCCTCCCTGTAAGTATTTTATGTATGTACGCCTGGTGGCCTACATCCCAGATCAGTATATCGTCAGGCGTATTGTACACATAGTGAAGGGCAAGGGTAAGTTCTGTAACTCCAAGGCTGGATTTGATATGCCCGGCCTTGGTTTGGGTGGTATGCAGCACAAAATCACGCAGCTCAGCGGCCAGTTGTGTGAGCTGTATTACAGAGAGTTTTCGGAGATCTCCAGGAGTGCGGACAGAGTCCAGTAATGTGTGCATACGGCAAATGTACCACACCTTATAAAATGGATAAGCGGAATTTAACGGATAGCCTTAAAAGGCGAGGCCCCGAGCATTTGCCCGGGGCCTCTGGTCAACCAATTAACCAAACCTTAACCTAATTAACCTGCTAAAATTTAGAAAGAAGCTTTCGGCTCTTTCTGGTTAATCGCTCGGCTATGAGATACATAACCGGAACAACGATCAACGTTAAGAATGTAGCAAACACCAGGCCAAAAATAACCGTCCATGCCATTGGGCTCCAAAAAACGGCATTATCTCCACCAAAATAAATATTGGGATTATAGCTGGATAACATACCGAAGAAGTCGATGTTGAGACCAACTGCCAGCGGTAAGAGGCCTAATACTGTAGTGATGGCGGTTAGCAATACCGGGCGGAGACGAACCTTACCGCCCAGTTCAATAGCGGTACGCAGATCCTCATCTTCCAATTCATCACCCCCAGTTATTCCGCGCTTTTCCCGTAAACGGGCGCGGCTCAGTTCTATAAAGTCAATAAGAACAATACCGTTGTTTACCACAATACCTGCCAAAGAGACAATTCCGATACCTGTCATAATTACCACAAAGTCCATCCGGAAAATGCCCAGGCCAAGGAATACACCTATAGTACTGAAGAGTACCGTCATGATGATGATGAAAGGCTTGGTACCGGAGTTAAACTGTGATACCAGGATAATGGCAATAAGGGCCACTGCTATCAAAAGAGCCGTAGTGAGGAAGGCAAACGACTCGGCCTGCTCCTCCTGCTCACCGGTAAAGCTGAGGTTATAACCTTTAGGCAACTCATAACCTTTCAGTTCCGCTTTGATCTTATTGTTGATCTCCGTGGGGTTATATCCTTCTATTACGTTTGAAGATACGGTGATGAGGCGCTCGGAATCCAGTCGTTTAATGGAGTTAAAGGAATTATCGAACTTATAGTCTGCCACCGCTGAGATAGGTACCTGCACAATCTTACCCGTTGCCTGAGAGCGGAAAGTAACCAATTGGTTCATCAGGCTGGCTACATTATAACGGTACTCTTCCTTAAGGCGGATCTCAATAGGATATTCATCTTCACCTTCTTTATATTTACTGGCCTCGCGCCCGTAGAGAGCGGTGCGCAAAACAAGGGCCACCTGCTGGGTGGAAACTCCTAACCTCCGTGCACGTTCACGGTCAATGGAGATCAACATTTCCGGCTTATTGGTTTCCAGGTCAATCTTAAGACCTTCAATACCAGCAATACGCGCTCTGTCTACCGTGTTTTTTACGTCATTCGCAATGGTAATAAGCTGATCAAACTCATCACCGGTGATCTCTATATTGATAGGTTTACCAACGGGAGGACCATTCTGCTCTTTTTCCACATTAATGGTTACTCCGGGTAAATACCCCAGCAATTGATGGGTTACATCCTTTTGAATATCGGTGGTTTTAATACCTCCGCGATACTGATATTCTACAAAGGAGATAGTGATCCGGGCCTTATTGGGCGTTTTCTGACCGCCTCCGCCAAATTCATTCTGGCTGGCAGTTTCTGCTCCCACGTTGGTAACCACGGACTCCACCACTTTATCGTACGGCTCCAACACTTTATCCAGCTTTTCCTCTACCAATAGTGTGAGGCTGTCTGTAGTCTTAACATCGGTTCCCAGCGGAACTTCCACAAAAAGATTGATGTAATTAGGTTCGTTCACGGGGAAGGTTACCACTTTAGGGTTGCTTCCAAAGTAAAACATCATGGAAAGGATCATCATGACAAATGTTCCTATCAGGATCAGGGCTGGCTTTTTACCGCTAAGGGACCATTTAAGGGACCGGGAATAAAAATCCTCCAGGTGTACCAGAAAACGGGTTTGAAAAGTAGCGGAAAGGGGTTCCAGGATATAGGCAAACAAAATGATCAAGCCTGCTATGATCAGCATCAGGTTCCCGAAAGTGAAACCTCCGGCCAGCACTGCCAACATTCCTATCCCTCCAAAAACGGCCGCTGAAATAAGGGCTCTTTTATGATTGGTCTTCTTTTCAAGATCCTGTTTTTTGAGGAAGGTAGCCGTAATAACGGGATTGATAACCAAGGCCACAAAAAGTGAAGAACCCAGTACAATGATCAGTGTTTTGGGTAGGAAACCCATAAACTCACCGATAATGCTATCCCAGAACAGTAACGGAAAAAATGCCGCCAGGGTAGTGGCTGTACTACTGATAATAGGAACTGCAATTTCGCCCACCCCCTGCTTGGCAGCTTCAAACTTTGAGAGCCCTTCCTCGTCATACAGGCGGTAAATATTTTCAATGGTTACAATGGCGTTATCCACCAGCATTCCCAGGGCCAGGATAAGGGAGAACAACACCATGAAGTTGAGTGTAATGCCCATGGCGCTGAGCACCAGGAAACAGATGAACATAGAGAAAGGGATGGAAAGTCCTACGAAAATCGCATTCCTCAAACCCAGGAAGAAGAGAAGCACCAAAACCACCAGGATAACCCCACTCACAATGGAGTTTTCCAGGTTACTGATCTGGTTCCGGGTTTGCACGGACTGATCATTGGTAAGGGTAATCTTCAAGTCTTTGGGAAGGTAATCCTCTTTAGCTGATTTCAGGATCTCCTGGATCTTATCGGTAGCATTGAGCAGGTTTTCCCCACTCTTTTTTATCACGTTCAGTGAAACTACCGGCTCCCCATCCAGGCGGGCCAGGCTTTCCAGTTCTTTGTAGGTAAAGGATACATCCGCCACATCCTTAAGGTATACAATATTGTTGTTCTCGTGTTTTACAATGATGTTACGGATCTCATCAATGCTTTCAAATTCTGCATCAGTACGGATGCTTCTACGCGTGTTTCCCAATAAGATATCACCGGCCCCGATGTTTATATTCTCGCTGGCAATGGCATTCTCAATATCCGAAAAACTGATCTGGTTAACCTTAAGCCGTGGCAGGTCCACATTGATCTGAACTTCCTTTTCTTTATCTCCGGTAAGCGTAGCTTCCGAGATCTCGGATAACTCCTCAATGTCGTCCTGAAGATCTTCTGCATAATCTACCAGCTCATCAATGGAGAAATCTCCGGAAAGGTTGATATTGAGTACCGGGATCCTGGTAAGATCCACATCCAGGACCACAGGATCCTTATCAAGGTCAGAAGGTAACTCACTCTTGGCGCGGTCTACGGCATCCTTTACATCCTGCAAGGCCTTTTCGGTGTCCACATCAATATTAAACTCCACATTAATGATGGATACATCCTGTACGGATTCTGAATTCAGCTTCTTGATACCATTCACACTTTTGATCTCCTTCTCCAGGGGACGGGTAATCAGGTTCTCAATGTCTGAAGGGGTGTTCCCTGCATAAGGTGTTTGCACGTAAATAAGAGGGAATACAATTTCCGGGAATGACTCCTTGGGCATGGTGCGGTAGGAGTACAAGCCGAACAGGATGAGCAAAGCCGAGAGTATGAATACACTGATCCCGTTGTTGAGAGACAATGTACTCAGCTTGAATTCTCTGTTGGTTTTATTGGCCATGATCTTTTTTAAAGTTTTTTAGCTGCTTATTGAATGGCTACAGGGTCGCCATCATTTAATTGGTCATAACCTACGGTGATCACTTCATCACCCGCTTCCAGACCTCCTTTGATCTCGGTTTTATCACCAAAGGATTTCCCTCTTTGGATATAGCGTTTTTTGGCCACGGTTTCTCCTTCTTCGGTAGAGCTCACCAAAACAAAGTCTCCCTTCAGGTCTTTCTTAATGCACTGAGAAGGTACCACCAGGGCCTCCTCATTCTGGTAATCCCTGATCAGGAGGTTGGCCAACACATTGGGCTTGATACGGCCATCGCGGTTTTGCAGGTTGATCTTGATCTTGAAGCTGCGGTTATCCGGGTTGATCACCTGGCTTACAAAAGTTACCGGTGACATACGGGTAATTCCCAGGGCAGGTATTTCCACTTTCACACTATCACCC
>CETZ01264328.1_pt1 | contig 10573 bp, 7 predicted proteins | sample 531441 | NCBI WGS metagenome assembly CETZ01 (sample SAMEA2623098, study PRJEB7988) | marine metagenome | isolation source: saline water (ENVO:00002010), including | reverse complement strand
CGGTTATCGCTACATGGAGCTGATCGGCAGGAATACCCTGGTACTGCGGGGCGATCTTCACCTGGAATTCGTCAAGGACAATTATATACTGCTGAGAGGCAACGTAGGGAAACTGGAAAGTTCTTTTGACGACCTTTTTGGTTCAGACGTAGTACTGGATGGTTACAGCCTGGGTTATAGCTATGACAGCCCCTTCGGGCCGCTGGAAGTAAACGTGATGGGCAGCACCAACCACAGCGATATTTATACTTACATTAGTCTTGGCTTTTGGTTCTGAAAACGGCTGAATATGGGGAATCAACTTTGGTATTTTGACGATGTAAACCTCTACAATGTCATGTGTACCCATAAGGTGCAGGACTTTGGCATTAATGAAGGCCATTTCAGGACTTACCAAAAAGGGGAAACCATTTACTTCACCGATGATTCTGCCAACACCATGTACCTGATAGCCAGTGGCAAGGTGCGTATTCTCAACTATTCGGAGGGCGGGGATGAAGTGGTAAAGGCCATTTTAGGACGAGGTGAAATGTTTGGTGAGTTGGCCCTGCTGGGTGAAGATAAACGCAGTGAAATAGCCGAGGCCCTGGAAAACAATACCACCGTATGCCCCGTAAACATAGATGATGTACAGGAGCTGATGCGCAAAAACCGCGACTTCAGCTTTAAGGTCTACAAATGGATCGGCTTTCGCATCCGTAAAATGGAACGGAGGATAGACAACCTGGTCTTTAAGGACGTACGCTCACGCCTGATGGATTTTATCCGGGAACTGGCTATTGAAAAAGGTGAAAAAAAAGGCGACCTTGTGGTGGTGGAACATTTTTACACCCATAAAAATATTGCCAACCTCATAGGCACTTCGCGCCAAACGGTAACCACTACGCTCAACGAGCTGCGGGATGAGGGCCTCATTGATTTTGATCGTAAAAGTATAACCATAAAACAGTTAGGGGCCTTTTAAACATCCTGCTATACCCCTATTAATGCGCTTGAGTTAAGCATTCTACCACAATTAAAACCAAACCCGTTATGAATCAAACCATTGAAAAATCGGTTTCTCTTGCTGCCTCCCCGGCAGAAGTATGGAAAACGATCACTGAACCCCAACTTATGAAAAGCTGGATGACCGGTACAGGCATGGACGTGGAGATCACTACCAACTGGAAGCCCGGCTCTCCGATCACCATACGCGATTTAAACCACCCAGGATTTGAGAACCACGGCAGCGTATTGCACTTTGAGCCACATAAACTACTGAGCTATACCTGTCTCAACTCTACTCTGCAATTACCGGATGAAGCTAAAAATCACACCACCCTGACATTCAGCCTTAAAGCGAATAAAAAAGGTACCCAGCTTACGCTGGCCCTTTGCAACTTCCCTACAGAAGCCATCCTTGAGTATATGGTGAGCTACTGGGGTCCTGCCCTTGAAGCGCTGAAAGGCACTGTGGCAAAAAGTATAAAGAAACACAGCAAGCGGCCCAAGGCGGGTGTTTAGTAGTTGCATACCTCAGGCATTATACGCCTCCAGATAAAATGCATAGAGATTCTTCCAGTCAAAGCTCTCGGAAAGATCCTCTGACTTATTACGCATATCAATACGCATACGCGGTGTACGGGTAATGAAGTTGAACAGTATATTGGCAAGATCCGTAGCAGACTCGTCAAAGCTCTTATTGTATCGCTCTACGGAGAAAGCCCCGTGATCCTCATCTCCTATGGGCACATGTTTCAGGTAATCCCCAAAACCGGAAAGATCAGATGTAACGGCCGCCACGCCACGGGCCAGGCATTCCAAAGGTGTATAGCCCCAGGGTTCGTAGTAGCTGGGGAATATCCCCAGGTGGCAGGCCCGCACAAACTCCCCGTACTCCATCCCGAAAAGCGGGTTGGTGGAAGCGATGAAATCGGGATGGTACACGATCTTTACCTTATCCTCCTGCCGGTTTACCAGATTAGCTTTGCGCAGGTAGTTCAAAATAGGGTCATTGGCATCATCCACCAGGTTGTGGGTTACCACACTCGGCAAGCCCGGTCCCTTCCAGCTTTGAATAGTCCTGCGGTAGCGTAGCCGCCAGTAATCATCCACCAGGTCATTGAGATTAGGCAACCGATGATCCGTATCGCTGCTGGCCGCTTTCACGTATAGTTTCTCCTTGATCTGGCGTACGATCATATCGCAGTTCTGCCCGATCTTATCCAACATAGCCCGGGCGTTCAAAACTTCTGCATTGATGGAGTGGGTCGGTTGCCGCGTAATAAAGAACATCACGATCGTAAGGGGGATGTTGTTTTCCTTCATCTTCCAGTTGAGGCGCGCCAGGGCCTCCAGGGTAAGATCATAACCCTTGTTAAGGTATTCAAAACGGCCGGAGGTAAAAAAGTACAGCGTTTTGGAAAGATCAAAAGCGTAGCTGTGGAAAAAATGACCCATAATAAACTGCTCCAGCGCACGCTTGTGCTTATGGTGCAGGTTCTGCACTTCATGAAGAACGGAAAAGCGCTCTATGTTAAGGCCATTAGGCGTTATCACATCCGGGCTGCGACCCAGGAGATGGGCACATTCCCTGCCGGTAACGTCACTTACCGTGGTAAAAACATGGGCCCCGTGAACACAGGCCCGCTCAAGACGTACAATGGTTTCAATGTCAAAATTGGCTGCTTCCTTCTCCCAATCGTAAAAGGGCAGGTGACCATAAAAATCCTGGTCATTCATAGCCAGGTAGCGCCCCAGCATGGTGGCATGAGTGGTAAATATGGTCTTTACCGGCAGTTGCTCCCTCCTGATATCGGGAATAGCCGTTCCTCCCATCCATTCATGGAAATGAGCCAAAAGCGTGTGCTGATCCTTCATCAGCTCCCGGGCGAGTGCCGAGATAAGATGGAACACCATATACCCGAAGGCCATGACCTCATCCATCAACGGATCGTGCTTGGAAAAGCTGATGTGATGGTTCTTCCAGTAAAAATGCTTGATGTTCCCCAGTTCGTGCATCACGCTCTGCGGGTTGAGCAGGATGGTGTTGGGGCGGCCCGTAACCAGCCACCGCCCAAGGTGGACTTCAAAGCCCATTTCACGACAGGCTAAAACCGCCCTTCCAACGGGATTGTCGTATTCTTCATGTTCCTCAAAATCAGCTATGGCATTGTGATGAATATAAGGCCCTATCAGGAGGTAGTTATTTCCCCAAACCTTTTTGGCCTGAGGAACCTTGGATCGTATTACGGTGTAAATACCACCAACCTGATTGGCGACTTCCCAGGCTATTTCTGCCAGGAAGGTACCGTTGGTTTCAGAAGTGCTTGTCATGACTGTAAAATGGATTGTTCGGCTACAGTGCCTTTAAAGGTAATTTAAAATCGAGGAAAATACGTTTGTCGTTCATAATCTCTTTTCCTGATCCGGCACCTTACCCGCTGGTATCTAAAAAATTTCAATGCGACATGATGACTTTAAACTTTTTTCGTTCTTTTTGTTATCGGTTTTGATCCGGCTGGCACGGCACAGATCATGGATACGGAAATACTACATAGCGCATGGAAAAGGATTCTGTTCAACCCTCTCAAGACAATAACGAAGACTTTTCAGGCAACTATCTTGAAAAGTTCCAGGATAAAAAGAACAGCGAAGAATTTTTCCCTGGCACCATTAGCAGCTGGGAAAGAGTACATGAGAATACCCTGATCTTTACCAGTGAGACCACAGCCCTTGAGCTTACGGTTCTCACCGCCAGGATCATAAAGTTCCGTTTTGCCAATGATGGCTATTTTGAGGATGATTTCTCCTATGCCATAGACCCTGGCTTCAGCCCGGAGCAGGTTGATTTTCAGGTAGAAGAACAGGAAGACCACTTCCTTATTTCTACCCCTGAGCTCCACTGCTGTCTTTCCAAATACTCCTTCCTTACCCGCATTACTGATAAGGAAGGTCATACGCTGCTGGAGGATGAGAAAGGTTTCCACTGGCGAAGGGAAAAGCGCTATGGCGGGAAGGTGGTCATTAACACCAAACACTGCCAGCCCGGAGAAAGCTATTACGGCTTGGGCGATAAATCCGGGAACCTCAACTTACTGAACAGGCGTTACCACCTATGGGGTACGGATTGTTACGGTTATACCGAAACCACTGATCCGGTTTACAAGAATATTCCTTTTTACATCGGTCTCCATGAAAACAGGGCCTATGGAGTGTTTATGGACAACTCCTTCCGCTCCTATTTTGATTTTGCGGCAGAGCGCAAGGATGTAACCAGCTTTTGGGCCCAGGGGGGTGAAATGCGTTACTACTTTATCTACGGCCCGGAGATGGTAAGCGTAACCGAGCAGTATGCACGCCTTACCGGTACTCATGCCATGCCTCCTAAATGGGCCTTAGGCTACCAGCAAAGTAAATGGAGCTATTACCCGGAATCTGCCGTCAGGGCTTTGGCTAAAAAATTCAGGAACCTGCGCATCCCCTGTGATGTCATCCACCTGGATATTGACTATATGGATGGTTACCGTTGTTTTACCTGGGATGAGACGCGCTTCCCCGATCCGCAAAAAATGCACGAAGACCTGGCCAAAGACGGCTTCAGGACCGTAGCCATCCTAGACCCGGGTATTAAGGTAGATAAGAACTATTCCGTATACCGGCAGGGTATGGAGAATGGTTATTTCTGCACCCGTGCCGATGGCCCTAAAATGACCGGCAGCGTATGGCCCGGCCCCTGTCATTTCCCCGATTTCACCAACCCAAAGGTAAGAGAGTGGTGGTCCGGAATGCTTGGTTTTTACGCTGAAAGCGGGGTGAGTGGTGTTTGGAATGACATGAACGAGCCGGCTGTTTTTGAAGATGGCACCTTTCCTATGGACGTGCGCCATGATTATGACGGCCACCCGTGCAGCCACCGTAAAGCTCATAATGTGTACGGCATGCAGATGGCCCGCGCCACGCATGACGGACAGAAAAAGGCACAGCCTGACAAGCGCCCACTCACTATTGCCCGCTCAGGTTATGCCGGCATGCAACGCTATACAGCGGTGTGGACCGGTGATAACGTAGCTACCTGGGATCATCTCCGTATTGCCAATACCCAGATGCAAAGGCTGGCCTCTTCCGGCATTTCCTTTTCAGGTTCCGATGTAGGCGGTTTTATCGGCACTCCCAAACCGGAGCTGTACCTGCGCTGGATACAGCTTGCAGTCTTTCACCCCTTCTTCAGAACGCACTCTTCCGGTGATCATGGCGATAAGGAACCCTGGGTGTTCGGTACCAAATACACCAACCTCGTGCGGCAGTTCATTGAATTCCGCTACCAGCTGTTGCCTTATCTCTACACGGCTTTCTGGCAACATTCGCAGCGTGGAACGCCCTTTCTGAAGTCATTGGTGATGGTAGCGCAGGATGACCCTGAGACACATTTCCGGGAAGATGAATTCATTGTAGGTGATAATCTTATGGTGTGCCCGGTTGTAGAAGAAGGGGCCACGGAAAGGCTGATGTATATCCCGAAAGGTAGTTGGTATTTTTACTGGGATAACGAATGCTACGAAGGGCCGGGTGAAACCAAGATCCTGACCCCGCTGCATCAGGTACCCCTTTTTGTACGGGCAGGAACCGTATTGCCCATGCAGCCCAAAATGCAGTATGTGGATGAGTTTGTTTTTGAACAGCTCGACCTGCTGATCTACTACGGGGAAAAAGAATGCATTTCCGAACTATATGAAGACGAAGGTGACGGGTACGCTTATCGAGAAGGGCATTATGCCTTGAAAACCTTCAGAACATATTGTGATAATGATGAGTTTATCATTGAACAGAGAATTGAAGGTACCTTTGACCCTGCCTATCAATCTTACGTGATAGTATTGAATAAGCTGCCGGAAAAGAAAGTGAAGGTACTAGTGGACGGAGAAGATAAAACGCAGGAATTAATAAAGAGAAATGATACGGTGCTGCTTACCGTACCCAAGACTTTCCAGCGTATCCAGGTAGCTTAAGCCTCATCAACGGGGCTCCCAGGAACGATTTAAGTACCAGCTATGGACACTATAAAAGTATTGATGCTTGGCCCTGGTGAACCTCACCCGCAAAACAGCGGATTGGGCATTGCGGCATCGCATATTTCCCGGCACCTGCAACAACTGGTAGAACTTACAGTCATACAGCCCGGCACTAACCCTTCGCAACACGTAGGGAGCCTTAAAAAGGCTTTGGCATCCCTGTCCTTTACCGAAGAAGAGCTGATGGCGGACATCATTGAGGTAGAAGCCAGGCATAGGCTGGATCCCTATCATTACCTCAGCGGTTATGAGGTGGAAGAAAGAAATACCACAAATAAGGCTACCGAAAAGGTCAGCCAGATAAGGGAAGTTGTTGAGCATTTCAGTGAACAGGTAGTGCACGAAGGAAATGCCCTTGATTTTGACGTTATATATGCCCACGACTGGGTAACATTCAGTGCCGCCCTGGAACTTAAAAAACGAACTAAAAAGCCGCTGGTGCTTCATGTTCATTCCCTGGATTACGACCGCAGCGGAGGGCCATCCGGATCATGGATATACGAGCTGGAAAAGGAAGCTATGGCACAGGCTACCGCTATTATTGCCGTGAGCCAATACACCAAAAACGTTATCCGCGAGTATTACGAAGTTCAAAGCCCGGTATACGTTATCCATAATGGATACGCCCGCACGAAATCCACTCCTGTGGCTGATAAAATTTTTCCGGAAAAGCTCATTCTCTTTGTAGGACGCCTGAGTGGGCAAAAAGGGCCCGGTATCTTTATGCAGATCGCAGAAGCCGTACACCGTAAAATGCCCGATACCCGCTTTGTGATGGCCGGCACCGGAGAATTATTGAAGCAACTTATTGAATCAGGCGCTTACCGCAGCGTTAGTGGGAAGTTCCATTTTACCGGGCACATCACCCATGAGCAGGTAGAAGAACTCTTTGCCATGGCGGACGTATACTGCATGCCTTCGGTATCGGAACCTTTCGGGCTTTCCGCCATTGAAGCGGCCGGGGCCGGCATCCCGGTGGTATTGTCCAAACAATCCGGGGCCGGAGAAGTACTCCCCGGAGCTCTTAAAGCCGATTACTGGGATGTGGAAACCTTTACCGCTCACGTAATTTCCTGCCTTACCGATCGCAAAATGGCTGCCCGGTCTATTTCCGCCAACCAGGATGCCCTGCGGCAACTGAACTGGCAAAATATTGCCCAATCCATCCTGCGGGTTTTACGCGATTCCCTAAACTAAGTTCTTATGGATACCTGCCTGCTATTCAGTTTTTATGCCCACGCCAAATTGTTGGATTATTCCTTTTTTGACATCGGCAAATCCAGGAACTACTATGACCAGAAGGCCAGTACGGAGATCTTCAAAGAGCAGTACCAAAAGGCTTTCAAACCAGCCCTTACTACTATTTTCGCCTTTGTCAAGGAGCAGGGCCAGGTAAACCTGGCCTTTACCGGTTACTTCCTGGAGCAATGGCAAAAGACCGACCCGGAATGCCTACAGCTCCTACGGGAACAGGTGGAGGAGGGTACTATCGAGCTGATGGGGACAACCTATCATCACTCTATCGCCTCCCTGTTTTCCCCGGACCTTTTTCAGCTGGAGGCTACACAGCAGGCCAAACTTGTAAAGAAGCTGTTTGGTGTAAGCCCTAAAACCTTTTTTAATACAGAAGGCATCTTTTACAATGACCTTGGTGATTTGCTGGTAAAGCAGGGATATACCGCTGTGGTTACCGAAGCGCTGCCCTGGTATCTTAATAATCACTCGCCTCACCAGCTGTTCCTTTCCGCCACCAAAGGCCTCAGCATCCTACTCAACGCTGATTTTGCCCACGGTGAAAAAAGTGAAGTACGGGTAAAGCATTTTGATGTGCCCCGGGGATATCTGCAAGTGGAAAAGATACTCAAGGACCACTCCGTAAAGAACAGCCTGATCTCTACCCATGAAGCCCTTTTAAAGTACAAAGCGGTGCATGGGTATAATGTGCCGATGCCCATTGGGCACAACAGTGAACGTCACTTTTCGTATTTCTCTGAAAATGCGATGCAAAAAGAGGCTATTGCCAAGCTGAAACAACTGGTAAATACGGCTAAGGAGAAAAATCCGGAGCTGCTTTTTGAGATAGCAGCCTTTGCCCGGCTGGAGTTTTTCATGACCATGAACTATAAGGGCCTCTCTTCCCTCAGCGGGCAACCCTATGACTTTTACATTGCTTTCATGAATATCCTCTCCGATTTCGAGATAAAACATTTCTAGGCCAGGGCCAGTACCAGCGCTGTTCTTGAGGTAATGTACAGGCTTAAGCGGCCACTATCGCTGGTATGATGCACCACTTTATTGTCTATCCTGCCGTTACCACCAAATTCCTCATCATCGGAATTCAGAACGATCCTAAAACGACCCGTTTGGTGGGGGGTAAAAGCGTAATCCGCAATAGACCGCTCCGGGTGAAAATTAAAGATGAACACCAGGTTTTGGCGTTCAAAGATCAGTACGTTGTTCTCCGTATCTACATTAAGTTGCCGTGCAGCCTGGGCCTTGAAAACGTGGTTTTGTCGCAGCAGGTGCAACATGGCTTTATCAAAAAGAGCCATCTCTCCAAAACGCAGTTCAGGATCATCGGCAAGGTGCCATTGCCTCCGTGCATATTTATAGCTCCAGCTATTGCCTTCCCGCGGGAAATCGATCCACTCCGGGTGACCAAATTCATTCCCAATAAAGTTAAGGTAGGCCTCTCCACCCACCGCAGCCGTTATCAGCCGTATCATCTTATGCAGGGCTATGCCGCGATCTATGATCACGCTTTCATCGCCCTTGCGCATGTGCCAGTACATCTCCTTATCCATCAGCCAAAAGGCCAGTGTCTTATCTCCTACCAATGCCTGGTCATGTGATTCCGCATACGCCACCGTTTTCTCCTTCCACCTGCGGTTGCTCAGCACATTCCACAGTTCATGCATATTCCAATCCTCATCCCGGCTGTGTTTCAGGAGCTTTATCCAGTAATCCGGCAAACCCATGCCCAAGCGATAGTCAAAGCCCAGGCCTCCGTCTTTTACAGGGCGGGCCAGACCGGGCATACCGCTCATATCTTCGGCTATGCTGATGGCTCCCGGTTTTAGAGTATGGATCAGCTCATTGGCCAGTTGTAGGTAGCGTATGGCATCCTCATCCACCCCATCGCGGAAGTATTTATCGTAATGATCAAAAGCCACGTCCCCGTGGTGATGGTACAACATGGAGGTAACACCATCAAAGCGGAAACCGTCAAAATGGAATTCCTCCATCCAGTAGCGTAGGTTGGAAAGCAAGAACCGCAGTACCTCCTCTTTACCGTAATTAAACAGCATGGAGTCCCAGCCCGTATGATAGCCTCGTCCACCCGGGTGAAAGTACTGGTTCTGCGAGCCGTCAAAGTCGGCCAGGCCTTCGGCAATATTCTTTACCGCGTGAGAGGGTACTATATCCATCACCACCGCCACACCGGCCTGATGGGCTTTATCCACCAGGTACTTCAGGTCTTCAGGCGTGCCGAAGCGGGATGAGGGTGCAAAAAAGCTGGAAACGTGGTACCCGTATGAGCCGTAATACGGGTGTTCATGAATGGCCATCAATTGCAGGCAGTTATAACCTCCATCCACCACCCTGGGCAAAATAATATCCGCAAATTCACGGTAGGTACCCACGCCTTCTTTTTCCTGCGCCATCCCGATATGGGCCTCGTAGATCACCGGTTCTTCTATTACACCAGGATCAAAATCCTGGTCGCTCCAGCGGAAGATTTGTTCCGGGTTCCAGATCTGTCCGGCAAAATCGTGCGTTTGCACATCCTGTACCGCCCTTTTGATATAGGCGGGTATACGATCACGGGTAAGATCATTAGACAATACTTTCACCTTTAGCAATTGCCTGTGGGCCAGCCCATTTTCCCCGTCAGGAATAAAGATCTCCCATATACCACCTTCTCTTTTTTCAAGGGGGTGGCTTTCCGGGTTCCAGCGGTTGAAATCACCAATAAGCCACAGTTGCTGCGCAGCGGGCGCCCACTCACGGTACCGCCAGCCCTTTTTTTGCGTATCGTAATTAAAGCCCAGGAAAAGGTCGCGGTGCGCATAGGCAAGAAGAGAACCTTCCTCTTTTTCTATTTCCTTTCGCTTTTTGCTGAAAAACATATAGCGCTCATCAATATCCTCTTGGTATGGCTTCAGCCAGGGGTCATCTTGTATAATGGGATAGGTCTTTTGCGGCATGGCGAGGCTTATTTAACGGTTCTAAAGTAGGCTTTTGCAAGCCACATTGCCTGCAAGCACCTGTTTAATAAAACAAACTTCCCCCCTGTTTAGTACGCAGCTGGTACAGGCTTACCGCCTTTAGATCCCGAAAATATTTCCGAATCCTTATTTTCACCCTCCAATATCAAATTATGGATCCCTTCACCCGCAAGGGGAAAAAGAAAACACGAATGGTTATTTCTGTGGTGATGCTGGCCTCACTGGCCACCATCCTCCTGTGCCTGAGAAATGGATCGGTTACAGGAAATACCCGCTTACCTGAACTTATGCTAC
>CETZ01125294.1_pt1 | contig 10591 bp, 6 predicted proteins | sample 531441 | NCBI WGS metagenome assembly CETZ01 (sample SAMEA2623098, study PRJEB7988) | marine metagenome | isolation source: saline water (ENVO:00002010), including | reverse complement strand
TTTCCACTGCCATTTTCAATGCCCCTTCAAGGGATAAAGAAGGAATAGAATCCATATTCTGAGCACGCATAAGGTTGGGGGACAATAAACCAATAACCAGGATGAGAACAGCCACAGGAGTTTTCAACCGGGTACTTTCCCTCCTTTCGATCCATTGGTACAAAACCGGCAGCACAAACAAGGTAAGCAATGTGGAGGTTAGCAAGCCCCCTATAACTACCGTTGCCAGTGGACGTTGCACCTCCGCACCGGATGAAGTGGACAGCGCCATGGGCAGGAATCCGAGAATATCGGTAAGTGCCGTCAATAAAATAGGTCTTATCCTACGCCTGGCACCTTTACGGATCCGCTGATCTACATTGGTTTCACCATCTTCCTTCAGTTCATTCCAGCCACTGATGAGTACCAGTCCGTTGAGCACCGCTACTCCAAAAAGGACAATGAAGCCCACGCCTGCCGAAATGCTGAAAGGCATACCCCGCACCCAAAGTGAGAAAACCCCACCTACAGCAGCCAGGGGAATAGCGATATAGATCATGAGACTCTGTTTAACAGAGCGTAGTGCAAAGAAGATGAGTATAAAGATCAAGGCCAGCGCCAGGGGAACCACCAATTGCAACCTGTTGGTAGCCCGCTCCAGGTTTTCAAAAGCACCTCCGTAACGAATGTAATAGCCGGCCGGCAGATCCAGTTGCTCGTCCAGTTTTTGGCGAATGTCCTGCACCAGTGATTTTACATCCCTACCTCTCACGTTAACCCCAACATACGTCCTGCGGTTGGTATTATCACGGCTTATCTGCATGGGGCCAGGTTCATAATTGATATGGGCTACTTCCTTCAAAGGAATCTGTGCTCCCTCCGCGGTGTTGACGTACAACTGCTTCAGGTCATCAATATCCCCACGACTTCCGGAACCCAGGCGCACCACCAGGTCGAAACGTTTCTCGCCTTCAAAAATGACACCGGCCTTTCCTCCGGCAAAGGCAGTTTCAATAAGGCGGTTCAAGTCACTTATATTAAGGCCGTACTGGGCTAGCTTATTGCGCTGGTAATCCACCGTGATCTGTGGAAGGCCGGTCGTAGCCTCAACTTTCATATCCCCCACTCCATCTACAGTGGCAATGATCCTCCCCATTTCCTCCGCTTTCCGGGCTAAAATATCCAGGTCTTCCCCGTACAGTTTTACGGCTACGTCTTCCCGTACCCCGGTAAGTAGCTCATTGAAACGCATTTCTATGGGTTGAGTAAATTCATAGTTCACACCCGGGATCAGGTTTACCGTTTCCTTCATTTTGGCAATGAGTTCCTCCTTGCTATGAGCCGAGGTCCATTCGCTGCGCGGCTTCAGGATCACGAATATATCCGCGATATCCATAGGCATAGGATCAGTAGGGACATCCGCCACCCCGATTCGGCTCATAATATGCTTCACTTCCGGGAAACCAGCCTTTATCAAACGCTCTATTTTAGTAGTGGTTTCAATGGTTTCCGAGAGAGAACTTCCCGGCTTGAGGATAGCATGAAAGGCCATATCTCCTTCGTCCAGTTGCGGGATGAACTCCGCCCCCATCCTGGAAAAAGTAAAGATGGCGGCCACCATAAGCACCAGGGCAGAACCTATGATCCACCCCTGCTTTTTCAATGCTCTTTGCAAACCTCTTTCATAGTGATTCTCCAGCCACTGTACCAGGCGGTCGCCCCAGGAAGCTCTTTGTTTCTTTGATACCCGTAGGAAGAGGGAAGACATCATGGGAACGTAGGTAAGACACAGGAGCATAGCTCCCAACATGGCAAACATGAAAGTAAGCGCCATCGGCTGGAACATTTTACCCTCCACGCCTTGAAGGAACAGGATCGGAAGAAAAACGATCAGGATGATCAGCTGCCCGAAGAAAGCCGAATTCATCATCTTAGCCGAAGCCCTGTTGCTGATTTCATCCCGTTTTTCCGGGTTTACCGAACCGCTTTTCTGTAACTCCCGCACCAGAAAAAAAACGGTTCCCTCCACTATAATTACGGCACCATCCACAATAATCCCGAAGTCAATAGCTCCCAGGCTCATCAGGTTGGCCCAAACGTCAAAAACGTTCATCAGGACAAAAGCAAAAAGCAGTGAAAGCGGAATGGTGGAAGCCACTATAAGGCCCCCGCGCCAGTTGCCCAGCAGGAAGACCAGCACAAAAATTACGATCAGGGCCCCTTCCAGAAGGTTGGTAGTAACGGTGCCGGTAGTTTCGGCTATGAGTGTGCTGCGATCCAGAAAAGGCTCTATACGGATACCTTCCGGCAACGATGCCTGGATCTGGTTTACACGTTCTTTTACCGCTTCAATAACTTTATTGGAGTTGGCTCCTTTCAGCATGAGGATCATACCCCCCACAGCCTCGCCATTGCCATCTTTGGTGAAGGCTCCATAGCGCATGGCATGCCCTAGTTGTACCTGCGCTACATCTCTTACACGAACCGGTACATTATCCACGGTTTTTACTACAATATTCTCGATATCCGCAATGCTGCGGGCAAGACCTTCACCTCTTATGAAGTTGGCGTGATGATCTTTTTCAATATAAGCTCCGCCTGTATTGCGGTTATTCTGCTCCAAAGCCCGGAACACATCGGCAATGGTTAAACCAATGGCCCGCAACTCATCCGGGTTTACGGCTACTTCATACTGCTTTTGGGCTCCCCCAAAAGCATTGACCTCAACCACACCGGGCACCATGGCCATTTGTCTGCGCACGATCCAATCCTGGATGGTACGAAGTTCCATAGCGGAATATTCGCCCACATGATCCGGATGAACAGAAAGGGTATACTGGTATATCTCCCCCAAACCGGTAGAAATAGGTCCTATAAAGGATTCTCCAAACCCCTCGGGAATGTCCTCTTTTACCTGGGTGAGCTTTTCACTCACCAACTGGCGAGGAAGATAGGTGCCCATATTGTCCTCAAAAACTATGGTAACCACCGAAAGTCCAAAACGCGAAATGGACCTGATCTCACTTACACCCGGGAGATTGGCCATGGCCACTTCAACCGGGTAGGTTACAAATTGCTCTATGTCTTCTGTGCCAAGGTTAGGGGCCTGTGTAATGACCTGTACCTGATTATTGGTGATATCGGGGACAGCATCAATGGGCACTTCGGTCATACTCCATAAGCCTGCCACTATAAGTGCCAGGGAGAACAGACCGATGATGAGCTTATTCTTAATAGAAAAAGCTATTATATTATTAATCATGAAGATGTATTTGATTCAACACGAAATGAAAAGAAAGGACAGGATACAGCTATCCTGTAGAAAGTGTTGAATCAGGCCTGAGGGGGCTGGGGCGGAACCTGTTCATCAGCCGTAAGCAGACGACCGGAATAATTGGTTACACCTATTCCTCCTTCGGGAGGTAGCAAGGCAATGGCTATAGTTGCTGATTCCACCACATGCGTATGGCAACAGTGGCACATACAAAAAGGACTACACTGATCATCAGCGGGAATATCATGTGTATGACCGGAATGATCATGATCCACAAATACTTGCTGCCCATATTCACCAGTTACCTGATCAAAATCCGCGCAGGGCAGTAATGACAAACCCAGGAAGTAGATGGATAGTATGGCTGAAAACCAACGCATAGCACAAATGTATGAAAATGATACTATCTCCTGTCGGTTGGAAGCGCAGCCCCCGTATCCCAATGAGAGCAGCTGCCGGCTATTCCATCCACAATATGGAATTGCCGGTGCCGTATTCATTTTCCTCCCACAGACCTTCCGGGTCCAGGATCCAGGTCCTCTTGTTGACGATAAACTTGTATAAGTGTTTTCCTTTGGGCATATACATATCCAATTTCCAACCATCGGCTGTTCTTTGCATATAGATGCCGGGTTCGGACCAATTGATGAACGATCCGGTAAGTGTGACCTGCTTGCTATCGGCATAGCCCTTTAAGAGAAAGGTATGATTAGGGTGTACCGTAAGCAGGTTATTGGTGTTTTTCCCTTTTATGAGGGGATAATAGCTACTTAACCGGAACCGGCCATCCACCCGAAAACCGAGCTGGTAATTTCCTTCCGAAAATATATAGGGTAACTCCCAACCCCAATCCTGCTTCTGCATTTTCAATTCTCCCCACGCCCAATTGTTGAAGTCTCCCGCCACAAGCACTTCTCCCGCGTCCTGATGCCCGTCCAGCTTTAACATCAGTGCTTCGCCCTTCATCAATACCGAGTTCACATAGCCATCATGAGTAGTTTGTGTATGACTATTGGCAGGATCCAGGAACCAGCTACCATCTCCCACAAATTTATAGCTGTATACCCCCTCTTTCAGGTAAACATCTTTCTTCCAGCCCCACGGAGTTTTGTCCATCGGAACTTCATCCCATTCGGTAAAGGTGCCGGCCAGATTTACATTTTTATATGCATCGTAACCCGACAACTCAAAGGTGTGATTGGGCACGGCCATTACAGAGTTGGTATAGCCTGATGGGTCCAGTTCAATGTGCTTATTAAGAGGGTCGGTCATCCAGTCCCCATCTTTAATGAATTTATAAGCATACACACCTGGCTTAAGGTTTATAGTTCCCACCCAGCCTGAATCGGTCAGATGAAGCGGGTTGCTCTGCATGCTCCAGTTGTTAAAAGTGCCGGAAAGATAAACGTGCCGGACATTTTTGTGACCGGGCAACCATACGGTGAAGGTGTTGCCCTTTACTGGTTGCCGATGTTTAGACTCAAAACTATTGGCAAAAAAAGTGCGGTTGGTAAAGGCCCGGGTTTCGTATTCAAAACGGTTGGACTTATCATTATCCACCACAAAAAGCTCTATGCCCGAAGAGTTTCTTCCGGCCAGCTTATTCAGGGGTTTGTTAAAAACACAGACACTGTCAAAAGTGCCTATGAATTCCCATCCGCTTTCGGATACATACTGACAATTATTGACCTTGACCAGGCTATCCATCAGATCGCGCGTAAAGCCAATGCTCTCCAATACGCTATCCAACTTTGCCGCATCATAGCTTATGCCCAAGCTTAGGTTCTTCCCTTTTATCTTGTATTTAACCCCTTCAGGTGGCTGAGCCGAAAGCACTGAGCCAAGGAGCATTAATATGTAAAGGAGCCTTATTTTCACCGCTTATAAAGGGTAATAGTGTTTTTAGTAAAGTTAATACACACAATGCGTTGTTTTAGAAATTCATAGCCCAGCATGCCATCCAGGTTTATCCCGTAGGATTCGCTCATGGGTTCAAGGTTCATCACTATGGTATTCATACTTTCAAAACTCTCCCCGCCAATATTCACATTTTCCATGGTCCCCTTGATCACTTCATCGGTTTCACCGTGGGTACCCACTACATTCACCGTGCGACTGATCACAAACTTATCCAATACATCATCATGTGCCTCACTGTTGAGGATATTGAGCTCCGCGCCACTATCAATCCCAAAGCACATCTTATGGTTTTCACAGGCCGTGATCAGCTTTATGATACCGGATGACCAGTCCATATCCCAGGCTACTCCGTCCGTCCTTCTCCTGGTGAGAGCACTATCGGAAATGCAGCTTCCCCTGCCATTGAGCTTATGCAGGTATAACTGACGTTGCACCACATCCAGTTCCAGTTCAAAAGAAGTAAAGAGGTTTAATCCTAACAGGCCCAGGATCTTTATTCCGCGCTTGTTCTCTATATGGCCCAGGGAAACAATGTCCGCATCCACATTCTCAAAATACAAATCGTTTATCTGCAAACGATGCACCATGCGTGTGGCAATGTAGTCTTCCTCGTTCTGACCCTGCAGATCCCCGGCTATACGATCTTTATTAAGTCCCGTCTGCCTGAAATAGGTTTCATTGAGGATCAGGTAGGGCGCCCCAGTATCAAATATGAAAAACCCCTTTTGGCCGTCCACATCCGCTTCGATCAACAACAGCTGTCCGGCCCGGAATACCGGTAATTTAAGACTGGTAAAATCTCCCTGTGGTTTGGGAGTTGCTACGATCTGCCTGAATGTATAATACCCGGCAGGCTTCGCCTCTTCCGCAAGGGCGCAATGAGCCATGAGAAGCAGGCAATATATGCTCAGGTACTTCAATCAGGGGTTTTAGTTTTCGTTGGACCTCTGCTCAAAAATAGCAAGAAACTCTTTTACCGGATGGACTTTAACCTTTGATTAACACTAAGCTGACTAGAGAAGGTGCCAATCACACAAGCCTGGCCTATAATACATAAGCCCCGACAAAAATCGGGGCTTAAGGTTTTATTAAAGCTGTAACAAAACTTCGGCTTTTAGTTCTTACCCATCCATGTTTCACTCCATGCCCGGTAAATCTATCGCTGAAAACTGAACCCTTTGGCTGTCCTTTTCTCGGACAAATGCTTATCGAAGGCTTCAACCTTCTCAGACGAATGGTGACGCCTCCGCTTTGCCTCCTCTTCCGAAATGTGATCCCCACCCTTCCCCGAACCGGGATACTCAAACAGGTAATACACTTTGGTCAGCCCCGGAAACCAGACATTGAGTTTATCCGCACATTTGTGCATGCCGTTACCGTGGCATGGCGCACGGTCCGTATACAACTCGTGAAATTCCAGTTTATCACGGTAGTCTCGCCCGTAGAGCCCCACCAGTTTGATCGAGATGCGCCTTTCCGAATGGTAACCGTAATTAGAAGTAGCTGTCATCCACAAATTTTGACCTGTCCTCCTGACCGTATAATTCAGTCTAGCTACATTTCGGCCTTGGATCATGGTCTTCCGCTTATTGGTTTTTTTTCTCTGCATTTGGCGCGATCGTACATCACTATGCCTCCACAACCGCCTTGCAACACCCTTATGTGCCTTCAGTGAATCCGGGGGCACTTCTTCCAATTCGTAGGAATGTTTTGTGAAGTTCTTCTCTAAGTCTTTTAACTCGGTCCTGAACCAAACGTTCATGTTCTTGGAAATCGTGTTTTCAGCGGCCTGGGACAGTCTTCCTTTCTTACGTGAAGGAGAGTTACGTATGTTCTGGATCGTTTGCAGGGAATAATTCACCTCTTCTTCGCGTTCGGCCAGCCCATCTGGAGACCTAGAAGAAGAACCGGAAGGTTCGTGCAAAGCACTGCGCTTCCGCTTTCGCAACCGGGTACTCCAGGATTCTTCCGGGGCCATGTCCGCCAGGGTAGCCTCAGATCGCTCCGTTACTCCGCTGGAGGAAGATCCAAAAGGTTCATTGAACACTTCTCGCTTCCGCTTTCGCAGCCGGGTACTCCAGGATTCATCTTCTGGGGCCATGTCCGACAGGGTAGCCTCAGGTCGCTCCGTTATCCCGCTGGAAGAAGAGCCAAAAGGCTCATCAAACGCTTCGCGCTTCCGCTTGCGAGTTTGCGGCACAGAGTCCTGCAAACGCTCCTCTCTTTCGGCATCCCGTCTTTGCCTTGCCCGCATGCGCTGCTTGCCCTTCTTGCGTTGTGCAGCGCTACCCGAAGTACCCGGATCTAGCGATTCGCCCGCCATCAATCAGGATTTTTCGATGGAAATAGCACGCACCTGGTAAGCTGAAGCTTTGTCGTCTTCCGGCTGGATCTTTACGCGAATGGCGTTGAGCCCCAGCTTCAGGTAGTCGTGGTAATTCACCGAGGCGTAGTTCAGGTCGCGCAGTGCAATGGCCAGGATGTTGTTCTCGCCTCCTTCCGCTTCCAGGGCATCTACGTACTTAACAATGCTATTTTCCTCGTCACCGTTGATGGTGAAGGTGAGGCGGATATCGCGATCGAGCTTCCAGTGTTTAAGGAAAAGCGTGTAGTCATCACTCGTATCTGCCACTTTAAAATACAACGTCAGTTCCAGGGGGTGTTCGCGGTCCTGTAAAGATGCATTCAGGGCAGTCATCGAGGCTTTGAAGCCCGTCCCGGCCGTATATTCCTCCGAATAATCGGTGGTATCCTTGATCAGCATATTATTGGCGCTGGCGAGGATCTTCATAGGCGTAGCCGGTGCGCCCTCCTGCACGGGCGAAGGCTTCACAATGAACTTATTAGGCACAAAGCCAATGATGGCGGAATTTCGGATCGCCCCTATTGGGTCCATCGCCATGAGGGAAAGATCCAGCGAAGTTTTCAGGGACTGTCCTTCGCCCACATACGGAGCCGAGGCATTGCGGTCTACGTACAAAGCCAACTCTTGCTGCTGTTTGCCATCAACGGTCACGGTGACCGTTTCGTGCGAGGCTTTTAACAGCGTAAGGAAGTGTTGCATGTCGATGGTGTCCTGGTCCGGGTCGAGGCTAAAAAGCCACTTAGCCTTCACTATAAAGTTGATCCCATACATGGAAAGCTGGCTCGGGGGATAGAGGTTCCCTTCACTGTAGAGCCTGAGTGCTACGGAATCGGGCAAGTTGATCCGCTCCTGCTCATTCTGCACTTCACCGGTGCTCTTGCGGCAATTGAAAATATCCCAAGGATATTCCTGCCCAAAGGACCACACCGGGCTTTTCACCGTAGGGTCTACCATGGCATAGGCACCCCAATCCTTCATACTCATGGAAACGGCCGAGGAATTTTCCCGGGACCGGTTGGTGCCGAACTCCCTGCCATAGGTACTGGAATGTTCAGTCGTATCGGCAGTCATATATCCATAGTGCCCGCTAATACCGGAAGAAGTACCTATGGAAGGCCCTCCTTCCGGACTAATATTGGCGTGTACCTCACGGTTTACCGTAATATCATAGCTATTGGTTCCCGTATGCGAGGCCCCCGAGGTTTGCGAAGAGGTGGTTCCCGTATGCGAGCCATCCGTTGTACCCGCATTCGAAGAGGTATTTACCTGGGTATTCACCGTTTGCGGAGAATATTCCAGTAGCTCTGCCTCCACCCCGGGAATTTCAATCGTTTTCAACAGGGTCTGTAAGAATACCGGATAGTTTTCATACGCAATGGTTTTCTCCGGCCGGGTCACCATCCCCGTACGATTCCAAATGTTGATGCGTTGCACGCACTCTACCACAAATTGCCGGTCATTACTGCTGTTCACCGCAGAGGCATCACGCATGCGTAGGTTGTCGAACCGCGCAACGCGGTACTCCATGTATACCTGTCCGATGATCTGCTCGAAACTGTCAACATCCTTAAGGTACAGGTCACAGTGCTTTGTAAAAGTATAGGGGTCAGTGTTTTTAAACATAGCTCAATGTTTTTATAGTTTTTATGTTATTGAAGGAAGTATCTATGTGGTCGCTTTGATGATGTAGTTGATCACATAGTAGGGTTGAAGCGTATTGTGCGGCTTGTCCTCACCCGTACGGGAGGTAGAGTAGATGTCATTCTTAGGATGCGTTTCATTGTACTCCTTGCTCCAGGTATGTGCATAAAGGTTTTCCGAGCCGCTGCCCTTACGGGAGCTTAATTCGTGTGAATGCTCCGGTAATTCTCCGACCTTTAGCTGATGTAACGCTTCCCCACCGTTCGCACGAAGAAGGAAAGGCTTCCCCGGAACAAAGTTCGGCCGGTCGCCATCGTCCTGCACTGTATCCTTTGGAGTGCCAGCTCCTATAAGGGTTCGCCCACGCAAATCAGGGGTATACTCGCTCTGAAGCATACTGATCAGTTCCGGGTATCCATCCGGGATCTTGCTCCCATTACACACCAGCCACCCTTTAGGCACGCTGGTTTCAGTTGCGGCAAAGGCCAGGATGGTTCCTAAGAAGCTTTCTCCCGTGTGAGCCGCTTCGGTGGGTTCAGTCTTAGTGGTGGTGGAAGTTGATTTTCTTTTACTCATGATTTCGATTGGTTAAACAGTTATTAAATTGGTTACAAAACTTGTAGCATGGCCTTGCTTGCTGCGGAGCAGCTTGAACCATTCGTTGAATTGGTGTGGAAATTCCATAAGATGTTTGTTTAAATTTGTTAGAAGCAAATGTGCACCCAGACCACGGGGTGTAACAGACCGGAAACCCTGAATTGCACAGCAGGAAAACCATTTTTCTGACCAGGGAAAACCCTGAAATCAGTCCCTGAACCCACGCGCTACGCCTCATTTAGCTTCGTTTGAAATACATTTGCTATATCTTGGTTCTGAAACATGTTAAACTCCTCAACCCTATGAAAATCATTGTGCGATTTTGCTGGCTGACCACCCTTATCCTTTTTGCATGTCAGGCTCCTCAGGAGGATGCCGGGCCGGACATCCAAACCTCCTCTAAAGCCTCAACCAAAGAGTCATTGACAGAGGATGAATGCATCAGCACCGGTTACCAGGTATTCAAGGAAACCGTGCTGATGTGGAAAAACAGTTGGCAAACGGCTTACCCTGAATCCGGGTCCAGGCAAACCTCCTTTTTCACCATGGATAAGTTGGAGGAACTCAAAAATCTCGATCCGGAAAGGGAGAGAGTTCGCATATACTATGGTATGACCGATGATGAGGAAGAGACCCCAACCTTGCTCCTGGTCAACATCAGTGAATGCACGGACCTCCTCGATGTCGGGGATAACCCTGTGTTGGTGGCAGATGAAGAAGGTGGGCACTTCATTACTGTGGATGAAGCAGCATCCATGACCCGGCTATGGAGAAATTTAATCTCCTCAAAAGGACCCGAATTCATGCCCGTGCTG